>Ga0075477_10000667_pt1 | contig 15063 bp, 14 predicted proteins | sample DEB08_DNA_FD_76338 | JGI IMG/M metagenome (GOLD analysis project Ga0075477, IMG submission 76338) | Aqueous microbial communities from the Delaware River and Bay under freshwater to marine salinity gradient to study organic matter... | ecosystem: Environmental > Aquatic > Marine > Coastal ...
AATAAAGTTATTATCATCTAAAAAAGTATACACTGAGTAATGCCATACGTAAATATACCAGAGTCTAGATTAACAGGTGCCATTGCTAAGCAAGTTGGGAGTATACAAGACGTTGCTACTCAAAAAGTATATGGACTAGTTAATGATACAGTTCAAAAAATAAGAAGAGAGGCTTGCCCAAACTTACAAGCAGTTGAAAGACTACAACAACGTATAAACAGTGTACAAAGTTCTATATCATCTATACAGAGAAAAGTAGATAAATTTCAAAAGTTAGCCAATACAATTGAACCTATAATTTCTACCATTGAAACTATTTTAATACTAATAAAAGTCTTACCAATACCTCAATCAGTACCCCCAGGGTTTGGTTTACCTGTCGGGTTTTCTATGGTACAAAGTGACTTATTACACATGGCCAAAGAAAAAATTAAACAAGGTAAGGATGATATTGCAGGTATAGTAGCTTTAATCCAAACACCGATTGCTAATATACAGATGTATAATAATATTTTAAGCAGAATAAACGTTGTCACACAAGGGTGTAGAGTAGAAGGAGTATTAAGACGAGAAGTTGCTCAAGGTAGATTAACTAATACCCGACTTAAACAACTTGGTATAATTAATGATAAAAACGAATACATTTTTTCTAGACAAGGAGCAAACCTATTTGAAAATTTTGACTTTACTAGAAGAGCAAATGTTTACGAAAATAACAAAGCAATTAGACCTGTGTTTGATGAAAACGGAAAAGACATAACACCTAAACAACTAACCGGTAGAGAAAAATTACAAAACGCTAATAACGATTTACTAAACTCATTAACTAAACTGAACAGTGGCTTATCTAACATAGATGGTGTAATTTCAGAAGATGCTAAAAACAGTATTAAGTCTTTTTTAGATACATTTAAAACTCCCACCGAAGAAGATAAAGTGTTTAATAATAAATTTAATTATTTAGCTCCAAACGGAGAAAATTACACACTGGTAATTAAAATAGATCAAAACTCACCAGAAATAGCTCCAAGAAGATTTGCTGTAGCTGTGGATAAAAGTGGTGTAGAAATAATAAAAGGACCTAAATCCTTTAGTTCATCTGTGGATGTTCTACTTAATGAACTTAAATTTAGGATTGATAATCAACTTCCATAACTAAACTATTTATATATATGAAACTCGATCAACTACGTAAAATTATCCGAGAAGAAGTAAGAGCAGCAGTTAAGGAGGAGTTACAAGAAGTAATGAATGAAGCGGTAAAGTACGCTTCTACTCCTACTAAACAAGTTTCTCAAACATTTACACAAGTACCTAAAGGTCAACCAAAAAAGTGGTCTGTAGGTAAAAGTGCTACATTAGATGAGATGTTACGTCAAACAGCTAACACAATGACATCTGATGATGCAAGACATATTGTAGGAGCTGGTACTATAGGTAAACCTAATCTAGCTACTTCTAGAGCAACGCAAATGACGATGGAAAACACTGGGCCAATGCCAGGAATAGATATTACTAAATTAGATTTTGTAAATAAAGCAAAAAAAATATATGATGCTTCTGTACAAAAAGATAAAAGTAGAGGAATTTAAATATGCCTTTTGAAGTAAAAAAAATCGACCCTAGAGATCTTCAAGCTAGAACAGCTATAGGAGTTAAACTTCCATTTAGCAGTAACAGTGCTTTTACTTCAACCTATACTTCCGCAGAGGCTATAAAAACAAATTTAATTAATTATTTTTTAACCGGTACAGGAGAAAGATATCTCAATCCTACATTTGGCAATGGACTACAAAGACTTATATTTGACAACTTAACACAAGATAAAGTTAGACAAATAGACACCATAATAAAAAAAGACCTTGAATTATATTTCCCTAAGGTAGAAGTGATAGATATTAAAACAGAAGGAATACCAGATAGAAACATAGTTGAGTTTAGTCTGTCATTTAAAGTTAAAGATACAAATATAGAAGACGAAATACTTATTAATTTTGAACAATAATGGCTGAGCAAAGAGACATAAAATATATTAATAGAGAATTTTCTGATTTTAGATCTCAGCTAATTGAGTTTGCTAAACAGTATTTCCCTGACTCTTATAATGACTTTACCGAAGCATCACCAGGAATGATGTTTATGGAAATGGCAGCATATGTAGGAGATGTATTATCTTTTTATCAAGATAGTCAACTACAAGAGACATTTACACAATATGCTAAAAACCCAGAAAATTTATATACTTTAGCATATATGATGGGATACAGACCAAGAGTAACTTCAGTATCAGAAGTCGAATTGGAAGTAACTCAAGATGTTGAACCTACAGGAGGTACTGACGAACCTAATTGGGATCAAGCATTATTCATATCAGGAGGTGCTGTGATAGGTGCAACTGATGCAAACAATACAAGTTTCTTAATAGATGATGCTATAGACTTTGCCTTTAGTAGCTCTTACGACCCTACTGAAGTGTTAATCACTACCATGTCTAATAACGTACCGGCAATGTTTCAACTTAAAAAGAAAGTTAAAGCATATTCAGCAACAATCAACACGGTAACGGAAACAATTGGCTCTGCAGAAAAGTTCAAAACTATTAACATAGAAGATGAGAACATAATTAGAGTACTAGATATTATAGACAGTGACGGTAATGTATGGTATGAGGTACCGGTATTAGGTCAAGATACTATCATGTTAGAAGAACGTAGTATAGGTTCATATAGTGACTTAGTAAGAAGTTCTCTCAGTTTGACTAGAGTACCTAAAAGGTTTGTTACAAGATTTACATCTAAAGGTGTTCTACAAATTCAATTTGGTGCTGGTATAGTAGATGCTAGAGATGATGAATTTCTACCAGACCCCACTACAATAGAAAAGTTTACAACTGCACATAAAGTTAATAAATTAGATATTGCTTTTGACCCTAGTAATGTTCTTTTTACTCGAACATACGGACAAGCACCTAGTAATACCACATTAACTATAAGATATCTGACAGGAGGTGGTGTTACATCAAATGTAGATGCAAATACAGTTACTAATAAATCATCTATAGGTAATGTATTAGCAACAGACTTAAGTAAACTATCTACTTTAGCATTTAACAACCCTAAATCAGCGGCAGGGGGAAAAGATGGAGACACAGTAGAAGAACTTAGACAAAACGCTTTAAGAAGTTATGCTGAACAGTCCCGTACTGTTACAACAGATGACTATACTGTTAGAGCATTAAGTATGCCTCCACAGTTTGGAGCTATTGCAAAAGCGTTTGTAACTAGAGAATTATTAGCTAATTCAGACAGAAGTGTATTAGATAAAAATCCTTTAGCTCTTTCTTTATACGTTCTTGCATACGATGTAAATGGTAAACTTACAACTGCATCAAACACACTGAAAAGTAATTTAAAACAGTATCTATCTCAATATATGCTTATTACTGATGCATTAGATATTAAAGATGCTTTTGTAGTAAACATTGAAGTTAAATACGAAGTAACTACACTACCTAACTACGCCTCTAGAGAAGTGTTAACAAGGTGTACTGAAGCTCTCAAGTCACATTTTAAAACCGTTAACAGGGCTATTAACCAACCTATTAACTTATCAACAGTGTATACCTTATTAGATAAGATAAAAGGAGTCCAAACTGTTAAAAAAGTTCAAATTAGAAACCTAGCTGGTGGTAACTACTCACAGTATGCATATGATACAGAAGGAGCAACTAAAGATAATGTAGTATACCCTTCATACGATCCTTGTATATTTGAAATAAAATACCCAGATCAAGATATAAAAGGTAGAGTAACAACAATATAAAATGGCAGTATATAGAATATTTCCGGAAAAAGATACTTATATTTCAAGTAAACCTACTGTGGCTGGGTTGTACGGTAATGCAGGTTTAGATGAAATTATAGAATTAGCTGGTTACCCAGACCCATCAGATAATGCTATTGGTAGAACTAGTAGAGGGTTGTTACAATTCAATACTTCTGACATAACATATGCTGTTGATAATATTACATCTGGCAGTATATCTGCTAGTATACACCTATCTTTAGCAAACGCAACTGAACTACCTAGTTCATACACAGTGTATGCATACCCAATATCGCAGTCTTGGACAAACGGAACTGGAAGAGGGAACGATTCACCTGTTAATAGAACAGGTACTAATTGGAAGTATAGAGGAGCAGCAGTTAACGAATGGACTAGTTTAGGAGGTGATTTTATTTCTAACGACGTATCAGGCAGTAAAACAAATAACTTAAGTTCTAACCACGACTTAAATATAGACGTTACAAACATTGTTACATCTCACTACAGTAGCAGTATACCAAACTACGGTATACTACTTAAATTAGAAGATAACTATGAAAACTATTTAAGCCAATCAATTACTTTAAGGTACTTTAGTTCAGATACTAACACTATTTTTCCACCCTATTTAGAATTTAAATGGGACGATTCTTCTTATTCTACAGGATCACTATCTGTTTTAAGCACAGATATAGCAACAGTATCTATAAAAAACGCTAAAGAAAGCTACACTGATAAAGACACAGTTAGATTTAGAATATCAGCTAGACCTAAATATCCCACAAGAACTTTTACTACAGGTTCTATATACTTGACAGAATATGCACTCCCGCAGTCTTCTTATTACGCAATTAAAGATGAGTACAGTGGTGAAATGATTATAGATTTCGATACTACATACACAAAAATAAGTGCAGATAGCACAAGTAGTTACTTTGATCTTATAATGGATACATTCCAACCAGGAAGACATTATAGACTTTTAATCAAAACTGTAGTAAACGGTAACACTATAGTTATTGACAACAAAAACATCTTTAAGGTAGTAAGACATGGCTAATGAAGTAAAAATCCAAAAAACTGTATTTAACAAAGAACAGTCTAATAAACTTCTAGATACAGAGTTTAAAACATTTACTCAACCTGTAGCTGACGAGGACGATTTAACTGTACAAGAATTTTTCAATGAATATAGAAAACTTTATTATGAAATTCCTTTACAAGGTGAAGATTCACATGAAACTTTAATTCAAGAGAGTTTAAAGTTAGTAGATGTTGAAAAAGATACACAAGATATACAACCTCTTTTAGACGAAATAGCACAATTAAGACAACAAAACTTAGAGTTAACATCTCAAGTATTTACTTTAGAACAAGAAAAAGCTAGTACGGTATAGTGGCAGAATATACATTCAATATAAACAAATTAGATTCATCTACCGTAAGTGGAGGATCTGCTATACCTAAATCTAAAGAGCAATTAGTAGATAAGTATACCATAAACACACTATTTGCAAAAACTTCTGACAAGTTAGAAATACATGCATATACATTAGATAACATACTACTTACATCAAATCATAATTTTGATAAATATTCACAGTTATTAAATGCCGCAGGAGCTGGTAAAGAAGGTGCTTCTAATATTAACTTAGACCCAATATTAGATGCTAAAGATCTTGGGTACGAAAGAGGAGATGTTAGACTACTATATAATTTTTTAGACAACTTATATAGTGATGCTAAAGTTGCTTCTAAGTTTATAATAACAGAAATAAGCCCAGACAGAACAGAAATTAGAGGTATCACATTAGAACTACCTGACGAAACTGTTATTAATATTACAGCAGATTTAAAATCAAAATTACTTAACAGTTCTTACTTTTCTGACTACAAATTAAACTTTTTACAGAACAGATTAATAAGTGTTGTAAATATAGATACTCTGCCAGTTGATGACGGTATATCTGTAGTGTTTAAATTAAACCAACCTCTACCTACTACTTTTTTTGTTGACGATACATTTTATGTAGAAGAAGTAGTTTCTGATAGTGTGTACTTTGAAGTTGAATCTGTATTAGTATCTGATGTAATAAAATTACCCAAACTAAAAGGACCAAACTTTGGCGTAGAAATAGATGATGACGCTACTAACTCTACACAATTTTACAACTACAACGAATTATTTAGTTACCCTGTAAGTAATTCTTACTACGAACTTAGAAGTTTGTTTAACGAAAACAGTGCTCAAATTTCTATAGACCATACAGATTATAGTTCGTTTATACATTTCTCATCTGCAGAAGAAAGACTTAGAAACTTTAAATATAAGTTAGATTTAATTAGTAGTTACGAAAATAGTATTGATATCATCAATTCTAGTTCTTATGCTGCTGCAGGGGTATCTGGTAGTAAGGAATATTATGAAGGATTAATTAAAGGGTTAGTAGACAACTTTGACCATTACGATAATTACCTATATTTTGGTAGTGGTAGTAAATCCTGGCCTAAAACAACCACTACAAAACCTCATCAAGTAGACACTACAAGTGCAACAGGCAGTTGGTTAAATGCTCAACTTATAACAGCATCAAATTACGATGCTACCAACTTTGACATACTAATCAACACTATACCTACGTACATTAGAGAAAATTCAAACAACGAAGCTTATCTAATGTTTATTCATATGATTGCTCAACACTTTGACAATCTTTGGATTTACTTTAAAGCAGTGTCTGAAAAATATGATTCAGATAACAGGTTAGATTTTGGTATAAGTAAAGATCTCGTAAAAGATGCAGTTGAAAGTTTAGGTGTAAAACTATACGCTGGTAACCAAACTATAGATAATTTATTTGCAACTTTTACTGGCGAGACATTTAACACCGGTAGTGAGAATATAGTGTCTATGTCTATTGCTACATCTGCTTCCTATAACAGCGGAAGCACAGCCTTAGAACACTTACAACCAGTATCTAAAAACGACTATACTAAAGAAATACAAAAACGTATTTACCACAACCTACCCTACCTACTTAAAACTAAAGGTACAGAAAGAGGTCTTAGAGCCCTGATTAACTGTTTTGGTATACCAGAAGAAATACTTAGTATAAAACAGTACGGAGGTAAATTGATTTCTAGTTCTAGATTTTTCGGCCCAGAATCATATACCACAACTGGTAGTTTAGATAAAATTAGATTAGACAATACCGGCAGTATTATAACAGGTAGCACACTTTCACTTTACACTTCAATTACAGATAAGGTAAAACTGTACACAGATGATTCACATAGGGTAGATATAGGGTTTGATATTGCTAGAGGTACTAATGAATTTATAGACGCTACAGTATCTGGTAGTTTTGATATAGACGAGTATATCGGTGATCCAAGAGTAGCTCACGATAAAAAATACGAACTTTTTAATAACATAGGTAGAACGGTAGTTGCTGGAAGCTGGAACTGGGAAGATATAACTGACCAATGGCAGGATGCTGATTTTAATTGGAATGACGTACTAGTTTATTCTAGATCTCCAAAAGCTTTTGTTAGGTTGTTAAGCTTTTTTGATAGTGCACTTTTTAAAACGATTAAACAGTTATTACCTGCAAGAGCAAAACTCAACACAGGAGCTATAATTCAATCACATAAGTTTAACCGAAGTAAAGTACAACAAGTTAGTGCGTCTATAGAAGAACCTAACTACAGTGTTACTATAGGAACATACACTGTTACGGGTAGTCATGGAGGAGTTTTTGAAAATTCCTCAAGTTATAATTACACAACCAATTATAATCGTACGATAGTAACACCATTAGGAAGAGCTCCTAAAAACATTACTGATGAATCAATACAACTAAATGGTGAATTTAGTGGTTCATTTGTTATATCAACTGATGGTGAGGTAAGTAGAAATAACCCATTTCTAAATTTAGCTCAACCAAATATTAGTTTTGATTTAACATTATTTAACTTATCTTTACCATTACCTCCTGCTTGTATAGTAGCCCTTTCAGCATCATTCCAAGGAAACTATTTTGTAGGTTACTCAACCGGTTCAGAAGGAGACGCTGTTTCTGGTTCGATACAATTAACATATCCTACTTCAGGTGCAATATCTGATAATAGAGTTAGTTTCACACACAATTTTGATACGTATCAATTCTTCTCATTAGAAGCAAGAGAAAATTACGGTAATGCATTTAAAGGTTGGTACACACAATTCCCAACCGGTAGTTCGGCAAATAGAATAACAACAAATGAAGTACTTACTATCTATTATGGTAATGAGGCTACTTACGGTAATAAGTACTATGCAGTATTTGATCCATAAAAATTATGACATTACAAGAATTTATAGAGACAAGACCTCAATCATACGGTACCGGTAATATAAACTTACTATATAGCAGTAGTGTATCCGGTTCTAACGACATCCCTATACCTCCTTTTCACCTGCAAGGATTAGCAGTACCTTTTACATCAAAGGAAGGTACCTCAATTGGGGCAGCATTAAAAGAAGTAGAAAAGTTTAGATTTGAGTTTGTTACTGGTCAAGTAACGGCTATGATAACAGAAAGACAGCAAAAAAACTCCTACTATTATTTTACATTTGAAGAAGTTGTAGTAAACACACTTCCAAGTAGTGTTGACGCAGCTGGTAACACAGTTTACACCGGTTCACAGGCAGTTTTTGTACCTTATATAACTACTAATTTTAAAAATAGCCCTTACAACCCAACAGGTAATAATTCAGAAAGAAGTAAGTTAAACAGTAAGGTTAGAAAAGTTGACAGACAAACAAGCCAATTTAACCCTACAAATTTAACTGCAATATTATCTGGTAGTGCTCAATTTGCAGAAATACAAAACTGTTCATACACTAAAGCTGGTATAATTAATGCAAGGTATAACGGATCTAAAGCAACATCAGCAGGCCCAATCGCTAGGGTATATAACAAAGAGTTTTTTACTACAAGAATAAATCAAGAAAGAATACCAGGCAATGAACCTGCATTAAACTTAATAACCTTTCAAGCTAGTATTCATGCAGACGATGCAAACACTACAGTTATAAAAGGTTTATTAAATGCCGATAGAGAAATAGTTGATGTACTGTTTAATCCTTTAATATCTGGTTCCCACCCTAATAAAACCTACCCTAACTTCCCGGTGTCAAGTAGTTTTATATACGGGTTAGAAGGAGGTAAAACATTTAAATTAACAAACAGTAAAATTTACTCTATAGATACCGACAATGTTTTTACCACTAACAACCTTGGTGGTGTTACACTTGTAGAATAACTTTATTTACATATATTTATATAAAACACAAAAACTCAAAATGGGATACTTAGATAACTCGATCGTGACGGTGGATGCGATCCTAACCAAAAAAGGAAGAGAGCTGTTAGCTAGAGGGGACGGTTCTTTTAAAATCACTCAATTTGCATTAGCAGATGATGAGATTGATTACACCTTATATAATCCATCACATCCCTCAGGTTCTGCTTTTTACGGAGAAGCTTTAGAAAACATGCCGTTATTAGAAGCCTTTCCAGATGAAACTCAAATCATGAAGTATAAATTAACAACTCTACCAAGAGGTACTTCTAAACTTCCAGTACTAGATATAGGATTCTCTTCTATAACATTGAAACAAGGAGCATCTGTAGCAATTACCCCTCAAACTCTAAACTATTTAGGAGCAACATCTATCTTTGAAACAGATGGATATACTGCTACAATTGCTGATGTAAGAACACTTAACTCATTCACAGGTGTAGGTATTAACACAGATGAAGCAGAAAGACTTAATGAAGGTACTACTATAGGTACTAACGTTTCTAAAACAGTTATTGGTACTTCTGTAAACCTTACAGCAACAGCGGTAAACACATTATTTGGTACTAGAACACAGTTAAATACTACCTTAACAGTTATCGGTAGAGGGTCTGGTGCTAGATTAACTATACCTGTAACAATTACTAAAACTAACTAATTATGTCATACAAAAGATTCGATTTAGAAGATGTAGTTGTTAGTGCTGAATCAGTAACTGCTCCAGTATGGTCTAACGACACAACCACATTAACCACATTTTTTACATCATCAACACAGATTGGTGGTACATCTGCTGATTACTATTACGATGTATACCAAACCTCATCCACTTTAGATACAGCAAGAGTGCAGTTTAGTATTGCTTATGCAGATAAAAAAGGTAGTGGTTCCTTATATTTTAACCCATCCGTGGCTGGTAAGTCACCTTCATCTACAGTTTATGGACAGTTCAGAAACTTAGTATTAGGAGACGAAGAATCAGATTTTACATTTGGTACAGTAACCTCAGAACACTTTTATGCTTTAACTATTGATAGAGCCAGATACAAAGAAACACTTTTACCTGGTACCTTAGCTCTTAAACTACACGTATCATCTAGTGGTGCAGAAATTACATTAACAGACAATAGTCAAGTTGTTACGACAACTACATTTACTGATGCAGGTAGAGTATATGAACTAATTTCAGGTTCTTTAGGTACAGTTAATACTTCTGTGAACAGTAATGGATATACAAACAGTTCTGGTTCATATGGTAAATTACTTCCAGATATTGGAGTTATTTTACTTAACGGTAATGCTCTAGATAGCACCGTCGGTAATGGTGGTTTAGCATTAAACACAGGTAGAAATGCTAACACAGCAGATGCCAATAACGGTAAATTTTATAACCTACTTACGTTGAGTGGTAGTTTTAGAGTTCAATCTGAAGAAACAATCACATCAAACTTTGTATTTGTCAGAGCTAGAAACTCAGAATTTAATTATTCAACTAACCCATCATTAATTACAGGTTCAGGAGAGTTAAGACACAATGTAATGATTAACACACCTCAATCATATATTACTGCTGTAGGGTTATATAACGATAACAACGACCTATTAGCAGTAGCAAAATTATCTAGACCACTGTTAAAAGATTTTACAAAAGAAGCTTTAGTTAGAATTAAGCTTGATTATTAATGAATGAGTGCATTCAAACAATTAAACCGTCAAGATGTATATATATCTGACTACCAAGCCCAAAAGAATTGGAAGGCTACAGGTAGTTTAGTATCATCTTATGGTTTAGATACTCTGAGAGGTTTCTCAGGCTCTACTCCAGGTTTCCCATACCCTAAAGATTACCGTAACTACAGGTATGAAAAACTTGTATACAACAGTGCACACCACCTGTACTATTCTTTAACATCTGGTAGCCATACAGGTTCGTATGGTGATATGTACTATACAGGTTCTTACGATGTATCTTTCCAAACTAGTTTAATGCTTTCTCATTCGAGAAACGAAACTAAAGAAGTAGGAATTATATCCATACCTAGAACAGTGTACGGTACTAAAATTGTACCTAATACTCTAATAGTACAACCTATTGTTGAAAGCGATGACAAATTTATGGTAGATGGATATTCTACTGATATTTTAGCTCCTAACAACAACTATATTGAACAAATAGGAGAATGGTATGATTCTACAATTTTTGATTGGGACGACTATACTTCTGCTTCATACACAGAAGGAACCGGTTCATCTACATATGTAACTGAATCCTTTAGTGGTATGCAACGTTTAGAAATTATTGATGATGGACAAGGTAGATTAGTACTTTCAGGCTCTGAAGCTGAGTATACTAGAAGTGAAAGACAAGTAGGTGATGTAATTTATAATCAAGGTAATATTATTATCACTGACCCCACAGTAGCAAGATACTATTCAACTTATGCTAGATTAGACGTTAGATGGAAATCAAACCAACCTATTTATACATATAATGTACACTGTACAGTAAAAGAGTCTGAGTTAAACCACACGTTTAATCCATCTGCATTGACAGGTTCAGACAATACTGTACAAAACAATATAACGGGTAGTGAGTTTAAACCTTATGTAACTTCAATAGGGCTTTACAATGAAGCTCAAGAATTAGTTGCAGTTGCAAAAACGAATAGACCGATACCCAAATCATCAAATGTTGATATGACGTTTGTCGTAAAATTAGATTTATAATGGCAATAACATTTAGAGCAAATAAAGGACAACCTCTAACATATTCGGAAATGGATCAAAACTTTGGTTCGTTCCTTTATTCTAGTTCCCTTTCCGGCAACGGACAGCAATTAAACTTGCACTACACTGGTAGTATAAATGTACCTATCAACTCTGGTTCTGTTTCTTACTCATTAATAAGAGGATTACAAAATGCCGGGTCTGATTTACGTGTAGCACTTTTTAGTGGTTCATCAACTATAGTTACAAGAAATGGATTTATATGTGACGAAACCGGTAGTGTTGGAATAAAAATTAATGAATCTAATGCACCTTTATCTTACGCGTTAGATGTGTCTGGTAGTATTAGAGCTAGCGGTACAATTTTACAATCCTCTGATGAAAGATTAAAAGAAAATATATACCCTATTGATAATGCATTTGACAGAGTAAATAATATAGAAGGAGTATATTTTAATTGGAAAGATAAAAGTGAAAGAAATGTAGGAGTACTTGCTCAACAAGTAGAAAAAGTCCTCCCAGAAGTTGTTTCTCAAGATGGAAATGGCTATCTTAATGTAGACTACGGTGGTATTGTACCGCTTCTACTCGAAGCCATAAAAGAATTAGAAGCAAGAATAACAGAATTAGAAAAGAAATAAAATGGCTATTACACTAAGAGGGGTTAAAGGATCTGCACTTACCCATGATGAACTAGATAACAACTTTAGAGAGTTTTTCTATTCTGGTTCTATAGATGGTTCAGAGTTAAAACTTTTTAGATCTAGATCAATAGATCCTGTTTTCACTTTGCCACGCACATCTCCTTCTGGTCAACAATTTGCTATTCAAGTTAAATCAGGTTCAGCAACATCTGGTTCAAATTCTTTATTTACCGGCTCAGATAACTTTACATATGATTTTGGTAACAATATACTAAGAGTCACAGGTTCATCATACTACTCTGGAAATATAGAAGTGATAGGTTCTGTAACAGCTACAGAATTTAAAACCACATTAATAAGTTCTTCTATTGTATTTTCATCAGGGTCCACGTTATTTGGAGACACATCAGATGACACCCATACCTTTACCGGTAGTTTAAAAGTTTCTAATGGTATTACAGGTTCATTACTTTCTACTAACGGAGTATTGTCTGGTTCAATTCAAATTGCTAGTGAAATTTCTGGTTCATCTACTACGTTGAGTGCATCACTTGCTAGTGATATAGCAGTAAATACTGCCGCTTCAGCATCTCTATCAAGTAGAGTAACTACTAATTCATCGTCAATAGCTACAAACGTAAACAATATTGCTTCTTTAACAGCTGCAACAAGTTCTTATTTACTAAATACTACTGATACATTAACGGGAGACCTTACAGTAACAGGTACACTTACAGCTAACACGTATGTAGTAAGCTCCTCTGTAACTTACCTTACCACATCATTCAGTAGCGGTTCAACTCAATTTGGAGATTCAGCTGACGACACTCACACGTTTACAGGCTCTGTTAACATTTTAGGAAGTTTAGGAATTACAGGCTTTCCAGATGTATCAGCATCTCTAGCATCAGCAATCTCAGCATCAGGTACTAGTAATGTATCTATTAATAATAATGCTAACAATAGAATAATTACAGCTACAGGGACTGATACTTTAAATGGTGAATCTAATTTAACATTTAACGGTTCTACCTTAGGAGTATCAGGCTCTCTAACAGTAGTAGGAGATGGAACTATAAACGGTACTAAAATTACTAAGTTTACCTCATCCGATACAGATATAACAGGACTTATAGGAGGCACTAACACCGGTACGTTAATACAGGGGGTATCCACAGGTCATTTTGTAATTGGGATGCAAGAGGATAGTCTAACTGATTCTTTTGCCATTATTGGAGGTGCTGGAGATTTTTACTCTAATACAAACTACGACAAGTTAATCTTTAAAGTATCTGGTTCAGGTCAAACATATATAGGTGGAGCACTATCTGTTGATGGAGCACTAGATGTAGATGGAACAATAACAGCTACTAACGACATTACCGCATACTTTTCATCTGATGAAAGACTTAAGGATAACATTACTCCTATAGGTGATGCAATAAACAAACTAAACCAGATTGGAGGATATGAATTTGACTGGAATAATAATTCTGAGCATAGCGGTCACGATGTTGGTGTTATCGCTCAAGAAATCGAAAAAGTGCTGCCAGAAGTAGTAACTACTCGAGACAATGGCTATATGGCTGTACGTTATGAGAAAATTGTCGCGTTATTAATTCAAGCTGTTAAAGAACAGCAGTTACAAATTGAAGAGCTTAAGTCAAAGCTTTAGCGACCAAAACCAAAATATATGGATATGACTAACCCTTCCTGGACTTTCCAGGGTAGGATCTTCAACGACATTTCAGATTTCCCAAAAGATACTTATGGATTCATCTATGAGGTGACCCATAAACCTACCGGCCAAAAGTATATTGGTAAGAAAGTCCTATTCTTTGAAAGAAATAAAAGACTCGGTAAACGAGCACTAGAAGCATTACGCGAAGAGCGTAAAGCTAAAGGAATAGGAGGACGAGTTCCTCTCAAACAGAAAGTAATAACAGAATCAGATTGGAAAGAATACTACGGCTCTCACCCCACTATAAAAAAATTAGTTGATGAGTCAAAAGACTTGAGAGAAGATTTTGTGAAAAAAATACTTGATCTGGTTCCTAATAAGAAGCTTCTAACATATTATGAATGTAAACACCTATTTATAAATGACGTACTTGAGACATATAGTCATCAGTATATTAATGACAATATATTAGGTAAGTTTTACAGAAAAGATTTTACAAATGATTAAACTACAGGAAATTATTGGATACCCTTCTTTACAATATCATATAGATAATGGACTCTCATTGCATGAACATGTCTACCGTTATAACTCTGAAGCGTTTATACAGTTGTTTAAAGAAGCGAGAGAAGCTTATAGAAACGAGGAAATCGAACTTAGCGAAGAAGATGTTGAACTATTAGAAACTACAGATATAGGTGAATATGGAGACTACAACGGTCTTAGAGTTCCTTTAGATCTTCCAATGGTATCAAAAAAATATAATCCATTATTCGAAATTGGTTCACTTATTGACGAAATGATTGAGAACGAGGATACAATTGATGAAGCATCTTCTAT
>Ga0075477_10000673_pt1 | contig 15042 bp, 10 predicted proteins | sample DEB08_DNA_FD_76338 | JGI IMG/M metagenome (GOLD analysis project Ga0075477, IMG submission 76338) | Aqueous microbial communities from the Delaware River and Bay under freshwater to marine salinity gradient to study organic matter... | ecosystem: Environmental > Aquatic > Marine > Coastal ...
TAATCATGCGAACTCTATCATCTAGACATCCAATTTCTGACGCAAATGTGTCAGATGCCGCAACGGCTACTGCCGCAGAAAATATCCAAATTCCATTTTCATGGTCATCTAAGATAAATGATAAAATCGCAATTAAACCAGGCAGTCCTCCATTTGCTACGACATTACCCCAACTCCTATGTCCATCAACTGATTCACACAGGCCTTTACTCGCTTTTTCATCAAATCGCCACTTTGTCGCTTTATGAGCCGTTGCTAAGAATCCTAAGAGAATGATTAACCAAGTCCAGTGTCCCAAACCTCCAACTATCAAACCCAAGGTAGCGGCTGCATAAATCCCAAGCCTGTCTAAAACCTTGAATTTTTCAGATATAATGGTTAGAAATAAGACAATTCCAAAGGTTACAACGAGGTTTCCTTCGGTCAATCCAGGTTGCATTATATCAACCATAATCTCACCTTCACTTACGTGACTAACCTTTTCTGATGTAATTTGACATATATGATTTGAGTAGGAAACTAGGGAAATATACCAATTCTACGATGGTAGATGCTTTACCGATGATAAAATCTCTTTTCCAATGTACCATAATCCACCGATTAGCACTAAAATCCACAAAAGAGTCGCTATCAATCCGAATATGGGGTCAAAGTCTCTGAAAATGTATGAAACAAACCAACTGCTTCCATTCCAGAAAGAGTGGCCAATAATTGCAATCGATATACCTACAATCGGATTTTTTGGCAATGGCCACGTTCTTGCTATTGGCTTATCTAGCCAGTTGCTAATCGTGTGGCTCATGAATGAAGATTTCTCTTTTTCGCTGATTACCATGCCAGTATTAGGGTCATACACCATCCAATTGCTTGCTTCATTTGGATTGCCATCAAGATTTGTCCCTCTCACCCTGCAGAGATACCATCCAATAGAAACACCTGATATCCCTGTCCAGAATGCATGGCCTGGAATTGAACCAATTCCTCTAACGATTGCAGTAAACGAGAAAGAAATAGCTGAGTATTCTAATGCACCAAAAGACACCAAGATGTATTGAAGATTTTCAAGTAATGCGAATCCGAGTCCAACTGAAAAGCCAATTTGGAATCCTCTTTTTGGCGAATCGATTAATTTGTAGAGGCTCAAAACGAAGGCGGCCTTACATAATTCTTCACCTACTGGTGCGCTTACAGCTAGAATTAGGAATTCTCCGAGAGACCCTGGGTCTATTGATTCAATTCCGATAAAAATCAATAGTAGTGGAAATAGTAAGGAATTGATTACAATTGCAGGTAGCGTGGATAACATTCCTGCAATCAACATGCTTTCACCATCCCTTCGCTTCGTGATGAGTTGGAAATGTCTATTCGAGAAAGACCACCATGCGTGAACGGGTAATGAAAATCCAAGTAACCATGCAGGTATTCCTACAAAGAATGCGAGCAGGACCCACAATGGGTCTGAAAAAATCATCATCGGTAGCAAGCCACAAAATGAGATGGTGATAGTTATTGCAAATATCAACCAAATCGAAGAACTTCGTGGCATTTCTAACGGAGGAGAATCAATTATCAAATGATGTGAAAACCTTGTTGGAACCGGAGTTTTCAGAACTCTAGCATTAGGAAGCTGATGTGATGTATTCCCCGATGGGTCTGGAACTGCAAGTATGATATGGGTTAACTTCGGTCTTCTGATATATCCAAAAACCGCCAGTAGAGGTACTAGGCAAAACATTGAGAAAATTGAAGTAAATGCGTCTCCTATGAAAAATCCGAAGACAACCCCAAAAAATGCTTGAGCTATGATGTACAATAGAATTACAACACCAAGCATTTTCCAAATTATGCTCCAGGGAGATGATTTGCTAGCTATTACCAAGCCGGGTGGAGGAGGTGAAAGAGGAGCCACCACTGCCTGCATTGTTTTGAACAAATAGTACTCGTTTCTCAATGTTATGTATGGGATCAAGGTCCCCGCTCAGTTCGCCCATCAATCGTCACTGAAACAGCAGTCCGCTCAATCGCGCTCATCATCGCAGGGGTTTTCCCTCAAGAGTTCAAGCAATGAACCATTCGGTATCATTTAGCTTGTAACTTTTTCAATATTCTAAGCGTAGTGCTTTCACCTTTACTCAAATTTGGTATTGCCTTCATTTCATTGAAACTATTCCAGTCTTCAAGAAGTTCATCGTTTAGATATGATTCTATAATATACGGGTGAATGTATGATGAGCGACAGACCGCTCTAGTATTCCCAAGGTCTGATGCAACCGTATCTATTATTGCTAAGAGTACCTTGTTTTTTGCAGTTTCAGTTGTGGCTGGAAACCAGTCACCCTCCGACCAAATTTTTTCTATAGAATCAACCGCAGGATTCGAGGATATCCATATTTTCATGTCTTCTTCAGTTTGTTCTCTTGACAAGAATGCCAGTCTCTCAGCACAACGAGATGATGCAGCCCAAGTTCTGAAATTTTTTGCAGTAAAACCCATTCCGCTTGATGCCCTGATGTACTGATTAATATGCTCAGCCTTCAGATCAACTTCATTTCCAGCCTCTGAGATATACATAAACAAATCATCATCTCTCATTCCAAGTTTCTTAGTCTTCAGAATAAGGTCCACAAGATGGTCATCCTCAATTTTTATCTCCCAATCCTTTCCCGATTTCCCTGTAAATTGGAAGATTGCGTCGTGACGACCTTCAGCTTTTTCCCCACGGACTGTCTTCAAGTGCATTGATTTTAGTGTCGTAAGCCCATATGACTCATTTGACTTGGCATATTCATCTGAGCCTACTCTGATGTTGTAGAGGTCGATCAGTTTAACAACCAGTGCGGAAACGGTATTTAGCGTCATTTCACTATTTTGTAAATCTCTAGAAACCTGTCTACGAAGACGGGGTAATTGCGATGCAAAATAAACAACATCGTCATATTTCATTTCCGCAGTTATTTTTGTCCACTCATCGTGATAGCGATATTGAATTCTACCTTTAGAATCCCTACCAGTTGCTTGGATATGTCCTCTTGCGTTAGGGCAAATCCAAACATCTTCCCATGCGGGTGGAATACCTAATGCGTTCCACCTGTCTGTAATTTCTGTTTCCTCGATTAATTCTCCTGTAGGGTCGAGATACTCCCATACAGCCTTGCCTTCTATTTCCCCGGCTTTGCGCCTTGTTACACCTCTAAGGGAGGGGTCACTCCTGACTAAGGTAGCCCTCTCCAATGCTTCATCCGCATCTACAGGCATAATGCAATACACACTGGCCACGGTAAATGAATGTGTGTCCTATTTTTCTGGAAATTTTTGATAGTAGAAAATTAATCTTGCAAGAAACTGTATTTCCAATCGTGCGGTGGCGCAAAAGTTTCCTTGATTGACCTTGGACTTACCCATCTCAATAGGTTTAGTGGACTTCCAGCCTTATCATTAGTTCCGCTTCCTCTCGCTCCACCAAATGGCTGTTGGCCAACGACAGCACCAGTGGGCTTGTCGTTTATGTAGAAATTTCCTGCGCTATAGCGCAATCTGGAGAGTGCTTTCTCGATATTTCTCCTATCTGTCGCAAATATGGAGCCAGTTAATGCGTATTCAGAAGTTGTGTTACAAATATCTAGTATCCTGTCAAATTCATCATCTGGATAAATGTGAATCGATAATACTGGGCCGAAAATTTCTTCCGCCATGCTTTCGTATCTTGAGTCCTGACAAACGATAGTAGTAGGTTCAACGAAATAACCAACACTATCATCATAATTTCCGCCTGTTACAATTTCACAACCAGGATCTTCCTTTGCCCTGTTAATGTATCCAGTGATGTTGTCAAATGACTTCCTGTCGATAACCGCTGACATGAAGTTTGAGAAATCTCGTGGGTCACCCATCTTTATTTTACCGACTTCTGAGCAATACTCGTCCTTGATTGAATTCCAAACGCTTTGTGGGATATATGCTCTGCTTGCAGCGCTACATTTCTGGCCCTGGAATTCAAATGCCCCCCTTAGTAATGCAACAATTAATCCCTTTTGGTCACAGTCTGGGTGCGCTACAATGAAATCTTTTCCGCCGGTTTCTCCAACAATTCTTGGATATGAAACCATGTTTTCGAGGTTGTTTGCAATGTCTTTCCACATTTTCCTGAAAACGGAAGTTGAACCTGTAAAGTGAACCCCTGCTAAGTCCTTATGAGACATACAAATATCTCCAACCAAACTTGCTTTTCCTGGTATGAAATTAATTACACCAGGAGGTAATCCTGCGTCCATCATCAATTTCATCAGCTTGTAATTAGAAACGTATGAATTCCGTGATGGCTTCCAAACCCCTGTATTTCCCATTATGGCGGCGCTGGATGGCAAGTTAGCTGCAATACTACTGAAATTAAACGGAGTTACGCTGAATACGAATCCTTCTAAAGGCCTTACTTCACTTGAATTCCACATACTTGATGGGGAAACAGGAGGTTGTAAATCTTCGTAGATTTGTCTACAATAATCGGTATTGAATCTCCAAAAATCAATCAACTCACAAGCAGAATCAATCTCTGCTTGGTGACAAGTTTTTGATTGATTAAGCATTGTTGACGCATTAATTTCAGCTCTTCTAGGTCCTGCAAGGAGTTCACTCGCTTTCAAGAAAATGGCACATCTTGCTTCCCAAGCCATATTTGACCACATTTCATGGGCTTCCATTGAAGCGTTGATTGCGGCTCTTACTTCCTTTTCTCCAGCCATGTGCACTTTTGCTATAACGTGACTGTGGTCGTGTGGCATTACTTGCTCAACGATGTCTCCAGTGAATATTTCCTCACCGTTAATGATGCATGGAATTTCAATGATTTCGCTTTCTTGTTTTGTTAGTTCAGCCTTCAATTCAGCCCTCTCAACACTTCCAGGGGCGTAGGATAGAATTGGTTCATTTACAGGCGTTGGGGGCTTGACAATATTGTTCACCATGAACCATGCGAAGGGTTCCGGCTCAAAATAATGACCGTTAGTAAAGGTTGGAGAACTTTTGCCTTACCTTACTCAATTTTGGCGCAACAACCATCTGACAATATCCATTTCCAGGATTGAGAGCAAAGTAGTCATGATGATACTTTTCAGCCTCGTGGTAATTGGATAATGGTGAGATTTCTGTAACTATATCATCATCAAAATATTGCTGAAAATAGTTTATTTTTTGCTCCGCAATTTGCTTCTGCTCATCATCGATGTAGAAAATCACAGATCTGTATTGTGTCCCGATATCGTTTCCTTGTCTGTTTAATTGAGTTGGGTCATGAACGGTGAAAAAAACGTCAAGAATTGTTTCAAAGTTGATTATTGCCTCATCAAATATGACTTCAACGACCTCAGCGTGTCCCGTAACCCCGCTACAAACTGTGTTGTAGTTCGGATTAGGGTCATGACCTCCTGCGTAACCCGGTAAAGATGATTCAATCCCCTGAATGTGCTTATATGCGCCTTCAACACACCAAAAGCAACCTCCCCCCAAAATAGCCCTCTGCATAGCAAGAGGTTGATGTTTTACTTTATTGAATCATGTCTTCGACTTTGATTGTTTAATCACTTGATAGGTGTATTCTTCTTAAAACATAGGGTATGGTTAATAGTAAAGGGTTCTGGCGTTGGAAATGAGGTCTATAGTTGGGTGTTAACTTCTCCGATTTGGGAATTAGCCCCCAGATGTGCAAAGAATTGCGAAGGGCTGGTTTTGAGGAACCTTTTGAGGTGCAAAGGGAGACCATACCTGATATGATTCTCAAGCATGATATTTGTTGTAGGGCACCAACTGGAAGCGGAAAGACATTGGCTTTTGGTATACCTATGATAGAACATCTCACAAGGGCCAAGCCGAATCGGCCAAAATCTCTGATTCTAACCCCTACAAGGGAATTGGCAGAACAAATATTTCAGGTGCTAGACCCTCTCGCTTGGTCACAAAATTTCCGCATGATGTCGATTTATGGTGGTGTTTCATATAATAAGCAAATCAGAAAATTGGACAAAGGAGTTGACTCAGTTGTTGCTTGCCCAGGCCGTCTTCTTGACCATATCGAACAGGGTCACATCGATTTGAGCGAAGTTGAGTTTGTAATTTTAGACGAAGCAGACAGAATGTCTGATATGGGTTTTACGGACGCTGTTTGCGAGATACTTGAACAGTGTAACCCCAACAGACAAACTGCGTTATTCAGCGCTACGCTTGACGAGTTTGATATATCTCACATTAGAGATAATTATCAAAACGACCCAGTCATTATTAGCGTAGGAAAGGAAGATGTTTCACTTACTGAAATGGACCATCATTTCTGGTTGATTCCAAATTCTATGAAGAGTAAAATAACTGCAGAAGCGGTCAGAAAATCAGGAAGAGCATTCATTTTTTGCAGAACAAGAGCAGGAGTGGAAAGAGTCGCAGAAGAATTACAAGTCGAAGGCCTAAGAGTATCAATTATTCACGGTGGCCTCGCTCAACGCCAAAGAGCAAGAGCAGTTGAAGAATTTTCCGAAGAACGCTGTCATGCAATAGTAGCTACAGATGTCGCTGCAAGAGGGCTGGATGTTGAGGGAGTGTACTGTGTTGTTCATTTTGACCCTCCTGAAAATGGTAATGCGTACAAACATCGTTCAGGTAGAACAGCAAGGGCAGGTAGTTCTGGAAACGTTATTTCTCTGGTTCAAAATCCCCAGAAAAAACAGTGGTCAACTATACAAAAACACGTTGGATTGAATATCAAATTCAAACCTCCTGAATTTAATGATCTCACATTACACGAAGATATCTCTTATATTTCGCCTCCGAGGTCTATGAACAGAAGAAGAAAAGACAGGTCAGGAAGAAATTCAAGTTCGAAAACCGATTCGGATAGAAGGCATTTCGGGAAACGTAATTGGAAAAAGAATGATTCAGGCAGGGGTGGTAATCAAAATAACAATCATTCTAAACCACGAAAACAAAAATTCGACAGGAATAAGAGGCCACCAAAAGGGCCAGGAAGAAGTAGAGGCAGAGGCGGAGATAACAAGCGAAAGAGCAGAAATAATCATTGATTATTCTTCCAATTTATTCCAGTCGTCATCGTCTGAACCTCGGTAATAATTTTCACCGTTATGCTTAATCCATTGGTATCCGAATTCATCGATTTGGTCAGGTTTTGAATCAACAGAAGGCTTTGCGAACTCTGATGGAGTCTCTTTTTGGAATTCTTCTACCAATGGTGTCTGGTCAACAGACGTCATCGGTGTGATTCCCTGTGAAACCAACATATTCTCTGCATTTTCAAATTCGTCGTCTAATTCAGAACGAATTCTTTCCAATCTTATTCCTTGATGGGGTCCAAGCAACCTCAGCATCAAACTAAACTCCCACCTCAGAGCGATTTCTTCTAATTCTTGCCGTGATTCTGCTTTGCTTAATTCAGCTTCAAATCGAGCACATCGCTTGTTTCTGGTCACAAAACCAAATGCAAGCCAAGTAAATATTGGCACACCACCAAAGATACCGATCAAATCCCAAGCGCCAAGGCCAATCTGAGTTCCAGGGATAACAATCTCGAAACTATCGATAGGTGTATCATTAGGGTCAAGCGGGTCAGTTCCAGCTCGAATTTCATCCGCATCTGTCCACTCATCGTTATCATCATCAGCATCAGCATTGTCTCCAATGCCATCTCCATCAGTATCTAGGCACTCTAGGGGATTGTCCTTGAATGCATCAACTTCATCCATGCATCCATCAGCATCCAAATCCCCAGGGGAAGCAAACCTAGGCAAAATATCGATTGTATCGTTGTAGCCATCATTGTCTAAGTCGTTTAGATACGGATCAGCATCCGTACCTGATTGGTTATCTCCAAGGCCATCACCATCCTCATCAATCCACTGTGTTGGATTTAATGGGAATTGATCATAGAGTCTGCCGGACGGGTTGTCTCCATATCCATCTCCGTCGGCGTCAGACCATTGGGTTGCATCTGTTGGGAATGCATCAGGGTTTGTTCCATTTTGATTGTCCCCGTAGCCGTCACCGTCAATATCTCCCCATTGTGTTGGGTCATTAGGGAATTTATCAGCACCTATCCCCATTTTATTGTCACCCATGCCGTCACCATCGGCATCCTCCCATTGTGTTGGGTCAAATGGGAATGCATCACTTGAATCATCATATCCATCTCTATCAGAATCGAAATGTTTCGTGGGGTCGTCAGGAAATACATCGCCAAGGTTTCCATTTGCATTGTCTCCATACCCATCGCCATCTCTGTCTGATTGTTGGGTAGGGTCAAATGGAAATGCATCAGCGTGGTCGGGAATATCGTCTCCGTCGGTATCTAGGTATTCATCAGGGTCGTTAGGGAAGTCATCACCTTCGTCACTGTACCCGTCTCCATCGCTATCGATACAACCCCTGCGGTCGATTGTTGAGGTGCCTGGAACTGTTGGGCAAGCATCACCGCCGTTTCCGTAGGTAAAATCACCATATCCGTCTCCATCAGTGTCTTTGTTTTGTGTAGCATCCATCGGGAAAATATCGATATTATTTCCATATCCATCATTGTCTGAATCTTCCCACTCAGATGGGTCATTTGGAAATGCATCGAGAATGTCGGGCCTACCGTCTCCGTCCTTGTCTGGACAACCTCTTTCATACTCAAAGGTAGAATTTCCTGGAGTTCTAGGACAGAAATCCTCGAAATCTTCGTAGCCATCTGCGTCATCATCGTAATCCTCAAGAGCATCAAAACAACCATCTCCATCGAGGTCAGTCAAATTTGTTGATGTCCATCCAGTCATACCTTTGGAGCATGAATCTACATCATCGAATAGTCCATCATTGTCGTCATCATCGTCTTCATCTGAATCTCTGCAACCATCAGAATCATGGTCCAGTGCAGTAACTGATTCGAACCCCAATGGAGAAAACTTGCATTGGTCTAAGATATCAATGATGAAGTCTCCATCATCATCATCATCAATTGCATCAGGTTGTAAGTCGCCGTCATAATCTCTGGTCAATTTTGTTATGAACCAGTCTTTACCTCCGCTGTTTTGTGCGTAATGCGAGCCAAATGTCGATGTTGGACCCCCTACAATACCCGCTAAATATGCACCATCATTAGGGTGAATTGCAAATCCTGATGAGTCATCATTTCCTGTTGTACCTCCACCAATCGCAAAAATAGAAGTTCCATTTGAAGCAAATTTAGCAACGAATGCATCTCTTGCGCCTGACATTGTGTTAAGAGATATACTTCCTATGTTGAATGTGGAAGAATAAGTTCCAGCAAACCAAATGTCGTTGGATGAATCCGATGCAACGGCGTAAACATTTGTTCTACAATTACACACAACACCTTGAATCCAAATCCAATTTCCATTGCTATCGGCTTTAGCGACAAATCCATTTTCAGAACCACCAGAATCTACGTAAGTGGTACTTGCGATAATTTCACTATATCCAGAGCCTGAAATTATTACATTGTCACTGTTATCCAATGTAACATCGTAGCCTTTGTTTGTTCCACTCGCATAGTCCCAAGTTTTTGCCCAATCCCAATTGCCGGAACTGTCGATTTGTGCAATCAATGTTGTGTATTTATTATGCAGTTCGGATTTGTTCACATAAATGTTGATATTATCAAAATCATATGATGTACAGTAACTTGGATTTTCATAGTTGTACATGAAACCTGTAACAATTATATCATCTAGAGAATTAATTGCTATATCGGTAAATTTCATATTATTATTGCTATTTGTTGTTGAATAACAAGCAGAACCATCGTCACCGGCTTCAACGTAATTTGTCCAATCTGTCGAGCCGGTTTGAGAAATTTTTGAAATGAATGGTTTGTATTGTCCAAACCCGTCGGAAACAAAATCGGCAGTGGTCATGTATCCCGATATGAATATTTGATCTAGTGAATTTAATGCAACACTTGTAACTTCAATTCCATCATTACCCACTACTGAGACCCATTGCCAAACCCCGGTAGAGTCAATTTTTCCAACAAATCCGTTTGCTACAGGGTTGTTAGGGGGCTTGTAAGTTATCGAAGATTCGAATTCGAATGTTTTGCTTTGACCGTTTCCTGCTCCCATAACAAATCCAGTCACAAAGATATTTCCGTTACTGTCGATATCTATCGAGGTTAAATTACTACTAGATGCCATGTTCCCTGAATTAGAAACTGTCACATCAGAAATCCACAGGCATTGACCTGTTGACTGAAGTTTCATAACAAAAAACACCATGCTTTTTGTGAATTCACATGACCCATATGTTGAGTTTACACTTAATGGTTCAGTCTTACCTATTGCGAACAAATCACCGTAGGAATCTACAACGATGTCTGTAATTTCATAATCCTGGCCAGCTCCGTGTTGCGCCAACCACTCATATGCAAGGGTCGTTTGTGTGGAGGACACTTGTGTATTTGTTTGCCAAGGATAAATCAGGTGACTGGTTTCGTTAAATACGGTTGCAGCAGCTGCTTGTTGCAATTCAAGAACGAGAGCATTTGAGAGGCTGGTTGAATGCGGAATCCCTACGGGGTTTTCTCCAGTCAAGGTCGCATAGATTACAAGTGCTGCAAGGTATGAACCCGAAACCGATGGATGACTTCCATCACCTGTATAGAGGTCATAAAACGTGTTTCCAGAGTTGGAAGGCGTTCCACCTTCGGCTACTATCTTGTCATGTATGTGCTCGAAAGCAAGTCCAACCGGAGCAACCCATGCATTCCCTCCATTGGAAGAAATATTATCTCTGTAATCTAAGTAACCACGTGCTAACTCATTTTGCATTGTAGAGAAATCGGGGAACCTCAAGGAGTTAGTGCTGTCTCCATCTCTTCTACCCCATGTCATCATTAGTACAGTTTCTGCTCCATTATCTTCGATAACCTCTGCAAGTTTGACGGCTCCATCCTTGCTCGCAATCCATTCAGATTGGCTTCTTGGGAAACCAGGAATTTGACTCTGGTCTTGAAGAACGACCCAATCCCAATTTCCATTGCTTAGTGTAGTATTCCACTGGTGGCCTGCAGATTGAACATTGTTCCAGTGTTGTGAGAGCCGCATTCCACCGCTTGTTAATGAAGAAACATTAGAGTTGGTAGAAGCCGCACTCATTACACCATCTACCAAAGCGTCGAGCGAATTTGAAGCAACGTAACTATTCCCCATTAGGAGTATATCTGGTGTTTCTGTACCGCTCAGTTTATCCAACGAATCAGATTCAAGATATGTCAAATTTACTGTTTGATATGGCATCAGGCACATCAAGACGATGGTAGCAAAAGTAGCCCAAACTTTAGCAGACACAATACCTCTATGTGGGATTATGACATAACGCTTACTTATTCATATCACTACTCACACATGTTCAAAAAATATTGACTTGTAGGGTCTAACATGTCCGAACGAGACTATGTTGCGAGAAGAGTTACCGTTGTTGGTGCTCTTGTCAATATTATTCTCGCAGGAATCAAGGCGGTTATTGGTGTAGTTACGAGCAGTGCTTCATTGATTGCGGATGCAGTTCATTCATTTGCAGATTTGATCTCAGATTTTGTTGTCTACGTAGCAATACTTCTTGGTTCTAGAGAAGCCGATGAGAATCATCAGTACGGTCACAGAAGGTACGAAACTATAGCGACAATGATTGTTGGTTTACTAATAATTTTGACAGGACTTGGACTAGGTTGGGAAATAGTTCAAAGGATTCAAGAAAGTGATACTTGGGCAAACCCCGGAAGAACTGCGCTAATCGTTGCAGGTATCTCAATAGTAACTAAGGAAATTCTTTTTCAGTACACTAACAAGGCAGGCATAAAACACAATCATCAGTTAATCCAAGCAAATGCTGTGCATCACAGAACTGATGCTTTATCGTCGCTTGTTGTGTTTGCAGGACTCTTGGTTTCCGAATTAGGATACAGCGTTGGTGACCTCGCTGCTGCGTTGATAGTATCATTCATGCTAACCAGAATTGGTATGAAGATTGTTTATGAATCATTACTTGAAATTAGTGAAGCTGGAGTAGATTCTGAAACATACAATCTAATTGAAAAGACAATTCGTGAAACGGATGGAGTAGTAGATATGCACCTGCTTCGCACAAAGACAATTGGTGGAGAAATTTTCGCTGAAACCCACGCCCAAGTAAATCCTTACCTGTCGGTCACACAAGGTCACGAAATTGCTCATAGAATAATCAAGAGGGTTGGAAATGTCGTCCCGGACTTAAAGGAATTGACCGTTCACATAGACCCTGAAGATGATGAACACGTAAATCCTGAATTACCTGATTGTTCAGATGTGGAAGCGAAAATCAAACAGATATGGTCATCTAATCATAATCCCGCTGATTTAGAGTTCATCACTTTGCATGTATTATATGATGGAATAGAAGTCGATATTAGGATAAATTCTGATGTACCCCAGACCAATCTTGAAGAAATTAGATCGCAAATCATTTCTATCGAGAATATCAACAAAGTCCAATTTCTCTCATTGAGATGAAATACGGGCAACATCTGAAAAATGGAACCCTGCAGGGTGTATTATGTTGCCTTCGTCTGAGTATGTTTTCAGAAGAAGCGGACGTGTATGTAAAAACCGTTCTCTATTGGCTGCAATGACAAATAAACAATCTTTTGATGATGGTAATTTATCCGACGATGAAATTACTTGGTTAAGCCGACGTGCAAAAGATGGTTTTGGAATAATAACGACCGCAGCCTCTCATGTTTCTGAAAATGGACAAGGTTGGTTTGGTGAGATGGGCGTTTGGAATGACTCACATATCCCCGGATTACGTGATTTAGCAAACAAATTAAGAGAAAATGGCGCAATTAGCTTAGTCCAAATTTTCCATGGTGGTATGAAAACCCCTCCTGAGTTAATTGGCGATGTACCCGTATGTCCAAGTGAGATGAGAAATGACCAAGGTAAAATAACTGCTAGAGAATTGAATATTTTAGAGATTAAACAATTGGTAGCAGATTTTGCAAAAGCTGCAAAGAGATGCGAATTAGCAGGCTTTGATGGTGTTGAAATTCACGGTGCACATTCCTACTTAATTTCTCAATTTCTTGGAAAAAAAACAAATCAAAGAAAGGATGAGTATGGTGGTTCAATAGAAAATAGGTTCAGGTTTTTACGTGAAATAATAGAATCTGTAAGAACAGTTGTCCGTGATGATTTTTTAATTTCAGTTAGAATTTCTCCAATCATTAATGCAATCGGCATCGAAATGGATGATAGCATACAGGTTACAAAGATGATATGCGCCATGGGAATTGACATATTCCACCTTTCATGTTGGGATGTTTTCGAAGATATTGGAGAAGGAGAAAACCTGACAAAATTATTCAAAAAGCATGTACCCGAAAACATCGCATATGCATCGACTGGCTCTGTTTGGAGTAGTGCAGACGCTAGGTGGTTGATGTCACAAGGTGCTGATTTTGTTGGTGTTGCACGTGTCGCTATTGCTCATCCAGACTGGGCAAAGAACCTACATGATCAATCATATGACCCAAAACGTCCTCCATTCTCAGAACGTGAATTAAAGGATGCAGACCTAAGTCCAATATTCATAGATTATATGAGAAATTGGAAAGGCTTTGTAAGTGATTAAGCGTTAAACCGTTATTCAAATACTGATCCCGTTTTTCCCTACCTATGAGCGCACTGAGTTGGTTTTTTGCTCCTAGAAAAGACCACAAAGGGATGTCAACGCCCAGTTACGCTGCAAGATGGTGGCTAATTTTCTCACTTCTCTCAATAGGATATTGGGCCTATACTGCTACACAAGGAAATTTGTACATGTGGTTTGCTTTGACGATGATTGCCGTTACACCAGTTCTTTCAATTGGCTGGTATCTAATAAGCATCATTTCCTCCAAATTCCAAGCAGAATTCATCATACCTAAAGCCGAAATTGCATACAATGCGAGACTTGAAAGAAAAAGACTGCAATCGCTTTCCAAAGAATAAGTGGACGTTGGGGGATTTGAACCCCCGGCCTCTTGAGTGCCACTCAAGCGATCTTCCAACTGATCTAAACGCCCATTTGCTACTTGTAACGAACCGCCGACCTACAATTCCATCATAAGGCTTCTCAATTAGTCTCCCTTGGGTTGTACATGGACGTGGAAACAGTACTAGCGGAACTGCTTCCACAAATTCCTCAAAACGTCTTTTCAAATTGGCTTGAACACAGGATTTCACTAATCTGGCTTGATGAGGGCGATGACCGTTTGGGTATGACCCGATTTGAAGAAGGTCAGGCTGAATTAGTTCGAAGGAGAAGACTCAAGATAGACCCGGGGGATATCACGATTGGCTTACATCCAAGATTGGTTGAAGAGCCAGATCTTTTGCGACACACACTTGCACACGAATTAGTCCATGCATCTGGTGTACTGACTCATTCAGACGAACTTCATTCAGCAGTTGATTCAATAGCACCAGGCAAGAAAATCTCAGAATCTAAAATACTTCAAGAAAAACGAGACGAATATTTAGAAAAATCAAACATTAAGTCGTGGACATGCAAAAACTGTGGATATGAGTGGAAACGCTCGACTGTAAAGAAGCCAATGCGATGTCATAAATGTGCTAGACCACTGTAAGACTCATAGAGGTGATTCTCTCCCGCAGGATTGCCCGTATAATGTAGTCTGGATATCATCTCGGCCTTCTAAGCCGATAACCGGGGTTCGAATCCCCGTACGGGCGCTCTCAATCCAGTGATTTTTCAAAAGAGTACTTCAGCCTGAGTGAATTTGCAACTACTGTGAAGGAAGAAAGTGACATAGCGGCGGCGGCTGCCCATGCTGGGAGCAAGAATCCATTGAATGGGTATAGGGCACCCATTGCTACAGGAATTGCAATAACGTTGTAAGAGAATGCCCAAAATAGGTTTTGTCGTATGTTTATCCTGGTCCTTTTTGCCAAGTCGATCGCATTCACACACGTCATTAATCCATCTTTGGTGAGGATAATATCGCTTGATATGTCT
>Ga0075477_10000683_pt1 | contig 14977 bp, 10 predicted proteins | sample DEB08_DNA_FD_76338 | JGI IMG/M metagenome (GOLD analysis project Ga0075477, IMG submission 76338) | Aqueous microbial communities from the Delaware River and Bay under freshwater to marine salinity gradient to study organic matter... | ecosystem: Environmental > Aquatic > Marine > Coastal ...
GGCCTGTTCAAGCAGTTGCACAGCAGATGGTTCCACGATGAATTGGTCCTACAGAGAATGTGTCCTGGGAATGTGTCCTGGGACGGGAAGCTTCCGGCAGCGGGTAGAGTGTCGCATGAACCGGCTACGGCGTCACCTCCCGACAGAATCAGGTTTTCGTGGCGGCCCCCGGCCGCTACGATTCGGCTATGCGACGAAAGCTCATCATCGATGTGGACCCGGGAATTGATGACGCCATCGCGCTGGCGGCAGCGCTGTTCGATCCGCGTCTGGAGGTGCTCGCCGTCACAGCCACCGGTGGAAATGTCCCTGCGGGCCAGGCCTCAGCCAACCTGCAGGCCTTGGTGACCTATCTCGATCCCCCGCGGATTCCTCGAATTGGCATCGCCTCTGAAGATGGTTTCCTGCCGGAACGGGCCTTCAGCATGCACGGGCCGGATGGCCTTGGTGGTGTTGATCTGCCCGCGGTGCCACTGCACGGAAGCCACGCCGCTGAAAAGGTGATCTGGGAAACCATCCGGGCCCATCCCCATGAAGTGACCATTCTTTGTCTGGGTCCGCTGACCAATCTCTCGCGGTTACTCCGTCGCGACCCCGCCATCCTTGAGTTACTAGGTGACGTGCTCATCTGTGGCGGCACCCTTCACGCCAACGGCGGGGCCACACCCGCAGCTGATTTCAATTTTTATTGTGACCCGCTGGCAGCCCGGCATGTCATCAGCGAGCCCTGCCGCAAGACCCTGCTTCCGCTGGAAACCAGTTCGCAGGTTGTCTTTGGCTTTGACATGCTCGACCAGATTCCCGATGCCTTCTCTCGCGCCGGCCGAGTGCTACAGCGGATGCTTCCCCATGCCTTCAGGGCCCACCGGCAGTTCCTCGGCAGCGAGGGTATCCACCTGCATGATGTGGTTGCCTTGGTGGCAGTGACCAACCCCGAACTCTTCCGGCGACAGACGGTTGCCGCAGATGTCGAAACTGGTGGTGAGCTGACTGCCGGCATGCTGGTTATTGACCGCCGCCAGGTGCGGGAGTGGAAGCCAAACCTCGACATGCTCATCTCCTGTGACGTTGCCGCCGTCAAAGACTGCATTCTCCGCGGCCTCATGACTGCCGCAGACGCCACCTGAACCTGATCAGCTACGAGAGTGGCACAACCAGCCCGTCCCAGGCCAGTTCAATGCCCGGAGGGAGTTCGGCAGCAACGGCGGCATGGTCAATCTCGTGCGACATGTGCACCAAGACCGTTCGCCGAGCTGCCACTCGCTGGGCGATCGCCACTGCCTCATCGATGGAGAGGTGCGTCGGATGCCGGGCGGCCCGCAGGCAATCGAGAATGAGAATATCGAGCCCCTCCAGCAACGGCCAGGTCGACTCGGGTATCTCATTGGTGTCGGTACAGTAAGCAACCTTGCCAAATCGAAAGCCGAGCACGTCAAAGATACCGTGCCGAAGCCGCAGGGGTGTCACAGTCACCCCAAGCAGATCGAAGGGCTCAGTGCCAATTGCATGGAGGACCATCTTCGGCAAGCCACCACCGACGACGGCGGGCACCTCGAAGGCGTAGTCAAACGCCTTGCGAATACGGCTTTCAACCCGTGGCTCGCAATAGACCGGAAGCGGCCCTCCCTTGCGGAAGCAGAGTGGCCGGATGTCGTCGAGTCCGTAGAGGTGATCGACATGATCGTGGGTATAGAGCACCGCGTCGATCAGGCCGATTCGTTCCCGCAGCAACTGGGCCCGCAGGTCAGGCGTCGTGTCAATCAGGAGCGTGCCTTCCGGCAGCCCCAAGGCCACGCTTGTCCGTGTCCGCTGGTTGCGTGAGTCGTCGCTGGCACAGACCGTGCAGCCACAGCCGACGACCGGCACCCCGACACTCGTTCCCGTCCCCAGAAAAACCAACTGCCCACGCAGATCGCGGGGCGGGATGAAGGTATGGTGACGAGCAGTCATAGGGCGAACACTCAAGAGGCATCTTTCGGCGGGCGTGACTGCCGGGCACCTAGCAGCGGGAAGCGAGCCCGACGCAGACCCTACGGCTGCAAGATGATATCCCAGCCATCAGTCTTGACAGGCGGAATTGTGCCCGACTCGGGCAGGGTCGTTTGCACCGCTTTTTGCATCAGGCCAGCCAGCCGTGTTCGTTCCGCAGCAACGGAGGGGTCTTCGGCCAGATTCTTCAGTTCCCGAGGGTCGGCCTCATGGTCGTAGAGTTCCCGACCTTCACGCCCCTCGTCCCATTCGGTGTACCGCCACCGTGGCGTCCGGAGTGAATAGCCAAAAAACCGTTCCCCCTTGCGCCGCCGCACGACCTGGGTGATGGCCCAGTTGCGTCCGGTCTGCTGAGGATCGGCCAGCATGGGGACGAGACTCTGTCCCTGAAGATTTCCCGGGGCAGGAATCTTGCAGAGCGCTGCCAGTGTCGGAAACAGATCAACCTGTGATACCGGTGCCGGGACAACACCACCAGGTTGAGAAATCCCAGGGGCAACAATGAGCAGCGGCACTCGGGCACTCTCCTCGAACAGGCTCATCTTCTGCCAGAGCCCGTGCTCACCCATGTGATAGCCGTGGTCACTGGTGAAAACAATGATGGTGTTTTCAGCCAAGCCGAGTCGTTTGAGGGAGGCGATCACCCGACCAACTTGGGCGTCCATGAAACTGATGCTGGCGTTGTAGGCCTGCCGGCACTCACGCCGCAACTGATCGGTCAGTTTTTCATGCTCTTTTTTCTCACTCCCAAGAGCTGCTTCCGGAAGATCGGCCTGATCTTCGGCCACACCAGTCACCACCGGCATGGAGTCGACTGGGTGCCAACCAAAGTAGGGATCTTGCGGGGCAACGTACGGGGTGTGGGGCCGGAAAAATCCAACAGCCAGAAAGAACGGTCGTGAGCGATCACGGGCACACCGCTCCAGCACCCACTCGGCATCGGCTGCCATCATCCCATCGGTATGGAAACCATCAGCTTTTGGCGACGCATACCAGCTCAGGGTGCCGCCAAACTTTCCCGGAGCGAGCGAGAAAATATCGGGCTCCTCTTCGAGCCGGTCGACACCAGCCGGATTGAGCTCAAGTTCCCACGAGGCAGGATCGTCATGGCCGTTTGTCCCCACGCTTCGGGGCACGTTGTAGTGATACAACTTGCCAATCCGGGCGGCAAAATATCCTGCCTGCCGAAAGGCCTGCGGAAGACTGACCTGATGCGGAATCGTCTGGCGAAATATCTGGGCGTTGGCATGGATGCCGGTGGCGTTGGGGTGCAGCCCGGTCAGAAATGAATTCCGGCTCGGCCCGCAGAGCGGGAAACTGCAGTACGCCCGCTCAAAAAGCACCCCTGACGAAGCCAGTTGATCGAGGTGAGGGGTCCGTGCTAGCGGGTCGCCATAGCAGCCCAAAAGGTTGTTGAGATCGTCGGAAACAATGAACAGCACATTGGGTCGATCCTGCGTCTCGGCCATCGCGAGCCCGCCAGCGAAGCCCCCCCAGAAGAACATTCCCGCCAACATTCCCACCAGGAACCAACACTTTCTTCCCATGATTTCTCCCAGAAGCACGCCAGCGGCGACACCGCCTCATGAACGGTTTTTCGCGGCGTTTGGCTGTTTTATAGCGTGATGACGGCCGCAGGAGTCACCTTGACCCTCTGCCCGCCTCACGGTGAGAATCCGTTATATAGTGTTTCGGCAGGTTGGGCACGACATGCCCCGACCGCCGGCCCACTGTTTTGCCACCGAAATGCCCTTCGGGCTGTCTGTTTTTGCGTGCTCCCCCGGCACGACGCACCGCCCTTATCCACCGACCAACCCGGCACCTGCGACCATCCCCGCACCCGCGACTATTATGCAACAACTGGAACGTATTTGGGACGCTGTGAGCAATTTCGCAGCCGCCCTCGGCTCTCGTATCGAACGTTTTATCACCGGCCTGTTCGGTTCATCCAACGCCCGGTTCTTGAAGCGACTGGAGCCCAAGATCGAGGCGATTAACTCGCTCGAGCCCCGCTACCAAGAGATGAGTGACGCCGAACTCAGGGCGCAGACGGCTGAGTTCAAGCGACGACTGGCCGCCGGTGAAACCCTTGACGACCTGCTCGTTGAGGCGTTTGCCGTTTGTCGCGAGGCAGGCCGTCGGTTTCTGGGCATGCGGCACTACGACGTCCAAATGATTGGCGGCATGGTGCTTCACTCTGGCGCGATCGCCGAAATGATCACCGGTGAAGGGAAGACCCTGGTCGCCACACTGCCTGCCTACCTCAACGCCCTGGCAGGAAAGGGGGTCCATGTCATCACTGTCAATGACTACCTCGCCCGCCGTGATATGGAATGGATGGGGCCGCTTTACATGGGGCTCGGCCTGACTGTCGGCAACATCCAGACCGGCATGGACTCTGATGAACGGCAGCGATCCTACGCCTGTGACATCACCTACGGCACGAATAATGAGTTTGGCTTTGACTACCTCCGTGACAACATGCGGATGGCAGCCCGGGGGGATGACCGGTTTCCAAAGCAGATGCAGCAGGCACAGGGGCGACTGCACTACGCCATCATTGACGAGGTCGACAACATCCTCATCGACGAGGCCCGTACGCCGCTGATCATTTCTGGGCCCGCCCACGACGACGTCACCAAATATGCCCGTGCCGACAAAGTAGCCCGGCAACTGAAGGCCGATGAACATTTTGAAGTCCAGGAAAAGGAACACACCGTCAGCCTGACCGAGGCCGGCGTTCGTCAGGCAGAAAAACTGGCCGGTGTCGAAAGCTTCTACACCGCCGGCAACATGGAGTGGCCGCACCTGATTGACAATGCGTTGAAGGCCCACCACCTCTACAAGCGCGACGTAAATTACGTCGTTCAGAATGGGGACGTGGTGATTGTCGACGAATTCACCGGCCGGCTGATGCCTGGCAGGCAATGGTCTGACGGGCTTCACCAGGCGGCCGAAGCGAAGGAAGGGGTGCGGATCAAGGAAGAATCGCAGACTCTGGCCACCGTCACGCTACAGAACTTCTTCAAACTCTATGACAAGCTTGGCGGCATGACGGGCACGGCAATGACCGAAGCCAATGAGTTTTGGAAAATCTATCACCTCGATGTCATTGCCATTCCGCCAAACCGGACGCTGCAGCGGATCAATCACACTGACGTCATCTTTCGGACTGAACGGGAAAAATGGGTGGCGGTAGCAGACGAAATTGAGCGAATCAATCGCTGGGACACCCTCAGCCTGAGTGACGGCAACCAGATGATTGGCACGATCGCCAAAGAAACTGACAGCGGCTTTGAGTTCCAGCCAAAGGGCGAGAAGGGAACGGAAACCATCCCTGCCGACGAGGTGCGGGAAATCCAGCGACGGGGGCTGCCGGTCCTCGTCGGGACAGTCTCAATCGAGAAGAGCGAACGGCTCGCTGCGTTGCTTGACAAACGAGGTGTTGACCACGCCGTGCTGAATGCAAAGCAGCACGAGCGAGAGGCCGACATCGTGGCTCAGGCGGGCCGCCTCGGCGCCGTGACCATCGCCACCAACATGGCTGGCCGCGGCACCGACATCATTCTTGGTGGCAACGCTGAAACCATGGCCTGGGCCACCCTCCAGCACACCTATCCGACCCGGCTCGATGTTCCCAAGGACGAGTGGGATAGCCTCGTTGAAGCAATTTCCAGTCGTGAAAACATGAAGCCCGAAGGGGAACGGGTCCGCGAGATGGGCGGCCTGCAGATCATCGGGACCGAGCGACACGAATCACGGCGGATCGACCTGCAGCTTCGGGGCCGCTGTGGTCGTCAGGGCGACCCGGGAAGCAGCCGCTTCTATCTTTCGCTGGAAGACGATCTGATGCGGATCTTTGCCGGCGAGTGGGTCAAAAATATCCTCACCCGCCTAGGCATGCAAGACGGAGAACCAATCATAAGCCGGATGGTGACCCGCCGGGTCGAAGCCGCCCAGAAGAAGGTTGAAGAGCGAAACTTCGAAATTCGAAAAAACCTGTTGGAATACGACGAGGTCATGGATGAACAGCGGAAGCGGGTCTATGGCTTCCGGCAGCGGATTCTCGATGGGCGGCATTCCGCTGATGAGGCCCATGACCGCGATAGCGAGTGCCGAGATTTGATTATTGAGATGGTCGACCGACAGATTGACCAGCACATCGGCACCTTCCTTGATCGTGACTATGGCGGGCAGACCTTTGCCAGTTGGGCATCGTCACAACTCGCCTGTGAACTGGACGGTGGTGATTTTCGCGGCCTCAGTCCTGACGAAGCAATCCGCCTGGCCCATGACCGGGCCACCCGCCAGGCCGAGGCGCAGATTTTTGAAGCGGTCGAAGAGAATCTGCCCGAGGGCGAAGATGAGCGTGACTGGAACTGGTCAGCACTGGCCAGTTTTGCCAACGCCCGCTGGAAATTGTCGGTCAATGATCGTGATCTCAAACGGGTTGGTCGTGCCGACGTGGCCGAATGGCTGCAGCAGCGAGCCAGCGAGGCCATTGCGAAGGCCGACCTGAGCGACGGCGAGAAGTTTCTCGGTCACGATTTTGGCCTACAGTCAGCCCGCGCCTGGACGGATTGGCGATTCGGCGTGGAACTGACCGACGCCGATCTCGCGAACATCGCCGGCAATGATCCCGACGCCGAGGCCTTCAAGCAGATCGTTCGGGAAAAGGCCCGCGCCGCCTACCGGAAGCGTGAGGTTGAGTATCCAGTACTGGTCGGCCTGGCCCACTTTAGCGGTCGCCAAGGCGACGGCTCACCACGGCTCGACCGCGCAGGACTGCTGGCCTGGGCTCGCGAGCGGTTCGATCCGACGCTCGACGAAGCCTCGCTGTCGTCCCCTGGCTTGGACGACCTCAAACGCACCCTGGTGGCAGCCAGTGAACGCCGGCATGACCAGCCTGATGCTCCCCGCAATGAAATGCAGCGAATGGAGCGGGCCGTGCTCCTGCAAATTCTCGACAATGCCTGGAAGGATCATCTGCTGGCGATGGATCATCTCCGCAGTAGCGTCGGCTTGCGGGGCTACGCACAAGTCGACCCGAAGGTGGAATACAAACGAGAGGGCATGCGGACATTTGATCTGATGTGGAGCGGAATCGACGAACGGGTCGTTGACATCGTCTACCGGATTGAACAGGTGGAGGATGACGCATTGCGGAGCACCTGGCACGAAACGGCCGCAATCCATGAAGACTCTCCGTCAGCCTCGGCCCTCCAACAATCAGGGGCACAACCTGCCGACCAGGGTGACGTTGCCCCAGTGCAGACAATCCGTAACGTCGGCCACAAAGTCAGCCGCAATGATCCCTGTCCCTGCGGCAGCGGAAAGAAATACAAGAACTGTTGCGCCCGTTCGACGAGCCTGCCCACGGGGTGACCGGTGGTGGCTCTGATTCTCAATCTGATCTACCTGCTGCTGGGGGTTCTCGCCCTGCCCTGGGTACTCTGGCGACGGTTCGGGGGGGGACGGCCAGTTGCCGCCCCTTTCGAGCGACTGACCGGAACGATCCGCGTCGCAGCCTGCTCTCCCACAGCCCAGCGAATCTGGCTGCACGGAGTGAGCGTCGGTGAGGTGCAGTTACTGACCACCCTTCTTGCCGAGCTTGAACGCCAGGCAACCGAGCGTGGCCTGACGCTTGACTGCGTCGTTTCCAGTTCGACGACGACCGGCCTCGACCTCGCCCGTAGGCGGTTCGGAGCCGACCGCGTCTTTCCCTGCCCGCTCGATGTCAGCTGGGCAGTGAATCGGGTCTTTAACCGGGTCTGCCCCACCCTTCTCGTGCTGGCAGAACTCGAACTATGGCCAACCATGCTGCGGACTGCTGCCCGTCGCCAAGTGCCGGTCGTGGTGATCAATGGCCGAATGAGCCCCGGGAGTTTTCGAGGCTACAGTCGCATTCGGCCCCTGGCCCGAGCCATGCTTCAGCAGGTACGGCTGGTGCTCGCCCGCTCAGCAGAAGACGCCACGCGGTTTGAGCAACTTGGTGCCCCTACGGTTGAGCCAGTCGGCTCACTGAAGTTCGATGGTGTTCGTGGCGACCGCCAGGCTGCCGGGGTGGTGCAGCTCCGACAACTGGCTGGCCTGACTGAGCAGACTCCCGTTCTGATTGCCGGCAGCACGCAGGATCCAGAAGAACAGTTGGCCGTTGAGGCATTTCTGGACCAGCGGAGGCTTCACCACAGCCTCCGGCTGATCCTCGTTCCACGACACGCCGAACGGGCCGCAGCGATTGCCGCCTGGCTGGAAAAGCGTCTTGCTGAGCCTGATGCCGCCGGCATCGAGTGGCAGCTCCGCAGTCAGCTTTCCACAGCAACTGGCAGATCACCGCCGGCAATCATTCTGGTCGATGTGACCGGGGAGCTGGCTTCGTGGTGGGGGCTCGCCACCGTCGCTTTTGTGGGCGGCAGCCTTGATGGCACACGTGGTGGACAGAACATGCTCGAACCAGCAGCGTACGGGGCAGCCGTCTGCTTCGGCCCCTTCACCCAAAACTTTCGCAACGAAGTCAACGAACTGCTGGCCGATGACGCAGCAGTCGTGGTGACTGACGGAGAATCCCTCCGGGCATTCCTCGCTACCTGCCTGGCTGACCCGCCCATGGCCGAAGCCCTCGGCAGACGGGCCGAAAAAGTCGTGGAACGAAACCGTGGGTCCACCCAAACCACCGTTCGCCGCCTGCTCGGCCTGCTCGCCAGCGATTCCACCGGGGGCGGTTGTCGAATCGAGGCAAAATCAAGATACTGAGATTTGTGAGAGCGGCGGTTCTGACTGGTTCGCTCTGGAAACGAATCCTTCTATCTGCACGAGGCATTGAACGTGGCAAGCGGCAAGTATCTTTTTACGAGTGAATCGGTCAGCATGGGACATCCGGACAAACTCGCGGATCAGATTTCTGACGGTGTCCTCGACGCCTTTCTGGCGCAGGACCCCAACAGCCGCGTCGCCTGCGAGACCCTCGTCACCACCGGCCTGGCGGTTATCGCCGGCGAAATCAGTTCTCGCGGCACCATCGACTACCAGCAGGTGGTTCGTGATGTCATCCGTGACGTCGGGTACACCGACGACGAAATGGGCATCGCTGCCGACACCTGCTCGGTGCTCGTCGCTGTTGGCAAGCAGAGTGGTGACATCGCAATGGGGGTGAATGAAGATTCCTCCACAGGTAAAGACATTGGTGCTGGCGACCAGGGTCTGATGTTTGGCTATGCCTGCAATGACACTCCTGAGTTGATGCCGCTACCAATCGCCCTGTCCCACCGGATTCTCAATCGGCTGGCCGATGCGCGGCTCAAGGGTGATGTCGACTGGCTTCGGCCTGACTCCAAAAGCCAGGTCACCGTTGAGTACGACGGAGACAAGCCGGTCCGAATCGACACCATCGTCGTCTCCACGCAGCATGCCCCCCATGTCTCCAACGAAGAGATCCAGCAGTACATCATCGAGAAGATTATCAAGCCCGAACTTCCAACTGACCTCGACACCAGCAACATCACCTACCACATCAACCCAACGGGTCGATTCGTGGTCGGCGGTCCGCACGGTGATGCTGGCCTGACCGGCCGCAAGATCATCGTCGACACCTACGGCGGCTGGGGACGTCACGGTGGCGGAGCCTTCTCTGGTAAGGACCCAACCAAAGTTGACCGGAGTGCTGCCTACATGGCCCGCTATGTCGCCAAGAACATTGTCGCCGCCGGTCTTGCCGACCGGTGTGAGGTTCAGTTGGCCTACGCGATCGGCGTCACTGAACCAGTGAGCGTTCACGTTGACACGGCAGGTTCAGGCAAGGTTGACGACGAGCGTTTTTGTGAACTGATTCGGGAGAACTTCCCCCTCACTCCCCGAGGAATCATCGAGCACCTCGACCTCCGGCGGCCAATTTTCCGCCGCACGGCAGCGGGCGGCCACTTTGGCCGGGATGAGTTCCCCTGGGAAAAGACTGACAAGGCCACTGCCTTGGCCGATGCCGCAGGAACTGCTGCTGCCGCAGGCTGATCCAGTTCTGCGTCCCTTCGGGTTTCAGCGATCTCGTTCCATCAGAGTTCAGGCAGAGTGGCCCGCCAGGGCCACTCTGCTCTGTTACGTCGAGAGAACCATTGCATGTCCCCTGCCTCACCCCGCACGGTTGAACCAAGCCCCAGCGGCACGGTGATTTATGCAGCCACAGCGGGGCTGACAACTGGATCAGAGCGACTTGTTCCACTGCTTCTGGTCACGGCGGGCCATCTCATCTCCGGAACACTCTGCCTGGCAGCGTGCATTACCACCGCTCGTCGCGTTGCCGGTGGGCTTGCCGGCCCGCTTGCCCCCGGTGGCCTGCTGGCGGTGGCGGTCGCCGGAATCGGCCTGATCCTACTCGGCGACCGGGCGGCGGCTGGCCTCACAGGCCAACGCAACTGGCTGAGTCGGGTGAGCCTGCTGGTAATGCTCGTGATGCTAGGCATCTGGTATCCGCCAACTGATGGGGAAATTCTGATAACGGTGCCCCTGCTCGTCATGGTGACCGGCTTCTTGGTCCTCCCCATGAAATTGCGGCAATTACGGCACTGGCCAGGACTGGTCGCTTTGCTGCAACGAGATCACGAGCAGGGGGACTTCCAGCGGAGGCAGCGAGAGGCAAACCCATTCGCAGTCACCTGGCTTCGCCACCGGCTCACTACTTGGCGGCAGAGCCGGCCCCTTCGAACGAAGCCATCAACTTCTCCGCAGCAGCCTTCCCCAGAGAGTCTCCTGGCTCAATCCCGAGAGCGTGGCTCCCCGTCATTCGCTGGCCACTTGCTCCAGTGGCAGGAACGGTACCGGCTGGCTGATGGCAAGGAGTTCCTCCGAGGGCAGGTGACCGTTCAGCTTGCTGCCGGAACCCGTCTGGCCACTGGTCATGTTGGTTTTTGTCCAGCCTTCACGGCGACGCCGACTGTTGAGGCGACCACTGGCTATGATGCTCTCGAGGTCGTTGTCGAGGCCGCCGAAGTATTGCCTTGGGGCGTTCGCGTTGAATGCCGTATTGAAGATGCTGCCGATGAACTAGTTGAGATCCCAATTGAACTGACCGTTCGGCTACCGGCCTCCTCACCGAGCCCATCCCCCCTTCCATCCGCACCAACAGATCCACCTCATGGCACGCTGGCCTGAACACGTCTGGACAACCCTGTTTACCTACGGGCTCATTTTTGGCGTTTTTCCGCTACTCTGCCTGCTCCTGTGGATGTGGGTTCGTGGCGGCTAACGCCGGCCAGCCCTTTCCTGTCCCCTCTTCTTCACCTCCTGCCATGACACCACCTGACCAACTGACTGAGACACTCAGGCAATCCGGACAACTGCACCTGCTCGCCTTTTGGGACACCCTTTCCACCGAAGGCCGAAGCCGGTTGGCAAGCCAGTTGGAGGGCCTCGACTGGAATCAGATCAGCGACTGTCGGCAGCGTGCCGCCCAGCGTCGGGAACAGCAGGAACCCTCAGCCCCTATCGACTTAAGCTCGGCCCACACGCCCCCGTGCCATCGACTGGGCGAAGCAACTGACGCAGCAACCGCAGCCCGGGCCCGTGGCCATGAAGCCCTTGCGGCCGGGACCGTCGGGGCCATTCTTGTCGCCGGCGGACAGGGCACACGACTCGGGTTTGACGCCCCAAAGGGAACCTTCCCAATCGGCCCCCTGTCTCATGCCACTCTGTTTGAAATCTTGCTGGGCAAACTCGCTGCCGTTCGTCGCCGCCATGGAAAGCCGGTCCCGCTAGCCATCATGACCAGCACTGCCACCGATGCCGCAACCAGGGCCTTTCTCGAGAGCAACCAGCACTGCGGGCTGAATGCGGATGATGTGTTTATCTTCTGCCAGGGAACCCTCCCAGCGATTGCGGACGATGCGGACTGCCTGCTTCTCGATGCGCCCGATCATGTCGCCGTCGCTCCGGATGGGCATGGGGGGATGCTGGGGGCGTTGGCAGCCAGTGGCGGACTGGCTTGGTTTGGGGAAAGAGGCTGCCAGACAATCGTCAGCTTCCAGGTCGATAACCCCCTGGCTCAACCGCTTGATGCGGAATTTCTCGGCCAGCATCTGCTCACGGCCGCCGATTTCTCAACCCAGGTCATTCCAAAACTCCATCCTGAAGAACGGGTTGGTGTCGTGGTGGAGCGGGATGGCGTGACGGAAGTTGTGGAATACAGCGATCTGCCCGCCGCCTTGGCATCAGAACGGCGAGACGATGGCCGGCTGCGGTTCGATGCTGGCAGCATTGCCATCCACGCCTTTGACCGACGTTTCCTGGAACGAACGGCAGCAGCGGCTGACAGCCTGCCACTCCACCTCGCTCATAAAAAGGTTCCACACCTGAATGAGATCGGCACGGTGATTGAGCCCACCGAGCCAAATGCCTTCAAATTCGAACGATTCATCTTTGATCTTATGCCGCTGGCGAATCGGGTAACGCTGATTGAAGTTGATCCAGCAGAGAGTTTCGCCCCGCTGAAAAACCCAGCCGGATCGTTGAGTGACTCACCTGAACTCGTGCAGCAGGCTCTCAGCGACTACGCTCGCCGCCATCTGGCTGCCGCCGGCATCAGCGTGGCCCCCGAGGTGACCGTCGAACTCGATGCCGCCAGTATTTTGGACGACACCGACCTGGTTCAACTCGCTGACTCAGGAAAGCTGCCCGGAAACCGTATTGACCAGCCGCTGATCGTTCGGGCAGGGTGATAGGGGCGCAAACGGGAAATGTCGCTCTGGCTGCACGTGACTCAGGCAGCGTCCCCTGATCTATTCCTGTTATCCCTCGTCCTGTTATCGCTCGAGACTCGCTCGCCCCATTCTCTTCTGGACACCCTTCTATGCTGCATGCAATCGTGATGGCCGGTGGTTCCGGCACCCGCTTCTGGCCTTCCAGCCGAGCTGCTTTGCCCAAGCAGCTCTTGCCTCTGGCCGGCACTGGGACGTTACTCCAAGACACCATCAGTCGGCTGGAAGGATTGGTCCCGCCAGAGCGAACGATGGTAGTGACCAATGCCCGACTGACCGAAGCCGTCTACCAGCAGTTGCCGCAGTTACCACCACAGGCGGTCGTCGGAGAACCTTGCAAACGAGACACGGCCCCCTGCATTGGTCTGGCTGCCCTGCTGGTCATGAAAAATGACCCCGAGGCAACGATGGCGGTCATGCCCAGCGACCACGTCATCGAGCCGGCCGCTGGGTTTCGGGCTGCACTCAAACAGGCAGAGGCTCTTGTTGCCGCCACCCCCAGCCGTCTGGTTACCTTCGGCATCCGGCCGACATCACCCTCGCCGAGCTATGGCTACATTCAACAGGGTGACCAGTTGCCCCTGAACCCCGGCGATGCACCTGCCCACCGTGTTGCCCAGTTCCGCGAGAAGCCTCCGGTTGCGGTCGCAGAGGAATACCTGGCTGCTGGGAACTATCTCTGGAATGCCGGGATCTTTGTGTGGCGGGCAGCCACGATCATCGAAGCCCTGGCGGAGCACCAGCCAGACTGCCTCGCTCACCTGCAAACGATCGCGGCAGCCTGGGAACGCCCCACGTGCCAGCAGGTCTTTGCGGAGGAGTTTGCGGCCATCAAGGGGGTGTCGATCGATTATGCCGTGTTGGAACATGCCGACGACGTGGCCGTGATTGAGGCCCCTTTCAGCTGGGATGATTTAGGGGGCTGGTCAGCTGTTGCCCGCCAACGCGGCACCGACACCACTGGTAGCACCGTCGTGGGGCGTCACCTTGGCCTCGATTCAGAGGGGCTCATTGTGCACACCAGTGATGAACACCTTGTCGTCACCCTCGGCCTGGAGGATATGCTGGTTGTACACACTGAAGACGCCACCCTGATTGCCCGCCGCTCTCACGAGGAACAGATTCGCCGCGTGGTCAGCGAATTGGAGAACCGTGGATGGGACGACTATCTCTGACTTTTCCCCGCCTGCTCTTCAACTGCCTCCTCGGCAGGGCGGTTACCCTGTGCTTGCTGCCGCTAACCCTCGTGACAGCCTGTGGCGCCGAACCGGCTGAGTCTGAGGCCGAGCCGCAACACTGGGTGGGAAAACTTCTTGTTGATTTCCGCGCCGCCACCGATGCTCTGGAATGGTCTGATGAGCGGATTATCGGTGACTGGCGAGTGCAGCGTCGTCCTGGCACTGCTGATGGCCGCATCCTCGACCCCGAAGATCAGCCGGTGGCCAGTGGCAGCCTGTCTGCATGCCTGAGCCAATTTGCCCAGCTTGAGTCGACGGGGCAGATTCCACCAGTCACCACGCAAGCAGTGATCGTCCTGCATGGGCTGGGAGAGGGCCGGCAGTCGATGAAGCCCTTGGCCGCTCACTTACAGCAAGAACTTGATGCCACCATCATGTCCTTTGGCTATGCCAGCCCACGGGCAGGACTGGCTGCCCACGCCGGCTCGCTAGCAGCGGTTATTGCTGGCCTGCCCCAAACAGCCAGCATTAGTTTCGTCGGCCACAGCATGGGGAATCTAGTCGTTCGCCGCTGGCTCCAAATGGCTGACACCCAAACCATCGCCCGCGTCCGCCGCATGGTGATGCTTGGCCCACCCAATCAGGGCTCTGACCTGGCACGCCTGGCGGCGGGAAATCCGCTGCTGGCTGCCTTGGCAGCCGGTGCCGCCCGCGAGCTGGTGCTGCACTGGGAGACGGTTTCTCGTGACCTACGCACGCCCAGTTTTGAATATGGCATCATTGCTGGAGGAAAAGGTGACCAGCATGGCTTTACGTCGCTGCTGCAGGGTGATGACGATGCGGTCGTCCGGGTTGCCGAGACTCGCCTTGAGGGAGCCGATGACTTTCTCGTGCTGCCGGTTCGTCATGCCCGCATGATGGAAAATGAGGCTGTCCAGCAGGCGACCCTCGAGTTTCTCAAGCAGGGCCGCTTCGTGACGGCCGACTCTGCTGCCGTGGAGTCCACACCATGACCCAGACCCTGCCACCGACCGGCCGACTGGCTGGCATCGACTACGGCAGGCGTCG
>Ga0075477_10000686_pt1 | contig 14954 bp, 8 predicted proteins | sample DEB08_DNA_FD_76338 | JGI IMG/M metagenome (GOLD analysis project Ga0075477, IMG submission 76338) | Aqueous microbial communities from the Delaware River and Bay under freshwater to marine salinity gradient to study organic matter... | ecosystem: Environmental > Aquatic > Marine > Coastal ...
ACCGCCGCCACCGCTTCCGGATGATGGACTGGTCGCAGCCGCCGCAACAGCCGAAGTCATCGCGGCACCGAGTCCGGCAGCTGCAACACCGACATTCGTCGGAGCCCAGCCTGAGCCGTGGTACCAGGCGGGATGGTAGTGCTGAGTGCTGCCATCGCTGTCGTGGATGCTGGCCGCGGCGATCAGGTCTTGGAACTTGGCTGCCCAAGCATTCGCCACACCGAGGGCAACCGCGTATGGCAGAAACCGCTCGAAGAGCTGAAGGCTCCGTGGTTCTGGCGAGGCAGCCTCTGCAGCAAACGCCTGCTCGGTGACTGCCTCAAGCCGTTCCTGCTCGGCCGTTTCGAGATACATCCGAAAGCCGTCGATGCGGTCCATCACTGCTCGCCCGGTAGCCGTTGGAGCCTTAATCAGTTCGTAGAAAAGGGCCACGATCGAGACGATGCCGAGCACGATCGGAATCATCCACAGCGAAGTGCTCTGAGCCAGCATGTAGAGAGCGATGAACTCGCCAGCGACGAAGGGCGTGGCAAATGCGGTGGTGAAGAGGGACTTTCCCAGGGCGATGGCTTTCTCGCCCGCCCCGCTGCTGGTGAACACCGATCGCCAGGCGGTGAGCGTGCCATGCACCAACGCGACGACCGCGATTGACCAGAAGGAGAGCCAGAGAGTGAGGAACCCGGCTTGCAGTGAGGCTTCCGCGCCGCCACCAAGAAAAACTGTGATGATCAGCGTGACAAACGCGATCACCACGCCACCAAAAAACCAGACGCGGTTGCGATGGAAGAGTGTGCCCTCAAACTCGCGAACGAGCGCATCGTTGAGGTCAGAAATCGCCTTCGAGAAGGTGGCGTGGTACGTCTGTTTGACTTCGAGCTTCTTACGGCTGCGAAGCAGAGCGTCGAAGACCTTCTTCTCTCCCGCAGATGCGTGGTCTGGCAGTTCGCCGGCGCGTTCGAGCGTGTACTTTCCTTTCTTGTCTTCAATGACAAGCGTGCCATAGGAGCCGAGCGAAAGCAGGGCGACTGAGAAGCAGCTCTTATCAAAGCCCATGCGACTGATGAACCGGCAGGCGGCAGGGCTGAGATTGTCTGGAGGGGCGAAGAGCGGGATCACAACCCCCGTGGCCGGATCGCGGCCAACAAGTACCCAGGCGGCCACGAAGTAGAGGGCCACAATCGCCAATCCACCAATGCCGATCGGCACATAAGGATCTTCCAAGATCCGTGTGGCTGCGGAGAGTTCGGTGACGAAGCCCTTGGGAAACTGGACCACGATGGTCATGCCAGACCTGGGCTCAAGCTGCTGCGATGTGGAAAACTGCGTTCCAACAGCATCGTCGAGTGGAGCGATCTCAACGCCGGCCTGGTTCTTTGATCCCAGGGGGCCGAGGTAGGCCTCTGCCTGGACAGCCTCTTGTGGAACACCTTCGGGGAGGAGCACGCGAGCTGTGGCCTGCTCGATCGGAAAATCCCAGGCGTTGCCGGTGGCATTCCAGTAGACCTCATCGTGGTCGTCAAAGAATCTCAGCTGCCGTGTGTCGTAGGAGATTATGTAAGTGTGGGTTCCGTGCGGCACCGTCGTGTCTTTGTCACCGATGTAGATCCGCTTGGTCGTGTCGCGGTTTTCGGCGCGATAGGTGGCCGGTTTGCCGTCGTACTCGATCGCAGTGATTGTGAAAGGGATGTTGGTGCCCAGCCCGAGCCCGCCATCGGAATAACGGATCGGAATGTCGCGGTAGATGCCGTGCTTGATCTTGTTGCCCTCGGCGACGACCGTGATCGTTTCCGTGATCGAGAGCATGCCTTCCTCACCCACGACGACGCGGCAGTCAAAGCTGGTGATCCGCTCGACGGCAAGAGCTGACCGGTGGCAGAGCAGGCTGCCGATAACCAAGGCTCCGACGCAGATGAGTAAAGCAAAGCGATCGCTGGGGCGGCGAGTTGGTGTGATTCGGAGAGTCATGGGCCTGGCGGGGTGGAGGAAACAGGGGACGCTGGTGTCGAGAGGCTGACGGCGGGAGCTGCTCGTTCTGCGATGGAGTCGACCTGAAAGTAGTCGGCTACTTGAAAGCCGAACACACCGGCAACGAGGTTCGACGGAAATGCTTCAACAGCGATGTTCAGGTCTCGGACCGCACCGTTGTAGTAACGACGGGAATACTGCAGCGCATCCTCGGTGTCGACGAGCTGCCTGGACAGCTCTGCAAACGAGGTATTTGCCTTGAGTTCAGGATACGCTTCGACGCGAGCAAAAAAGGAACTCAGGCCACGGTTGAGCGCTGTTTCACGGTTGTTCACATCGGCCATCGACGAGGCCTGGTCGGCTCCCTCACGAAGGCGAGTGAGGTCTTCAAGCAACGACCGTTCGAAACCGGTGTAGCCCTGGACGCAGGCCACCAGGTTGGGGATCAGTTCGTGTCGGCGTTTGAGCTGCACATCGATTCCGCTTTTGCCCTCAGCAACCAGGTTGCGGCGACGGACAAGCCGGTTGAAGGCAGCGATCAGCGAGAACACCGCCACAGCACTCGCCAGGCTGGTTACGAGTACAAGCATGCCGCTGGAAGTCACTGTCATCGTGGATGCCCTTTCATGCCCCGAGTCTACGCCTTTCAAACGATTCGCCCGGGTGCTGTTGAGTCAGGCGGCGTTCGTTCGTAGGCTGGTTTTTCCCTCAAAAAAGGGGGTGGTGTCTTGGTGTTCAGCGGATTCAGGTGTGGCCTGCAAGGCTTCTTACTGTGAGCAAGCGGCAGCAGATCGAAAAGCTCTACGCGCTTGGCAGTTATGCCGAGGCTGTGCCGCTTGCTGAAGCGGCGGTCGACGAAGCGGCTGCCGAGCATGGTCGCGATCACGCAGAGACCGCTCGGGCGATGAACGATCTCGCGGTGCTCTACGATGCGATGGCACGCTATGGAGAGGCGACAACGCTGTATCGCGAGGCGTTGGCGATCCGCGAACAGCAGCTCGGAGAAGAACACCCGGACACAGCGACGAGTCTCGTCAATCTCGCCCATGCCTGCTATCGGCAGGGGAACTACGATGAGGCCGAAGCTGCTTACCAGCGGGGGCTGGCGACCTATGAGCGGCTCGTCGGGCCCGATCACCCAGACACAGCCACATGCCTCAACAACCTCGCCCTGCTCTATGACGCACGTGGCCGCTACGACAAGGCCGAAGGGCTCTATCAACGCGCCCTCGCAACGTATGAGAAGGTGCTGGGGCCAAGCCATCCGGATACAGCAACGAGCCTCAACAACCTCGCACTGCACTACGACACGCAGCGTCAGTACGACAAGGCCGAGCCGCTGTTTGAGCGAGCCCTCGCTATCTGTGAGCGGATCTTAGGACAGACGCATCCCCGTACTGCCACAAGCATGAGCAACCTGGCCACGCTCTACAGCCATCAACGACGCTATGACGATGCGGAAGATCTTTTTCGCAGAGCGTTGACGGTGTTTGAAACCGCCTTTGGTTCTGACCACGGCAATATCGCAGTGACGGTCAACAGCCTCGCCAACCTGTTCTGGCTGCAGGATCGCCGTGACGAGGCGAAGCCACTCTATGAGCGGGCGCTGCGGCTGCATGAAAAAGTGCATGGTCCCGATCATCCCCGCACCGTTACATGTCGGCAGCGGCTCGCCGAAGCCCGGGCTGACTCTGCTGGCAAAGATCCCGCGTGACCCACGTCCTCTGCTGCGAAGGTGCGAGGCACCACGGGGCCTGACTTCAAGGTGCGAGGCCCTCACGAAGTTGCGGTGAGGAGTCGCGGCTAGTTGCGGCGAGAGGGCCGGAAGGGATGCACCCACGAGAGGAACGACTGCACGTGCCGCGTCTGTACCCAGAGCCGACCTTGGCCACGGAACCGACAGACGAGCCCTTCACCACCGAAGAAGAACGTCTTGAGTTTGCTGCCCGCGCGGAGGCCGGGAAGCACAGATACGCGATAGTCGAGCGTGTCTTCGAAGGCCACGATATAGCCGGTGTCGACGATGTATTCGTCTTTTACGTCAACTGGGAGGATGGCTCCGTATGAGTTGAAGAAAAGATCCCCCTGGCCACTCGCTTTGAGCAAGACCAGCCCCTCGCCGCCGAAGAAACTCTTGGCTCCTTGCCACTTGCCTGAAATCTCAACACCTGGGCCGTGGCAGACAAACGCTCCTCGCTGCATCAGCAGGCTGCCGCCATCGAGCCGGTAGTGTGCTGCATCTCCGGCTGGACCAGGTGCAAACACGACCTCACCAGGCCCTCGGTCTGCCGTGAACGTGTTGACGATCATACTCTCGCCGCCGAACGCACGGCCAAGCGTTTTGCGGAGCCCACCTTTGAAGCCTGCCTTGAGGCTGACGGCGGGCGACATGCTGGCCATCGCAGCAGGCTCGGCGAACACACGGCCACCCTCTTGCAGCGTCAGGGTGATCATGGCGAAGTCAGGACGCTGGGTGATCTCATAGCTGAAGAGGTCGCCCGATCCCCGAATCACTGCGGAGGTTGCGTTGGTGTCGGGCTGATCGGTATCTGGCGGAGCAGTGCCAGACGGAGCAGTGCTTGACTGAGTTGGGGAGGCCGCCGCTGCGGTCGCGGAGGCCGCTGGGATCTGAATCGCACCGCCACACTGCTTGCACTTTGCTGTTTTTCCAGCATGCTCCGCTGCCACGCGAAAGGTGGTGCCGCACTGGTCACAGGCAAACTCGATCATGATGCATTGCTCCCGGCAGAGGGGGTTACCGCGGCTTGAGTTTTGGGCCGAGCAAGGCGCCGAAGCTCGGGGGATTGTGCGACTGGCACAGCAGCCGGCCTTTCCCTGAGAACCGGCAGACGAGCCCTTCGCCGCCAAGGAAGCTGCCGATCCAGCTCGCCCCTGCTTTTCGAATGGCGAACTGCAGCGTGTCGTCAAAGGCGACGATGTGTCCGGTGTCGACGACATAGTCGCCATCGACTTCCACCTCGTAAATGGCACCAAAGCTGCTGAGGAAGAGGTCACCCTCTCCGCTGCATTTCAGCCAGAACAAGCCCTCGCCGCTGAAGATCGCTTTGCCAAATCCCTGCCAGGTGGCATCGATGTCGATGGCGGTGGAGGACGCCAGCCAGCTGCTGCCCTGCACAATCATCGAGCCTCCCTGCAGCCGGCGGTGAATCACGTCACCGAGAAGCCGCGGGCCGACCAGCAGCGTCTGGTCTGGCTTCGTGGCGGTGAAATGGTTGAGAAACAGACTCTCGCCAGCGAGCATCCGTTTGAGGCCCTTGAGCAGGCCGCCGCCGCTGCCACGTTTCTTGCGGGTGGTGGTTTCCACCGTGAAGTCTGGCGACATGGCAATCATGCCACCGACCTCACAGGTCAGGGATTCGCCTTCGTCAAAGGTGAGACGTGCGACCGCTGCCGCGGGACGTGACACGATGTCATGACGCATGGGATTACCAGAGGTGTGCGTTGGCCCAGGCGGCAAGTCCGCCAAACGAGCGAGACTGGAGATAGATCCGACCAGGGCCCCGCACGCGTGTGACGAGGCCTTCTTGGCTAAAGATGCTTGAGAACAGGCCCCCGGCCATGCCAATGCGGACATCAATCGTCGGCTCGTAGGCGACGAGATGGCCGGTGTCGACAATGTATTCGTCCGTGACCTCACGGCTGAAGATGCCGCCGTAGGCGCCAAACCAGACCTTGCCTCGACCGCTGACACGCAGGCGAAAGAGACCCTCGCGTGCGATCGCCATCCGCAGCCCAGCCCAACCCAAACCGAGGCGGACTCCGGGCTCACAGGCGATAAAGGCTCCAGGCTGAAGGAATAGGCTGGTCCGCTCGAGTTCGAGGCATTCGATGTCACCAGGAAAGGGCTGTGTCAGCACGAGCTCACCTTCCGAGGCTGTTGAGAACTCATTCACAAACATCGACTCACTGCCAAACCCCCGTCGCAGCAGGCCTTGCACCGGTCCGCCGCTAAACCGAGTTCGCATGTCGATCGTCGAACTCATGCTCGCCATGGCGTCTGCCTCAGCGATGATGCGGTCGCCCCGCTGAAGCTGCAGATGGATGTTGGCGAAGGACGGTCGATTGCGGACGACGTGTTGCATTTCGTACCTCTCGCGTCCCAGTGTGGTTTGCCGAAAGACAGTGTGCGTTGCCGAAAGACTCAGAGCTCACTGATGTTGGTTCGTTGCCCGTGCTGCCTGCGTGGGCTTCCTACTCGCCCGCTGTGAACTCATCACTGCTCGCGGCAGTACGTACACGTTCCCAGTCGATCTCGAAGGGAACATACTCCTGCTGGGCAAGTCTGCCTACCTGATCTCGGACGGCAGCGATGCGAGCGGCATGGTCAGGGTGAGTGCTCAGCCAGGTCAGGCCTGCTGGGAGATCGCCTGCCTCGCGTTGCATCGTCTCGAAAAAGCGAGCGAGGGAGAGTGGGTTGATTCCCGCTGCGTGGAGCATCCGCACGCCCTCTGTGTCTGCGTCTGTTTCCTGCTGTCGGCTGTAGCTGTTGATTGTGGCGAGTTTGAAAATCTCGGCTCCTGCTACCACGAGGCCCTCGACGTTGCCGATGAGCAGATTGACTGCTGCTGCGATGCCGAGAGACTGTGTGACCTGCCGCAGTCCGTGACGCAGTGATGCGTGGGCCATCTCGTGGGCAAGCACGCCGGCAACCTCTTCGGCAGAGCCCGCTCGCCGCAGAAGTCCGGTGTAGAGAACGATCGTGCCCCCTGGGAGGCAGAAGGCGTTGCAGATGTCAGCATCGATGATGTGCACATCAAACTGCAGGCCCTCAGCAGCCGCGTGAGGTTTCAGCCGGGCGACAATGCCTGAGACGGCATTGGTGATCACCTCGTCGTCGACCTCTGGACCGTCATGGTCCATCAGGCGGTAGGCCTGTTGACCAATCTGACGATCGACGGCCATCGGGACGGCGGTGATCGAGGCGTCAGCAGCGAGGCGGATGCCGTAGAAGCAGGCCAGGAGAAAGCCCGCAGTGACGGCGACCAGTAGCAGGCCCGCGAGCCAGCCGCGACGGTGTGCCTGTCGCTGCGTGGCGGCGGTTGCGTCGAGCTGTTCGTCGAGCAGGCCGCCTGCTGCCCCTGCGAGTGCTCGGGCAAAGCCAGGTGTGTCACAGAAAATCGTCAGGCTGCGGTCTGCTGTGCGGCAGAAGATCATGCGGCCGTTGTAGCCGCCAATGTCGACCTGACAGTCGCGGTAGCGAATCGCAAAGTCACGGCCGCTCGCCGACGCACGCCCCGGGGGCACCGTTGCCACGAGGCTGTCTGGGGCGAACTGCAACTCAGCACCAGCGCGACCGCCTGCCAGTTCGTCACTGAAGACACCGCCATGGAATGTGTCGACGTCGTCGGTCATCGTGCGGCTGTCGCGGTGATGAAAAGATGGCCAACGTGTCACAGCTGGCACCGGAAATCTCGGAACTCGGTGGCGGACGACAGACCATCGCTGGCTCCTGCCCGAAACCGCTGCAGACATGGTACTGTGTTGCCCGCGGTGAGGGGTACGAGAAACGAGTGTCTTGCGGAGGCTCTTCGATGCTGCAGGGGGCAACCAAAGTTCTGCGTGGGCTGGTGCTGCTGTTGGTATGTGTGATCGGCGGATGGACAGCCGCGATCGCAACGGCGGAGGACTTGTCTGCTGCCGCCTGGAGCCAGCGCGAGTTTTGGGAGACGCCCGCCGGCGGACAGGTTTCGGAGGGCTGGCAGTTTGCCAACGGCGAAGTGTCGCTGGTCACGCCTCGGCAGGGTGGCAATATCGTGAGCAAGCCATTGCCACCGCACTTCGAGCTGAGCTGGAAGTGGAAGATTGAGAAAGGGGTCAACAGTGGGCTGAAGTATCGCGTGCGGACATTTCACGAGAGAGCGATGTCGCGAACGATCGGCCTTGAGTATCAGATCATCGACAGTCCCCCCGGCGACACATCGCTCGGATCGACGGCGGCGATCTACGACCTCGTGGCGCCTGTAGCAGACAAAGTCCTCCATTCACCGGGAGAATGGAACAGTTCAAAGGTGGTGGCCGTAGGGCCGCGGGTGGAGCACTACCTCAACGGCCAGCTCGTGACAGCCGCAGACCTCGCGGGGCCAGCCTGGGACACGACGGTCGCACTGAGCAAGTTCTTCGACGCGGAAGACTTTGGCCGGCCGCGGGCTGGTGATCGTGTGATGCTCACCGATCATGGTGGGCGTGTGACCTACAAGGATTTTGAGTTTGTGCCGCACGATCCACCTGCGGCGGATCCCATGGTCGAAACCGGTCCATTTCTGGCCAACGGCAGTCGGAACAGCTGGGCTGACCAGACGAGCATCGTGATCTGGACGCGGACGACAAAAAACAAGCAGATGCGGGGTGATGGCCTGCCGTTTGTCAGCCTCTCGGTGAAAGAGGCCAGGCAGCTGGCTCGCGAAACCGATCCCGCCAAACTCCTCAGTCCACAGCTGCCGGAGGGAGCATCGCTTGATGACATGCTTGGAGCCTGTCCTGGAGCTCCGGGCCGAGTGCGACTCTCCTACTACCCTGAGCATCAACGCAAGCAGATGCGGCAGACGGACTGGGTGGTGACAAACGGAGACGACGACTACACAGCGCAGTGGAAGCTTGAGGACCTCAAGCCTGGCGCTCGGTATCTCACGGTCATTGAAGCCCAGACGTCTGAGGGGGAACCGTCAGCCGTTGCTTTGGGGGGATTCCGGACGGCCTTTGCGGCGAAGGCGACGACGCCGCTGCGATTCTGCATCACCACCTGTCACGACTTCATTCGCCGTGACGACGGACTGCGTGGTCACAAGATCTACACGGCGATGCGGGAGATCGATCCCGCGTTCATCGTCCATGCCGGCGATATTGAGTATTACGACAAGCCGGATCCGTGGGCGTTGACCAAGGAGCTGATGCGTTTTAAGTGGGGACGGCTGTTCGCGCTTCCGGCCAATCGTCAGTTCTACAGCACGACGTCGACCTACTTCATCAAAGACGACCATGACACGCTGATGAATGACTGTTGGCCCGGACAGACCTACGGCTCGGTGACGTTTGCGGAAGGGGTGAAACTGTTTAATGAGGAGCAGTTCCCCGCTCGCTCGCCGCGATATGCCACGGTGCGGTGGGGGCGTGACCTGCAGTTGTGGGTGCTCGAAGGCCGAGACTACCGCAGTCCTCACACGATGCCCGATGGGCCTGACAAGACGATTCTCGGGGCGGATCAGAAGGCCTGGCTGTTCGACACGCTGCAGGCCTCAGATGCCCGCTTCAAGCTGGTGGTTAGTCCAACGCCGATCGTGGGGCCAGACCGTGCGAACAAGAAGGACAACCACGCCAACGACATCTTTGCCTGGGAAGGTGAGGAGCTTCGCGCCCAACTGTCCGCTATCCCGGGCGTGATCGTCTGCTGCGGTGATCGCCACTGGCAGTATGCGTCGGTCGATGAGGCGACTGGCCTGTGGGAGTTTGGCTGCGGGCCGGGAAGCGCAGACCACGAACTGGGCTGGCGGGAGGGGGATACGCGACCCAAGCATCGTTTTTTGCGGGTGGCTGGCGGCTTTCTGTCTGGTGAGGTACGAGTTTCGGGGGAACAGGGGGGCTCGACGCTGGTCGTCCGGCACCACACGGTCACCGGTGAACCGCTGAACAAGTTTGTCTTTCCTGTCGTAAATCCCTGAGTGCACCTCACTTCTCATGGCAACTGAGGTTGACCGTCCGAACGGGCGGCTCCTAGGCTCAGTATCCCTCTTGAGAGGAGTTTTTCGGGAACGGTTTGCGCTGACCGATAAGTGTCGGACTCAAGACGAGACCGTTATCGTGAATGCACACCACACGAAGCAGGAGCAGTCGTTATGGCGAGGCCAGGCAGGACGTCGAAGGCACGTGGTGAGAGTCGCACTCGTCGCCGTTGTGGCACGCAGACGCAGACCGCATCCTTTCGAGGGCTGTCATTGGGCACCGTCTTGGAGCGTCTGGAGTCGCGGGCGATGCTTGCCGCAGATGTCGCCAGCGTGGCTCCCACGCTCGATGCAATCGCCGATATCACGATCGACGAAGATGCGAGTGAGCAGACAGTGTTCCTGCAAGGCATCTCAGCAGGTTCTGGTGAGTCACAGCCGTTGCGAGTCACAGCCAGTAGCAGCGACGCCAGCGTGCTGCCTGACCCCACGGTGAGCTACACATCACCTAAGTCCTTCGGTGTGATGACCTTAACGCCCGTTGCCGACGCTAGCGGAACGGTGACGGTCACGGTGCAGGTTGAGGATGGTGGTGATGACGGTGATCTTGCGACCTCTGGCGATAATCAGACGACAACACAGGCCTTTGATGTCACGGTGCTTGCGATCAATGACCTTCCTGTGCTCGATCCTTCTGCTGCGTTGACGCTGGGGACTGTGACAGAGGATGCTCCTCCGCCGACGGGCGCGGTCGGCGTGCTCGTGTCGACGCTCGTTGACACTGATGCAGCTCTCTCGAACTTTCAGGATGCCGACGGTGATGCGCCAGGGGTTGCCGTGGTGGGGGCCAACCTCGACGGGGGAACGCTGTGGTCTTCGCAAGACGGTGGTAATACCTGGACGCAGGCGAGCGGTGTCTCTGAGGCGAGCCCACTGCTGCTGGTCGCCGACGCGAGCACTCGGCTGTATTTCCAGCCTGCCGCCGCCTGGACTGGCAGCATTTCTGACGTGATCACCGTGCGCGGTTGGGATCAGGGGACGAGCTGGCAGCAGGTTGGGAACACACTGGCAGGCGCAGCCGCCCAGGACTACGCCGGACGCGCAGTCGCCATGTCTGCCGATGGACAGATTGTTGCGATTGGAGCGACTGGCAACGATGCCGCTGGAGATGGAGCTGGTGTGGTCATGGTCTCTCGCTACGACGCCGCCACTGGCGTCTGGCAGCCCATGGGAGCCGGCATTGCTGGAGTGGCTGCTTCCGACGCAGCGGGCACAGCCGTCTCAATGTCATCCGATGGCCTGACGATTGCGGTGGGGGCGCCGGCGAATGATGACGGCGGTCGCGATGCCGGGCAGGTGCGTGTCTACAACTGGAATGCATCCCTTGAGTCGTGGGTGCAGGTCGGTGAGCCGATCAATGGTGAAGCCTCGTTGGATCGCGCTGGCTCCGCGGTCTCGCTTTCTGGCGACGCCACCACTCTGGCGATTGGTGCGTTTGGCAACGATGAAGTGGGGCCCGATGCAGGGCATGCCAGGATCTTTCGCTGGAATGCTGGGGCCGGTGCCTGGCAGCAACTCGGTGGCGATATCAACGGGCTGGCGGAAGGCAATGGTGCTGGCACAAGCGTGTCACTCGCCTCCGATGGCAACGTCGTCGCCGTCGGTGAGCCACGGTCGGGGGCTGCACGTGGCCAGGTCCGCGTGTTCAGCTGGAACGCGAACACGTCAGCCTGGGATCTCGTGGGAGCGGCTGTCGCTGGCGAAGCGAATGCGGACAACTTCGGTGGCAGTGTGTCTCTCTCTGCGGATGGCCTGACAATGGCCGTTGGAGGCCCTGGGAACGCGGGGAACGGCTTCGGAGCCGGCCATGTTCGGGTCTATTCGTTCGACAGTGGAAGCTCGCAGTGGGTTCAGCAAGGGCAGGACCTTGATGGCGAGGCGATGTTTGACAACGCCGGCGTGTCGGTTGCTCTTTCGGCTGATGCCAGCGTGGTCGTGGTCGGAGCGGATAAGAACGCCGGGCCTGGAGTAAACGGGGCCGGGCATGCCAGGGTGTATCGCTGGGACGCAACTGGGGAAGCCTGGGTGCGGCTCAATGCAGACATCGATGGGGAAGCTGCAGACAACAGCGCAGGTATGTCGGTGGCCGTTTCTGCCTCGGGCAACTTTGTGGCCGTCGGAGCTATCGGGAGTTCTGACGCGGGCTTCCAGTCTGGCCAGGTCCGTGTCTTCGAGAGTCGTGCCACGCTTTCGGATGCCAGCGACGTGGTGAGCGTTGAGGTGCTGCGGTACAACCGACAGCCGACGCTCGATGCCATCAGCAATATTACCGTGGATCTTAGTGATGGTGAGCAGACCGTTGCGTTGGCAGGCATCACCGCTGGCAGTGGTGATTCCCAGCCGCTGCGAGTGACGGTGACCAGCAGCGATCAGGCAGTGGTCGGCCAGCCAGACGTCGTCTACGCATCGCCCGATACAGACGGCACCGTGCGTCTCGTCCCGCTGCTCGCTGGCTCAGCAACGATCACCGTCACCGTCGAAGATGGCGGGCTCGATGGGAATCTTTCTACAGCGGCCGACAATGGGTCGGTCGAGCGGTCGTTCACATTCACGGTGACCGACAACTCTGTCGATCCGCCCACCTTTGATTCGGTGATGACCTTCACCTCAAACGGGTATTGGGTGCTCAACACCAGCAATGGTACGAGTTTCACCCAGACGACCTACGCCGCGTGGGCCATCAATGACCGTGTCGATTGGACGTCTGTTGTTGAGGGGGATTTCAACGGCGACGGACTGATGGATGTGGCAGGGCGGACAACGATTGGTCAGTGGTGGGCCTCGCTCAACAACGGCAACGGCACCGGTGGTGATGGTCTGGGCGGTACGGCACCTGTGTTGATGACCTATTGGCGGCCTGCGCTCGGCATTGAAAACATCGTCACGGGCGACTTCAACGGTGATGGAGCGACGGATGTTGCAGGCATGGCCAGCAACGGCGCCTGGTGGGTGGGCTTTGCGAAGACGGGCGGCGAGGTCGGCTTTACCAACCTGCGTGTTGGTGGCTGGCTCACCAGTTTCACGTTTAGGTCGATTCAGACCGGCGACTTCAACGGTGACGGTAATACAGACATCGCTGGCCTGGCCACCACTGGACAGTGGTTTGGATTGTTTGGCCAAGAGGGGCGAGGCTGGACGTCAGAGGTTCTCGGATTCTGGAGCCCGACTCTGAACTTCACCGACGATATCGTCGCTGCTGACTTCAATGGTGACGGCAGGACCGATATTGCCGGACGAAGTGCTGCGAATGTCTGGTATGTGGCGACTGCCAATACCGACACCATCGGTTTGACAACGACGGTGTTGGGGGTGTGGGGCAATACCACCTGGTCTAGCACGACCGTTGGTGACTTTAACGGCGACGGGCAGGCAGAGATTCTTGCCCGCGCGGCAAACGGGCAGTGGTGGGGGCTGGTCTCCGATGGAACGAGTGGAACTCGGACCAATACGCTGGTGGGTTACTGGAACCCCAACGTGATCTGGACTGGCATCATCGCTGGTGACGCTGATGGTGACGGTCGCGATGAACTTCTCGGACGACGAGCGACGTCGGCAGAACTCGCTCGCGGGGCGCTCTGGGTTGCCAACGTCACAGAAGGACTGATGCGGGCAAACCGTTGGGGCTTCCAGAACGTTGCCGCGGACGTCGAAGCCCGGAACCTGTTCTTCTCGAAGTACTAACGTCCGTAGCGAGTGCGTTCGCATGGGCATTCAACGCTGAGCCGATCTCCAGTGCGGGCTCCTTGGTGTGGTCATGATTGGGTAGACTCCGAGTTCTCGGGGGGCTCTTTCATGAACCAGGTGTCGGAATCTCACGAATCAGTGACTGCTGCGGCTGAGAAGTCGCGGAGATGGTCTTGGTCTCGTCGCTTCTTTGCTGTGGCAGGGGGCGTTGCAGTCGTTGGCTGTGTGTTTCTTGCGGTGGGCCTGTGGAAGCTCAGAGCGAGTCTGCCCATCCTCGACGGCAGGCAGCCGCTGGAGGGACTCGCGGCTGCTGTGACGGTGGAGCGAGATGCCCGTGGTGTGCCCACACTGCGAGCTGAGAACCGGCTCGATGTCGCACGTGGGCTGGGCTTTGTGCATGCCCAGGATCGATTCTTTCAGATGGACCTGCTGCGTCGGCAGAGTGCTGGAGAACTGTCAGCACTGGTCGGGGCCGCGGCGGTCGGTCTAGACCGGCAGCTCCGCCTGCATCGCTTTCGCTACAGGGCGAATCGCGTCGTGGAGCGACTGCCTGCCGAAGATCGTCAGCTGCTGGAGGCGTACACAGCCGGGGTCAATGCCGGGCTTTCGGCACTTGCCGTGGTGCCGCCGGAGTATCTGGCTCTGCGGGTGTCGCCGCAGCCCTGGCTGCCGGCCGACACGATACTGACGGTCTACTCGATGTTTCTCGACCTACAGAACGAGACAGGCGGGCATGAGTCGGTCCGTGGCTTGATGCATGACCTGCTGCCGCTAGACCTGGTGGCATTTCTCCTGCCATCCGGGTCGCCGCTCGACGCACCGCTGGAAGGGCCGCCGCTTGAGTCTGCGGATCTGCCGACTCGTCAGGTGGTCGATCTCCGCAGCCAGCCTGTCCGTGACCTGCTCGTCAGCGAATCCGTCGTGGCCCAGCCTGGATACTGGGATCGCTTTCTGGATAGACACACGCCACCTGAGGTGGTCTATGGCAGCAACAACTGGGCGGTTGCTGGCTCACACACCGCTGATGGACATGCCCTGTTGGCCGGCGACATGCACCTGCGGCTGGGAGTACCGAGCATCTGGTACCGGGCGGCGATGCACTGGCCGTCTGTAGAAGGTGATCGTCGGGTGGTCGGGGTCACCTTGCCCGGAACCCCCTGCGTTGTGGCGGGAAGCACCGGCAAGATTGCCTGGGCATTCACCAACAGCGAAGGCGACTGGCTCGACCTCGTGCTGCTTGAGACCGATCCGGCTGATGCCGACCGCTATCTCACGCCAGACGGCTGGAAGACCTTCTCGCATCACCAGGAAACGATCGAGGTGGCAGGGGGCGAGCCCGTGCTGCTCGAGGTGCGTGAGACCATCTGGGGACCGGTCGTGGATCGCGACCATGCCGGTCGACTGCGGGTCGTGCGGTGGACCGCACACGATCCGGAGGGAGCGAACCTCAACCTTGTGCGGTTTGAAGAGATAGAGACTGTCGATGAGGCCTTGGCCCTTGCGGGTGAGGTGGGCGTGCCCTGCCAGAACCTCGTCTGCGTGGATCAGGAGGGACGCGTTGGCTGGACG
>Ga0075477_10000688_pt1 | contig 14939 bp, 18 predicted proteins | sample DEB08_DNA_FD_76338 | JGI IMG/M metagenome (GOLD analysis project Ga0075477, IMG submission 76338) | Aqueous microbial communities from the Delaware River and Bay under freshwater to marine salinity gradient to study organic matter... | ecosystem: Environmental > Aquatic > Marine > Coastal ...
TTCTTAATCGCCGCCTCTAATATATCTTCCAGCACTTCTGCAGCAAACTGTTGCAGTCCAGTATTTTCAATATTATACACGCTTGGCTCGACGGTGTCAATAACATCAAAGTTAAAATTTAACTGTCCTAGTTCTTCATTAACACGCACATTATCATATCTAATAGTGACATCATTGTACGGTTCGCGGAGAAGGTTTACATTCCACACATCCTTACCTTCAACCACAACAGGTTCTAGTTTATAGTCTAAAAACTCTGACGGTTTATCTAAATTTAATTCTTTCACGCTTCCTCCAATTCGGCGATTAATTCCGCGTCAACTTCACTAGAGTAACCGATCTTGTAGGTCTTTTCTAAGAAGTCTGCAAAGTTAGTTGTTTCGAAAATAGGTTCCCAGAACTCTGCGTTCAAGGTATCCTTCGTTCGTATTTTATTTCCAACGACTTCGCCTGTAGTTGTGTCAACTCGTTGATACCAACCGTTAGAAGGCTTAACCACATAACCGCCAACAAGAGCAACATCAAGTAAACCGCTGTATTTTTGAACACCACCTTCCCAAGAGACACCAATCGGGATCTTAGACTTTTCTTTGACATAACGAGACTTTTCTACATTAATCACGAAGTTGTATCCAACAACCTCAGTACCTTGTTTCTCTTGTTGACGACCGATGATCCAGATGTTGTCTGCAGAGTAGTAAATACCCGTACCACCACCGACAATATCTTTTGGAAACAAACCGATCTCTTTATAAGTGTGATTGATTGCCAGTAACGGAATGTTCTTCATCGTCAAGTATGGGGTGGCCATACGGAACAGTCCCTTCAGTGCCTTTGCACGAGACATGTCTGCGACACCCTTCTCGTTCAGTGCGTCCTCCAGTTCTTTCTTAGAGGCGAGGTTGCCGATCGAATCAATGACGATGATCACATCATCTTCACGGTCCAACTCTTCAAGTTGGTTGATCATATCAAACTTGAGTTCTTCGACATTCGCGATCGGAGTATGCAACACACGATCAGTGTCAATACCGAACTGTTCAAAGTATGACTGTGGCGAACCAAATTCTGAATCATAAAACAACATGACTGCGTCTGGTTTCGCGTTCAAGTACGCACCCGCCATAAGTAAGGCGAATGATGTCTTGAAGTGTTTAGAAGGACCTGCGAGTACCGTCAGGCCCGGAGAGATACCACCATTGACTGATCCCGACAGTGCGACGTTAACCATCGGCACGTCGGTCGGTACCATATCTTTCTCTGTGAAGAATTTGCTCGTGGATAAGGTAGATGTTTCCTTAATCTTCGAGTTCTTCTTCAGTTTGTCCATTATTGACATTCTTGGCTCCAAAATCTACAAATGTAATGTTGTTCACTTTTTCACGTTCATCGAGGTCATATTGTATACGATAACTAGTGTTGATGTCAAGTACTTTCTGTAATAAATCAAAACTAATTGTACCACCATCCTCATGTTCATGCGTGGAAAAGTGTAGAAACGCCGCAGTATCTTTTGGAAGACAAGCACCGCCAAATCCTCGTTTCCCGTCAAAGCCTGGCACTCGTGTGTGTCCCATACCAACACGGTCGTCGGCACCAACTGCACGAACGATCGTGTTATAGTTGCAACCGTAGAGGTTGACCAGATCATACAACTGATTAAAGAATGTGACTTTGGTTGATAAGAAAGAGTTAATGGTATACTTAACGAATGAAGCTTCGTATGCCGTCATCCTGTGATAATCATTAGACTCACACGAACTAAAGATTTCATACAGATCTATGGTTTCCATGATTGCGGATGGTGTACCACCAATCACATGATACTTGGCCCCCACAAAGTCTGCCTTAGCATTCTTCTCTGTCAAAAACTCTGGGTTGTATGCGAAACGATCTTTCTGTTCTTCGTTCATAGAAGCATACAGACGATTCACAACATCTGGTGTGATGGTTGACTTAACAATGACCATCGCGTCTGTATAGTTCAGACACTTGAGAACTGCAGTTTCTACGATAGAAGAATCAACAGAACCGTTATCGTTTGATGGTGTAGGAGCACAGATGAAAAAACATTGCGGTTGATCTTCCGCATCCATGTCTTTTAACTCATCAACATCTGTATTATATTTTGGGTCGTATAATCGGAACTTAACGATTGGGTGAGTAAATGCATACTCAACCGCCTGTCCGACAAACCCATGTCCCACTATACCCAAACGAAAAACATTTGTGTCAATAGGGTTTTCAAGATTGGGCATTAGTTTACCTCGTGATAATTTTTATACCATTCATAGAAACGGCGTACACCTTCTGCGATACTTACTTTTGGTTCGTATCCCAGAGATTGTAGTTTGGTGGTGTTAGACCAAGTCTCTAATGTGTCGGCTGGGTGTTTTGGTGCAAGGTTTTTAATCGCCTCTTTACCTGTGTTTTTCTCAATCTCAGAGATGAAGTCCATAAGACCGACCTGTTCGCCGCGTCCTATGTTAAAGATTTCTCCAGCAGGAATATCTTCGTTGTTTAACACGATCTCAATGCCGTCAAGGATGTCTTCCACATAAGTGAAGTCACGTTTCATATCACCATAGTTATAGACAGTGATCTCGTTTCCTTCTAAAATATTTTTGGTGAAGTCAAACAGTGCCATATCTGGACGACCCCAAGGCCCATACACGGTAAAGAATCTCAATCCTACTGTGTTAAGTGTAGATGACTGCATCTGACACTCGTTAGACCACTTTGACCAACCGTATGGGTTTAACTGTTTACCCGTCTCTTTACCTTCTGTCCAAGGAACTTGAGATCCTGCATAAACGCATGATGTAGACGCATACACAATTCGCACATCTGGTAAATGCTTCTTACAAATATCAATGAGGTTTTGTGTGGCGTCAATGTTATTAGAGTGGTACTGTTTCTCTTTACCAAACGAGTCACGCACACCCGCGTGTGCAGCGAGATGGACGATAGTGTCCGGATTAAAGTCTCGCAGTAGAGCCTCTAGTTTCACTTCATCTCTCAGATCACATCCCCACATATCCAGACCAAAATGTTTTACGCGGTCTGCCTTTAGTAGTGGGGAATAGAGATGGTCGTTAAAGTTATCAATACCTTTCACCGTCAGACCACGTTGTTGTAGTCTGTCGGCAAGTTGCGCACCAATAAATCCGGCGGCACCTGTTACAATTACTCTTTCCATATCAACTGTTCCTGTAAATATATTCTAATGCCCTGTCCGCTTCTACGGTTAGGGGTCTGTTCTCATACCAGTTGCCGGTCTCACGATCAAACTCTCGGCAAAGATCTGCAATCTGTTTTGCGGTGATTGGATACCCTTTAGAGTATGCATCACCCGCGATGGCAATCATTATCTTGTACATTTTAGAGTACCATCCGGAGTCTGCGATCTGCATGTATTGTGCACCCAGCTTACGTGGCCAGAATGGACAATCGCGATAAGACGACCATCGGTAGTCGGTGTTATTTAGACTATCCTTACGATGTTGTATCACCGCCTTCTGCATCTCAGGGGGCAGTCTATCTAGGAAAGAGTTTCCGGTCTTTTCGTGATAAGGATGTTTTGCAATCAACTCTGAAACATTGAGCGCAGATCCTCCGGAGTTGACCATAAAGAACGAGTACGCGTTAGGGTACTGTGCAGGCACATAATACATTCGTGCGAGGTCTTTGGTCTGCGGATCTCCCAGTTCACCCAGTTCGGTGTTGAGAGCGTGCCAGAACGCCTTGATACGATTGTTCTCGATCTGTTCGTCGAGACGAAATATGATTCGAAATTTTAGATGCTCTTCTGTACTACTCGCTGTGTTATAGACGACATAGTCATACTGACCATACTTACGATGCAACCAAGTTCTTAGGGACTCAATATCACCGCAACCGTCAATAGGGTCATCCACGTCAACGCAACACCAAGAACTCCAATAAAGAACAGATTTGTTACTACGCGTCGTACCCACGTCGAACACAGCAGGAGTAAGAAGAGGAGAACTATTGGGTCCACCTTTTTCTCCCGGCTTTGTATAGGAATCACGAAGACACACCACGAAGTCCATCCAGTTGAAGAAGGTGGTTCGTCGATGTGTCTTGTTATCAAACTGATTTTTGAATATAGTTAATTCATACATGCGTGTATCATATCACACACTTAGTGTATTTGTCAATAGAAAAAGGGGACCGAAGTCCCCTATGTTGTTATGCCGCGATTTGGATTTCTTCTTCATCCGACTTAATGCTATATTCCTCGCGAGAAATTAAAGAGTTTCGATCTATAGTTCCGTCTGGATTGACTTGATGGTGACTTCCGATGAACTGAGGAACTGAACCAAGATCAGTGTAAAGAGGTCGACGCGTTACAGGTTGTCCCGTCAACGCCTCTAAGGAAGTCCAATAGTTACTGATTACAGAGTCCAACTTATTATAGAAAGCATCACGTCGCTTCATGACCTCAAAAACATCGGTTTGTCCAGTATACGTAATGAGGTCTGGTGTATTACTAGTTGATATAGAAGGAAGAATGTGTCTCACAAAAAATCTCTCAGCATATTCTGGTTGGTCTACAGAAGTGATACTGTCCTTATGTAAGACCCAAGCGCTGTAGTTAGACCTTAACCAAGCCAACCAAGACTCTTTAGTTTGGGTCAGAGTCATGTAGGTTTCTTCCTCATTTCTCTGAATCATATCGAAAGCGTTCAATCTCGCTATCAAGGTGTTCTTGATAAGAGTGATCTGAGCCTTATCTTCTGGTCGACAAAAACGCAATCTCGCACCAGATACGTTATCAACCCAGTGATAAACATCTTCTTTTGTCTTCAATGATTGGTGGATAGTGATCTGAGCAATTCCATTGCTCTCAAAATATGATCGACTTATATCTGTTCCAGTTACCCATTTCTGGACATTTTCTCTCGAATATACGTCAAATTTCATAGACTCGGTGACATGAGGCAACCAATCAAAAATCGCACAAGGTAGATTGCTCATGGAAAGATTTTTACCGGAAACGCTCTTAACACGACCGTCGATAGGCTCAGCCTCCATGTCATACATAGAGTATCCTAAACTGAGATCCCATCCATTATTCCACAAACAAGAAGACATTGCCATAACTTCATCGCCAAACTTCTTCCTATCTTTGACACCTAATTGAATAAATGGCTTACTGTTCATGTCGATTATTGATACGGGTAGACCCGTGAGGAATTTGAACACCGCCAGAGTCTCCCCTGTAACTGGATCTATGATATCCGGAATCGGCGCTACTAGACTCGAAAGATTTATCGGAGAGTTTTCAGTGGGATTTACATTGGGTAAGGTGACGTTACCTGCAATTAGGTTGTCGGTTCCTTTTACGGAACGTGCTTGACTTGCAAGATCTTGCATAAATTGAATTTTGTTCATTTTGTATCCTTAGGCCATGGCCTCATCATAAGACTTTTAGCAGAATGCTTAGTCTAATTCTATATAGATGTGAATTATCTCACATCTTCAACCGAAGAATGCGTCAAGGGTAGATACCCCCTGCTCCTCATAATTCCAGAGCAATAGTTCTTTCCGGTTGTGTTCGTCTTCACGATATTTCTTACCGGAGTGCATCGTGTAAGTCAAATCCCACTCCAACTGACTCCAACCAGTATATGCCTGCTTGAGTGTGTCGTTAGAGTTGTAGGTGATCATCACCATCGCATCGGTGTTGTCGAGTTCATCGTGGAATCGCTTGTGACAGAAAGTGTCGTGCATATCTCCATTGTTACCGTAGATGAATGACTTGATGTCGTAGGGTGGATCCGCAAAGATGAATGTGTTCTTGTCCGCGCCATCCAACAGATACGAGTAGTCCTCATTGGTGATTTCCCAGTTGCGCATCAATACAGAGAACTTGGGCAACTTACCAATCAGTCGATGGTTGAATAGGTCACGCACCGCATCTTTTGAAAACGAACCAGTAGTCTCACCCAGTCCACTGAACGAGCATCGATTCATGATGTAGAACTGCCACGCGATTTCGAAGGGATCTTCTGCGGTGTTCAGACCCTCGCGCATGACGTGGTAATAGTCAAGGTGTGCTTGCAAAGAATCCTCTGCCGCAGAAAGTTCGTCCTTGACTACGTGTAGTTTATCCGCAAGATCTTGACCACGAGACTGAAGAGTCTTCCAGAAGCAATACAGGTTATAGTATTTGTCATTGACCTTGACGGGAATATGGGGAAACTTTTTAGTGAACGCGAACGCACACGACCCACCACCAAGAAACATCTCGCGGTATTCGCGGATGTCGGCAACGGGCATATTCTCCGAAGAAAATAGGAAATCAACGGCACGTGATTTGCCGCCGGGGTATCGAAGTGGAGTTTTTAAATCTTTCATATGCGTATTATACTATAGTTGGTGTCAGATGTCAAACGAAAAAGTCTTCGAGAGTTGCGGCAGGTTCTGCGGCCCACCCCACCGCGTCAAGGATCGGTTCCAGTGGGTCAAGGAAAGTCTTGTCAAACATTGTGTCGTAATCAATATGAGTGTGTAGTCCCAACTCCTTGGGAAGGTTTAACGGAAACGATACAACATTCTCGCCTAGTTTGTTCGGAACTTTTAGGTAGATAAACTTAATCTTCTCGCCTTGTTTCGCAAGCTCTACCTTATTCTGCAGTCCCGCTTGTGTGACGGCATTGTTGAAACACAACGCGCCGCGGACATGGATAGGTGTGCCTTTCTTGTACACAGTATCGCGGTCTTGCCACTTAATTAGATCCGACACGCCACGAGGGAAAGAAACATCTTCGGGGGGCAAGGTCTTGAAGTGAGTTCGGAAGTCACGGATATATCCTTGAGTGTCAGACTCAGTACCCTCCACAATAACGCGGAAGATTTCCTTAAACTTATCTCGGACAACCTGCGGAGTGGAAGACTTGATTGCCTCGATGCCCATCATTTTGAGTTTGGGTTCTGCGTACTGGACACCTTCGTTATTGTGGACGTTCAGGATGTATCGTTTCTTTGCCATCCAGATACCGCGATCCGCGATTACCTCACGTCCCATCTCCATGCGATTAACATACGCACCAGTGACTTCTGCCATCTCTGCGTATGACTTATCTAGCGCCTTCTCGAAATGTGTAGAACAAATTTTGTCTAAGAACTTGACAGGATTGTTGGGATTAAAACGATCAACAAGATCGCCCATTCGGATATAAACGGAGTCTGTGTCAATTGCCACAACGTAATCTTCATCTGTTTTGAGAATGTTCTGCATCTCATTGTTTACGCACCTCTCTGCCCATTTGATGGCCAACTGACCAGCCATGGTGATAGACTCGGCGACTCGCTGATCAAAGTAACGAAACCACTTATTGCCTAGAGCACCATAGAGTGAGTTCATCAAGATCTTGATCGCCATCTGTTGGTTATTTAGTGAAGTGATCTTGTACTGAAGAGACTTGCTTGGGTCCTTCTGATACTCGCGATCAAGTTCTAGCATCTTGTCTTTGATGATGCGTCGATCGGCATAATACTGCTCAATGATAGTTGGGATCACGCCCTTGCGGTCGTGCGAGAACCTAATACCAGTGGGCGCAAGTGAATACTCAGAATCATTGATTGTTCTGCCATCCAAGAAACTCTCGACAGACACATCGGGCACAATACCATCGACCACGGTCTCTGGGGACATGTTGTATTGTACAATAATGTTAGGATACAGTGAGTTCAGGTCGAACGATGTCACCCAGTCATGAGCGCCGACTTGCGGATCTTTCACGTAACCGCCAGGATATGGAGTCTTGGGCTTCTCTGTCTTGGGCGGAATGACGATCTTCTGCTTGTTCAGCATACGATAAATGATCGAGTCCCAGATCGCGGTCGTACCAAGAGTATCTGTGTAGTTCACACCGCCACGATACGCCATAGTGAGTACCAGAGAGATTAGGTCAAGCTTCTCATCGATCTTGTGTACCAACTCAACGTCTTTCACGTTGTAATCTATGAACTTCTGGTAGTCTTCTCGGTACAGTGTATGCAGATTACCGTGCTCTTCGTACGAGAGTTTGCGCTCACCAAGAACGACGTGTGCAATATGGTCAAGACGATACGACTCTTGTTGACCAAGCGTATTGAGCGTGAACTTCTTGAAGATTTCGATGTAGTCAAGATGGTCAATACCTTCGATGACGTACTCTTGGTTTTCACGACCGTTGATCTTCTGAATTCTCTCGCGCACGAGACCCCACGGTGATAGACGTTTTACTAACGTGTCGTCACCAAACAGATTGTAACAACGGTTGACGATGTAAGGAATATCAAAGAATCGTGTATTCCATCCAGTAATAATGTCAGGCGAGTAAGTGATCCAGTGATCTACAAACTTACGAATGAGATCCATCTCGTTGTCGCACTTAATGAACAGAACATCTTCACGTGTGGGAGTGTAGTCGTTGAGACCCCAGACCCAATAAGCGCCGTCGTTCTTGCGAATGGCAATCGAGATGATAGGATGCTTTGCAGACCTTGGTTCTGGAAATCCTTCGTCAGATGCGACCTCGATATCGATGTTGAGAACACGAACTTGGTCACGATCAAACTTGATTTCTTCGGGCCAGTATGTTGAGATAAACTGTGCAACATAGTTGTTTTGTCCAAATACTTTAAAGTTAGAAACATCTCGGTATTTTTGAGAAAACTCCGTCGCTTCTTTCATGGTCTCGAATTGCATCTCAACCATAGACTGACCGTCTAAGGATCTCCAATCTGAAGGGGAGTCGCCAGTCACATAAAGTTTTGGCTTGAAAGGGACGCGGGTTTTGATTTGTTTTCCGTTATCATATCCGCGATATAAGATGTTGTTGCCTATGCGGCAAACATTTGTATAAAATCTAGTCATGTCGGACATTATACAGAAAAGAATAGGTTCTGTCAATCAATAATATGAAAAAATTTATGTCTTGTCCAAGGCTCCTCAATGTGTTTGTCTTTATACCCATGATGGTCCTGTGTCACTGCAATCCGTTTTGAAATCACCTGAGTGGTCGGATTCGGGATGCCTGTTTTATGACGATCCCTTTGATTAAAGTAGATCCCAATATCACGACCAACACCTATTGTATCACATTCGTTCCACGGATGTAAAGAAGTATTTTTTATTCCGAAGTAATCAATCTCTGGTAGTTCTAGGTGGCTTGTGGTGAATGTTCTGAACAATCTCTGTAACACACAGTAAGGCCCACAGTTGATAGGAAATTGTTTCTTAGTCATCATATGATGCGCCCAGTGCGCAAATCTCTGGTCCATACAGTACATACCCATGAATAGACCTATGTTCGCGTAGAGGGTGTTTTCGGCGTACTCAGCGAGAAGTTTAAACGACTCGTATCGTTCTTCTATCAACCATGTGTCGTGTTCCATGATCCAGAACTTTTCTTGTGTCTCGCCCTGTTGTCGCATGAGTTCCCAGTGAGAACACATCCCAGCTTTCTCTGTAGGTGAGTGATCTTCTTTTTCTTTACCGGATATGAGGTCTAGTGTCATGAGACTTTTAGACCATGTGTACTTGTCTACATGTTCTTGAAACATATCTGATTGCGGAGTGATCGCATCGAAGGTCTCAATAGAATCAATGTATCCTTCGTCGATGGCGCGTTGAAAAGACTGACGGGAGAGTGCAGCATACTCTTCAGACCGTTCGTCTCCTCTCATGACAATTTGTATTGCTTTCATATAACTCACAAAAAAGGGGGATGTGACTCCCCCTTATTTATTACAATAGTTGTTGGACACAGACGGCTATCACGAATACACTTGATAGTCCTGCGAACATCCAACCCATTTCCTCTAGTTTAGAGTTGGGACGGCTGCTCTTCTCCATTGTTGCTCTCCTCGTTTAAAAGTTGCGGTGTCGATTGGTAGGTGACACCTGTATTAATTGCTACTTTACGAGGCTTCTGACTTTCAGGGATTATTACTTCCAGTGAAATGGCTAGTAATCCGTTCCTGAAATCAGCTCCCATTACTTCAACATACTCCGACAGACGGAACTGGCGTTCAAATCTCTTCGTCGAAATGCCTTTGTGAATATACTCTCTAGTGTCGTTTACAGACCCTCGAATGCTAAGTGTACGGTTCTTTACTTCGATCTCGAGCTCGTCTTCAGTGAATCCTGCGACTGCTAACTCGATTAGGTATTGATCCTCTCCCGTCTTTAGAATATTATGCGGGGGGAACGTATCACCCGAGTGTCGTGCGACCCTGTCTAGTTCGTCGATCATAGTATCAAATCCGACGAATGCTGAACGTGGGAACAGTTGTTTTGCTGTTAATGTCATGTTGTGACTCCTTAAAATTAAGCAAGTTTAAAAGAGTACCCGAACCATTCGGCATACTCAGTACTATATATACGAGTTATGATACGAAAAGTAACATATAATTTGTGAATATGTTACTCAAAAGGATCATAGTCGTCATCATCTATCTCTATAATAGGGACAGAATCGTCAACCAACACAACCGTCTCATTTTCGATCATGTCGATGATTTCTTTTGTGACCTTGATGTCCATTTCTATGAACGATTGTTTCTGCAAACACATGTCCAAGTGTCTATAATAAAACTCTAACTCTTTCTCTTTTTCCTGTTTCTTTATGGCTACTGCAGAAAATGAAACAACATTATTCTTCTTCTCTGACATACATCGTCCTTAGTAGTACATTGACGGATCTGGATCTCCCTCCACACCAAACGAAAATGATACACGGGAAATCTTTGGAAATACTTGATGATGAGTCCCTCTAGGCAAATAGACATACATGCCCGGCTCAAAATCAAAGGGTTCGTTATTATTGATGCCTTCTACCTTGAGACCGACAGTACTAATAACTTGAACTAAAAACACATCCATAGAATCTTTGTGCCATGGATAAGAACCACTATCACGCCCAAATCCACTGAACGCAATGTTCGTGATCTTCTGGGCATGTAGCGTAAAGACATCCTGCATCTCTTCGTAGATCTTCTTCGCGAAGTCCGGTGCACTACCGCGACTGTGAAACGAATTTAATCCGATACGCATTTTGTCTGAGTTTCGATCGTAGAGATCATCCGGATGTGAGTCCATCATCTGCATGTACTCATTCCAATTATAGGTCTCTTCCATATTAAACGGCAAGTTTCCTACGAATGGTGTTTTGGTCCGAATGTTCTCATCACGATCGTCAAAAATACCATAATATTCTGACATTATCAGTTGTTTCCAATATTATACTTCGGTTGCAAGTTCCAGTTGGACTTGTCTTTGTATGAGATAATCTTAATCTGTCTCATTGGCGCACAGTCAAGTGCGACTTCTTTATTAACGATTGCAACGAGGCCCCAGTCTTGGAGAAGTGTTGCGATTGTGTTGCGACGTTCCATGTCTGAAACTTCGAGATTTGATTTTTTACCGTCCAGTAAAAACAACTCCTTAAAATGGACGATGAAATACCTACCCTGCTTGTGCAAGATATGGCATGATTGGAATAGAGTGTTGTCTCTACGAGAAGCTACACCTATTCGTGTTAGTGTTTCTCTGACTTTTAAAAAGTCATCTGGTTCCGCTAACGTGATTTCCAACATCATGTCAGCGTTCCATTGAACTAGATTATTCTCTTCCACCTATGAACACCTTACTTTTAATTGTTGTTATTTGTGATTCTGACAAAAGACCTACCACCTGTTTTGCTTTAGTTTCACTGTAGCCGAAATAACGTTTCACACATTCTATGTCGTCTCGTTGTTCAGGTTTATCCCATTTAGAGAATCGTTTCTTCTTACGTACAATATTTATAAGAAAATCGTATTGCATCTTGTTATCTAGATGATGCAAACGGTTCATTTCATTGGACATAAGTACAGTGTCCGGAAAATATGACAATGACCTATTTGTAAGAAACGAGTTATATTTAGTCTCAACCTCTTCGTCTTGCTCCATGAGATTGACTTTAGTGTTATTAATACTGTTTATAAACTCAAATGGGCCCAGATTAGATTTTGTCTTCAACTTTACACCACCCGTTCTCATAATCTTTACGATAAAACTTTTTGATACGATGTCTCTGCATATTAGTCAACGCATCTCCGTACATTTTCAACAGCGTTTTATTGTCGTGAATATTAATCTCTCTTTCTGACAAACCCAACTCAGCCGCCTCGTTTAAGAATATCATAAGTTGATGCAGTTCGTCAATATGTATAACCATGTCATATTGTTTAGGATCACCTAGATACCAAGTTTGAGTATAAAAGTGGTTGTTCTTAAGATTCCCTCTTTCAATATTATCTAAAACTTGGTCTAACTCTTGATCTAATGTGGGTAACTCATCACCACGACCTTCTTTTATGTACCTAGCATGATTGGCAACAATATATTCACAAGCTGACTTGAAACGATCTACAGGGTCTCGTTTAACCGCAATACGATAACTACCCGGCCGAAAAGGGATATCAAACTGATCACCAAATTTCCGTACCTTGTTTAGTCTTTCAACACGACCGATATATTCATCCACTCCGCGATTTATTCTGTGGAGTTCTTTAAGAGTTGACATTCCATTCTTTGGACACATCCTAACGTCGATATTGTTCGGAAAATACAACACATTGTCTGCTGGAGACATTTCATATAATCTTGTCGTATACATTAACTTTTAATCTCTACATTCGCCATACACTCAGTGAGACAGGCGACTAGGTTTAGTTCGTGGTCAGCCACGAATGCATTCTTGTACTGATAGTCAGCAAGAATGAGAACAAGCTGCGGAATACTGTTTGGGTCAACATGATCATACATGCGATCATAAATGCCACGGAAAATAGATGCGGGTTCAACATCAATATTGTTGACAACCCACGATCTCATTTTCTTAAAGTTTTTATCTCGTATTGAGGTAAATAACTGAGTGTACGGATCTGAGACATCTTGCCCCATCATCGGTGCCACATTGAGTGATCCCGAAATAGACCCTTTCTGCAACTCGTTAAGAACTCGACGCCAGTCAGGCGCGTGTTTCATGATGACTTGCGCCAACATGTCCTTATGAAATTCGACACCTTCAGTCTGAAGAATGTGCATCGCACGGGACATAAACTCCGCCGACAAGGACTGTAGACCTTTCTTGGTCGTGTTGAACGCAATCTTAGTACAACGGGAATGCAGTGGTTCAATAATACGGTTCTCGAAGTTACAGGTCATAATAAACCGACAGTTATTCGAGAACTCTTCAATAAATCCACGCAGTGCTGGCTGTGTGGATTGTGGGTTGAGGTAATCTGCTTCGTCTAGAATAACTACTTTATAACCACCGGACAACGAAACAGAAGAGGCGAACTGCTTGATCTTTCCTCGTAGTGTATCAATGTTGCCTTCTTCTGATCCGTTGATTACGATGTAATCTAACTCCAGTTCCTCGCACATCGCACGAGCGACTGTAGTCTTACCAGTACCAGCAGTACCGGAAAACATCATGTTAGGCAGTTCGCCGCCATCAACGATGTTTTGAAAAGTAGTCTTTAGTTCTTTTTCTAGAATCGTCTCCGAGACTTTGCGCGGACGATATTTTTCAACCCATAGAAACTCATTGCTCATTCGAACCTCATAATATAGTAGTAATCAATCAGGATATTATACACCAATATCGCTGGTGTGTAAATAGTCCGTAATAATATTTATCAAATAAAAATCACAAATACCATCGTTAAAAACGATAAAAATAATTAATATTAACTATCGTCAGCATAGGCGTGGTTTACCTTTGCGTGGTGCATCTCATCACGACGGACGCACACAATCATATCAGAGAGCATTGCACCCTCCTGTAAATCTATGTAATAATCTATGGCAATCTGTGGTGCGGGAACATCTTCAATCTCCCCAGACTCAATCAGATACAAATAGTTTGTATAACTCTGCACGGCTTCTTCTTCGAAATATCCAGTCATACGATGTGCCGTACGAGGGAAAAACATATACATCACCAAGTAGTAATGCCAAAAGACAAGTTGTACAAAAATAACCAAGACGCGCTCAAAAAAAGAAGGATGTACAATCTCCATAAAAAACATCAAGTGTTTTCTTTCGTTGGTCGCTTCGTCGAGAAGTTCTTGGATCTTTGTGCCATTACCCTTTTGCATTTTACGCAGACTGTATAGGTGCGTGAGCATTCCTCCGACCATGCCAGGAACGCCCGCAACTGTTTCTAAAATAAGTGCGCGTTTGCCGTAGTTCTGGCCAAAGAAGGTGTCTGCAAAGAATCTAAAAAACGAAGTCATAGACCTTGCAAAAGAATCTGATATTCTTGCGGATAGTTTCACGGAATCTCCGAAGGTGGTGCCGCCACCACGAATCGAACGCGGGACCTACTGATTACAAATCAGTTGCTCTACCTGCTGAGCTATAGCGGCATATTCTGTTTCATTTTTTCCTTACGTCTTTCAGTAAGGGACCTTACTATGTATATGCGAGTGAATGCCACAAACGATATTCCAACAGTAAGAATTGTAGACAGAGTTAAAGGATCCGTAATACCCCACTTAACAACCGCTAACCATGTGTAGAAGATGTTAAGGGGGTAGTTAATGACCGTTCCAAGTGCAACGTGAATTGAAGTCTCTTTTGCAATTAGGGGATCATATAGTTTCATAAAAAAGGGTTCGCGGGTAATGTAAACATTATAAACAGATCATTCGCGGGTAAAGGTAAACCCACGAACCCAAACTAGTTACTCTTCAGTTTCTGCCTGTTGCTGCGCAAGAGTTTCATAAAGGGCAACAACCTGAATCGCTTGATCACGTAGTTGGCCAATGGTAGTAAGTTCTTCACCCTTGAAACCGCCACGCGTCACTACGGTGTCCACGACCGCAACACAAGAACGTGCTACGCGGTTTGATAGGTCATTAAATGTTGT
>Ga0075477_10000695_pt1 | contig 14870 bp, 14 predicted proteins | sample DEB08_DNA_FD_76338 | JGI IMG/M metagenome (GOLD analysis project Ga0075477, IMG submission 76338) | Aqueous microbial communities from the Delaware River and Bay under freshwater to marine salinity gradient to study organic matter... | ecosystem: Environmental > Aquatic > Marine > Coastal ...
GAAGGCGACCTGCCTGACCGTCCCCCTCGGCTCGACGATTCCCCAGTCGGATCCGAGTCCCAGCCGAGCTCGACCCAAGCTCGACCCAAGCTCGGCCCGAGTTCGACCCGAGTTCAACCTCAACGGATGCACTGTTGCTGCTGACCGGCTACGGCGTTCGCGAATGGGCCACCGTGTTGGCCGCGAGCATCGCCGTCGCGGTGCCGTCGTTCCTCGCCGGATGGTGGCCCCTCGCGGGGTTCGCGATCATCGCGTTCGCGGCGACGGCGTGGTTCTTCCGCGATCCGATGGGCCGCCGGCCGGCGACGGACTCGCCGTTGGACCTCGCCAGTCCCGCCGACGGCCGCATCAGCGCGGTGCTGCGGGTGCCCGACCACGAGGCCACGGAAGGCGAGCCCGCGATCGTGGTCCGGATCTTCCTCAGCGTCCTCGACGTCCACGTCAATCGGATGCCCGCGTCGGTCGAGGTGCTTGGTTGCGAGCATCGGCCCGGCCGCTATCTCGATGCCCGGACGGAGGCGTCGGCCACCCTCAACGAGTCGAATCTCGTGCGGCTGCGTCTCGACGACGGACGTCCGATCGGTGTGAAGCAGATCTCCGGCGCCATCGCGAGACGGATCGTCTGCCCCATCGCGGCGGGGGATCGATTCGCCCGCGGCCAGCGGTTCGGCATGATCAAGGTCGGCTCGACCACCGAACTGGTGGTGCCGGATCGAGGAGACGTCGAGGTGCTCGTCGCCGTCGGCGACCGAGTGGTCGGCGGCGTGACGATCCTGGTTCGACTTCCCTCGGTCTGAACGTCGGCCCCACGCGGGTCTCGAGATCAGGCCGCGATGTCCCAGTCGCCCTCGTCGCAACTGCCGCCGGTCTCCTCCGGCCACTGCGGCTTCGCACGGTGGTGGATTCGGACGATCGAGGACATCTGGTCGGCGAGGATCCGCCGAAGCAGGTCGAAGAGGCCGGCGCAGGAATCGGGGAAGGGCTCTCGACGATCTCGGAACAGCACCGCCACCGCGAGGCACTCGTCGTCGCGACGGCATCCAAAGGCGACGACCTCCTGATCGGCCAGCGGTTCGCCATCGGGACCGATGCTCTCCACGAACTCGCCGACGTCGCTGAACCGGAGGATGCCCTCCTGACCTGCGACGTTGGGACACACCTCTTCGGCGATCCGATCGAGCGCGGCGGCGATCGAGGTCCGTGGAATGCGGTAGTTGACGTACGCCGCGAGATTCCAGCGACCGTCTCCGTTGTCGAGGAACACCGCGGCGTTCGTCGGTCCGGTCTTGGTCAGCATGTACTCCATCGCCGTGCGAAGCATGCTCTCGACGTCGAGTTCCTGGCGAAGCAGCGTTCGGAACTCGCTGGACACCACCGCCTCCTCGACCTGGCGGCGGGTCTCCTCCTTCGCATGGTCGAGATCGACGCGTGCTTCGGCGGCAGCGCGATCGGCCTTGCGGCGTGCGAGGTTCAGCTTTCGGCAGACCTGGCGCCAGTGGGCGGCCCGTTCGCTCGATCGCTGCAACGAATCGAGGCGCACGAGCAGGGCGCCGACCCGTTGCTCGAACTCCTCCGGACGCAGAGGAAGGGCCACGATGTCTCCAAAGCCGACACGCATGGCCGCGACGGTCTCCGCAACCGAGGCGGACTCGGAGAGCCACACCGCCGAGGCGCCGGGGCTTCGCTCTCGCACCGCCGAGACCACCGACTCGCGGATGCTGATCGGAAACGAGTCGTCGATGACCAACAGGTCGTACGCCTCCTCGCGGCCCGACTGGGCGGCGCGGCGGGGGTCGGTGCGGCGGTCGGTCTCGACGCCCAGCGATTCGAGTCGACGCTCGAGCGACGCACCGAGGCCACTGCGTCCGGTGAGGACGAGTGCGCGGCGGCGGGCACGGGGAGGATCGTTGCGGTCCTCTGTGCGAGGGCTGGTCTTGATCGATGTGGACATGGGCTCTGCCTCCGACGAGCCCATCGGGGCGCCTGCCGATTCGGTTGAGCAGGAAGGCCGGATCGGTGCGGGGATTCCGCGGGCCTTGCCGTCTGCGCGGTCGATGCGGCGTGCCCGGTTGGGAGAGCTCATGCCGCCGCTCCGTTCTGGAGGATCTGGCGGAACTGCTCCAACTCGAAGGGCTTTCTCAGCACCACGGCACCACATCGGCGAGCGGCCCGGAGACGTTCCTCGTCGCCAACGGTGCCGGTGAACACCACTCTGACCAGGCCGAATCGATCGTCGCGGCGCAGCATCTCGAAGATGCGGTCGGCATCGATCTCGCTCATGCCCGCATCGAAGATGGCGACGTCCGGCTCGTGCCGCTCGAGAGCGACGCCCGCCTCCAGTGCGGTCGGGACGGTGATCACCTGCCACATGCTGTCGCTGCGAAACGCCTCGTCGATCCGGTGGGAGAGTTCGGGATCGTCGTCCACCACCAACGCGGTCCGGCGGGCATCGCCCAGGACGCCCAGGGGAATCTCGTTCTCGCGCATGAACCGGATCAGGTCGGCACGGGGGATTCGCCGAAACCTCGACCCGGGGACCCGGAAGCCCTGAAGACGCCCGTTGTCGAAGCAACGAATGATGGTCTGCTGGGAGACGTTGCAGACCTCCGCCGCCTCGCCGGTGGTGAAGATCGCCTTGTTGCGAAGGTGTTCGAGCGACTGTTCCGATCCGTCCATCGCTTGACTCCGTGGGCCGCCGACGGGCGGTCCCGCCATCGCAGCGAGAGAGGGGATCGGACCGAATCCGGGCGAACTTCGGCAAGGCACGGCGAGATTGCCGGTCTTGCCGACTCGGGATGGAGGTGAAGGGAGGCGTGCGGGCGAAGCGGGGGGATCTCGGGACTTATCGGTCGCCTCGCTGGGCGTTCCAGAGCGTCACGGCCTCCGGGACCCGGGGGTAGCGCACCAACAGACGAGCCGGGTCGTCCCACTCGTCGTCCGCGGCACGCTCGGCGAGTTCGACAAGTGCGCCTGCCGAATGGCGAGGCCGCAGCTCCACGGCCGGAACGCCCGTCAACGCCGCAACGATCTCCCGATCCTGGCGTTCATCCGCAAGCACGACGCGACCCTCGACGGCATCGAAGAGCGCCGCCTCGCGCGCGGAATGCACGTCGACGATTCGTCCCCCTCGGGAGACTCTGCGACCGGCGACCTCGTCCCGGAAGACCGTCTCGACCCAGGCGGTACCGCGCTTGGTGGCCATCACCACCATGGCGACGCGCGAGTCCTCCGCCGTCAGGGTGCTTTCCGCGGCCACCGCGGCGCTGGAGACGCCGAGCGTCGGAATCCGCAAGGCCTCCGCGATGCCCTTGGCGAGGGCCACCGAGACTCGAAGCCCGGTGAATCCGCCGGGGCCCTCCGAGACCGCGATGCCGCCGAGATCGCCTCTGTCGAGTCCGGCGTCGCGGATCAGACGGTCGATCGACGGCGGCAGACGATCGACCGTTCGATCTCCGGTCGGCACGGCCTGCTCGACGACGGTTCCGGCGGCATTGCGGATCGCCACCGAGGCCTTCGGCGTCGAGCACTCGATCGCGAGGATCGATCGCGACGAGGCTGCGATGGACTTCCTTCGGTCCGGTTTCGTCATGGGACGTGCAGTTGGCCGGAAGGGGGTCAGGGAGAATCGCGTCCGAGATCGGCCATCGCGTCGACCGCGGCAAGCGGCATCGCCTCGATGGCGGCGACGTCCGAGGAAGGCGGTGGGGCGGCGAGTTCGACCCGCCAGGCCGCGGCACGCTCATGATCGCTGTTGAGCATGAGAAGACCCGGGCAGACCGCTTCCGCGCCAGTCTCCGCGAAACCGTGACCGACACAGAGCAGCTCGACGCCCCAGGCGGTGGCCAGATCCCGAACCTGCGGCGGGGTGTGGCCGCGACCCCAGACCATCGCGTAGGCCCCTCCGCGGGGTGGCGCGTAGTCCTCCTCCACCAGATCTCGATCGAGGATGCCCGGATCGAACCACTTCATCGACGAGGCGGCGGGCAGGGAGTGGCTGCACAGGATGCCCGACTCGGTACGCAGTGCCAGCGGCATCGCCGCGACGAAGCGGCCGATCGCCTCGGCGACTGGCTCGGCATCGTCGCCGAAGACCCAGTCGAGTCCTTCGTCGAAGAGGGCGACGTTGTCGCCGCCACCCTTGCTGACCGAGTCGCCACGCATCTGGGCGAGTTCGTGGTTGGCGAGCAGCGGATGGATCCGTCCGGGATGCTCGAGGATCAGGGCCGCCACTCGGCCGAGCATGCGATGGCTCAGATCGACGCCATTGACGAGACGGTCGCCGTGGATCATCTCCTGCAGGATCACGTGGCGATCGGTGCCGCCGCCGACGTCGGCATAACGCAGAATCCGCTCGAGATTGAGCGGATTGTCGTGGAGGTCGCCGGTGATCGTGAGTCGACCCGATCGGGGAAGATGCACGGTCGCACCGCGGCGGTTGGCGTCGTCTCGAAGGACTCCGACGGCGGCGTCGAGTCGTTCGATGAACACGCCCGCATCGGACAGTTCGTCCCGACTCATGTGTTTCGACTCGCTGGGCCGGCTCCGTCGGGGGCGGTGTCGGAAGCCGATCGCGCCGTGACGACTCGGTTCACGGCTCCACCACCACGACCAGCGGAACCTCGCCGGTGCCGGTGGCGGTGGTGATCCGCATCGTGGTCGCGATCGGCCCCGCGGTGCCGGCACGGGGGGTGACGGCGAAGGAGAGGACCACCGCATCCTCGGCGACGGGGCGGGCGGCGAGGAGCTCGATCTCGAGTTCGGGCGCGTCCACCTCGACGCGTCGAACCTCCCGAAAGTCGGGACGAACGATGCGGCCGCGACCGCGGGGGTTGTAGTGGTCGAGTTGCAGTTCCGCGGTGGTCGGCGAACCGACTCGCACCCGCCCGAGATTCACGAGCTGGTCCTTGGGAATCCAGTAGCGGGCGTACCGGCCCATGTCCGCCTTGCTTCCGGTGCAGTCGTGCCGAATGCGAAGAGGCACCACCGGACAGTCGGGATGGTCCGTGATCACGATCCACCACAGCGGCATTCGCTCGCAGGAGATGCCCGCCACGTTCCATGCCAGTCGCTGCACGGCTTGCGGCCCCGTCGGCGCGGGTCCGGCGAAGACGGGCTCCTTGCCTCCCGCGGAGATGACTCGGAAGGGCCGGCCGTCGATCGCGGAGAGCGTCACCGAGCCCGCCATTCGACCATTCAGGGCGTCCACGAACGCCGGGGTCACTCGAATCGGAAGCGTGACGTCGCCGCCGATCTTCGCCACCAGCGGCCTGGGAGCGCCTTCGAGGACCACGTTCACCTTCGCGTCCTTGTAGCCGGGCGTGGGGGGGGCGGCGAACTCCGCCTCGAGTTCGAGGAATCCGTTGGCGGGAACCTGCTTGCCGACGATGTCGTCGACGGTGGTGCAGCGGCAACTCGGACTCGCCGCCCGAACCAGCAGCGGGACCGGGCCGTCGTTGACGATCCTGAAGGTGCGACGATGGGTGGAGCCGGGTTCGACGATCCCCAACTCGATCGCCTCGGGCTCCATGCGGATGGGCGAACTCGGCACGGGGGCGGGGAATCGGCCGGAGCCGGGTTGCGGCGGCGGCGGCGGTCCCGGCGGGGACTGGGCGAACAGTGGCGAGCCGAGAGCGAGGGCGGCGAAGACGGCTCCGGCAAGGCGAGCTCTTCGCGGCGATGGGGCCGACTGCGGCCGGAGGACTGGGGCGCTCATGGCCCGAGTGTAGTCGGCTCGCTGCAACGCCCGCTTCGGCGATCCGTACGATCGTCGGCAGTGAGCGATTCCGCCGTCGATCTCGTGGGCATCCGGAAACGCTACCGAGGCGTCGAGGCGCTTCGCGGCGCCGACCTGAAGATCTCCCGCGGCGAGATCTTCGGTCTCCTCGGGCCCAACGGGGCGGGCAAGAGCACGCTGGTCAAGATCCTGCTGACCCTGGTTCGCCCGACCGGTGGACAGGGCACGGTGCTTGGGCGACCTCTGGGCGATCGTCCGACCCTTGCCCGCGTCGGATATCTCCCGGAGAACCTCCGCTTCCCCGACTACCTCACCGGGCGACAGGCCGTCGACTACTTCGCATCGATGGCGAACGTCCCGCGGCGGACGCGGCATCGTCGTGCGGCGGAGCTTCTCGAGACCGTGGGCATGACGCGCTGGGCGGATCGGCTGGTCCGCACCTACTCCAAGGGCATGCGGCAACGTGTGGGCCTGGCGGCGGCGCTGGTCAACGACCCCGACCTGCTGGTGCTCGACGAACCCACCGACGGCGTCGATCCGGTGGGACGAAAGGAGATTCGCGACATCCTGCTCGCCGCCGCTCGGGAAGGCACCCGCAGCGTGCTGTTGAACAGCCATCTCCTCAGCGAGGTCGAGAGCGTCTGCACCCGGGTGGCGATCCTCCATCGAGGCGAGGTGCTTCGTCAGGGCACGCTCGCCGAACTCGCCGGCGGTGCGCGGTACGAGATCGATCTGGCGGGCGGCGGGACGTCCCTGCCCGAGTCGATCGCCGGTCTCGTCGAACGCCTCGGCGGAACCGCCGAGGCGGTGGAGCCGCCGGAGGATCGCTGGCGGATCGTCGTGCCCGGCCACGATGCGGAGGTGCTTCAGCCCCTGCTCGACGCGGCACGCGCCGCCGATCGGACGGTGCTGGCGATGCGACCCCTGCGAGACACCCTCGAGGACCTGTTCGTCGCGGCGGTGGGGTCCGATGGCGCAGGTGGCGTGGGTGGCGTCGCCGAGAGGGGGCGACCCTGATGCAGACTGCGGCCCTGCTGCTCGATTCGCTGAGGATGCTGCGAAGCCGGAAGCTGTTCTGGATCAGCCTCGGGATCTCCGCGCTGGTGGTGGCCGCCTACGCGTCGATCGGATTCGGGGAGAACGGACTCAGCCTCCTCTTCGGCCTCTGGGAGATGGAGGATCCGTTCTTCATTGCCGGAAGTCCGTGGGCGAAGACGCTCTATCTGGGCATCTACTCGAACTTCGTGGTGACGATCTGGCTCGCCTGGGCCGCGACGATCCTCGCACTCGTCTCCACCAGTTCGGTCTTCCCCGACTTCATGAGCGCCGGCTCGATCGAGATGGTGCTCTCGAAGCCGATCTCCCGGGTCCGGGTCTTCCTGATCAAGTTTCTTGGAAGTCTGCTGTTCGTCTTCGTGCAGGTGTTGATCTTCTGCACGGGCATCTTCATCTGCGTCGGCGTGCGCATCGACGAGTGGATCTGGCCGATCTTCGCGGCCGTGCCGCTCGTGACGATCTTCTTCTCCTACCTGTACGCCTTCAACGTGCTGATGGGTCTGCTGACGAGAAGTTCGCTGGCGGCACTGCTGTTCACCGCCCTGTTCTGGTTCGCGCTCTTCGCGGTCCAGTCCGGCGAGGGGGTGCTGTCGCAGGTCGCCGCCGAGCAGGAGATCCGCGTCGAACGCATCGAGACCCGCATGGAGGGGCAGCAGGAGCGAATCGACGCCCTCGCCCGTTCGGAGCGCCCGAGCGAGGTGCGTCAGGCGGAGCGATCCCGCGTCGAGTTCGAGGCCAACCAGACCCGCCTCGCCGAAGCGGAGGCCCGCCTCGCGGCGATTCGACGGTGGCACGGACCTCTGGAGGTCGCGATGGCGGTGCTTCCGAAGAATCAGGAGACGATCGGCCTGCTCGACCGGTGGCTGTCGCCCGATGAGAGATACACGATGACCGAGATCATGCTCGGCGACTTTCGGGAGCCCGCAGCCGACGCGACGGCGCCGGAGGAGGCGGTCGAGCCGGAGGAGGCGGTCGAGCCCGACGATCGCTCGGCTCGGCGGCGAGAGCGGCGCGAGACCGAGCGCGAAGCGCGGCGGCAGACCAGTGCCGAGACGCGGGAGACCTCCGCGTGGTTCATCATCGGAACCAGCGTCCTCTTCGAGCTCGGCCTGCTGACGCTGGGCGCCTGGATCTTCGCGCGGCGGGACTTCTGATCGCGGTCAGGAGGCGCGAGACGCCCCATCGTGGTCGCCGATGTCGTCGATCTCCAGCGGCCGGGTCAGAAGCGGTCGAGCCGCGACCATGGCGGCGAGCGTCCCCGCGGCGGCCGCGACGGGGATCCAGTCCTCGGCGGCGGCGCTTGCGACGAGCCATCCGCCGAGTCCGATCGAGACCAGTGGGGGCAGCGGGTACAGCGGCATGCGGAAGGGGCGAGGATCGTCGGGGCGGCGGTGCCGCAGAAGCATCGCCGAGAGCATCGTCAGCACGACCGCAAGGGTCACCAGGACCCCGACGTACTCGAGGAGCGATCGAAGGCCGGTGATCCAGACGATCCCGATCGATGCCGCGATCTGCGCTGCGATCGCGACGGTGGGCGCTCCTCTCCGATTCAGACCGCCTGCCGCGGCCGGGAGTTCGCCCTTCCACGCCATGGCCGCGATCACCCGACCGCAGGTCATCACCGCCACGGACAAGGTGGAGGCGAGGAGAAGCACGATGGCGCCGGTCACAAGGCGTCCGCCCACCGGCCCGAGCAGACGCTCCGCGACGACGGCGCCGATGCTGGTCATCGGTTGAAGGCGGCCGTCGGGACCGACCTCGACCATCGCTGCGGGCGGGACGACGCGAAGGTAGACGAGGTTCACGATCAGATAGAGCGAGCCGACGAGAAGGACACTGCCGACGATCGCGATCGGGACGTTTCGACCGGGCCGTCTCACCTCTCCGGCGACGTCGGCGGCGTTGGACCAGCCCAGATACGCGAAGGTGACCGCGACGATCGCGGCGCCGAGCGTCGCCGAAAGGAGCGGAGGCGACGCGGCGGTCCGCAGATGGGCGTCGATGGCTGCGGCCGTGGCATCGACGGGAACGGTCGCGAGGACCGATCCGGGTTCGAGCAGCCTGGCGGCTTCGAGCACGCTCGTGGATGGAACGAACGGCTCGGTCGTCACGGTGAACCCCGCGACGGCGAGCAGCACCACGACGGCCGACTTCAGCACCACCAGCACGTCGTTGAGCCGAGTGCCGCCCACGACCGTCGCCGCGTGAACCCCGCCAAGGCCCAGCAGCAGCACCGTGGCGATCATCCGCTCGTCGACGTCGGGAACGAGTCGTGCGACGTAGGCGCCGGCGATCATCGCCACCGCGGCCATCGATGCGAGATAGCCGATCAGCAACGTGATCATGCCGTTGACGTAGCCGAGGCGTGGCCCCAGCATCTCGTGCACCACGACGTACTGGGCGCTCGCCCGTGGGCGCATGGCCGCAACCTCGGCCAGGGTGAGTGCGCCCGCCAGGGCGATCACCCCCGCCAGGATCCATGCCAGCATGATGTTCAGCGGCGAGACGAGTTGGGGACCGATCTGGCCGGTGACCGCGAAGATGCCCGAACCGATCATCGAGCCGATGCAGATGCCCAGAGCGCTGCCCGGCCCTATGACCCGGCGTTGCTGCTCGGGACGGGCGTCCCCGCCGTTGTCGGGATCGCCCGGTTGCACGCGGAAACGCGAGCGAGTCGGTCGATGGTCCGGAGCCATCAATCGGACTCGGACTCGGACTCGGCCGGCTGGGGATCGCCGCTGATCTCGCGGCTTCGCGCCTCCGCGGCCCGGATCGCGTCGCTGACTGCAGGTTCGAGTCCCCATCTCTCGAACTGCTCCAGCGCGGCGGCGGTGGTTCCGCCGCGGCTGGTCACGGCGTCCCGCAGGGTCGCGGGTTCGGCGTCGGTTTCGACCAGCATGCCCCCGGCGCCGCGGATCGTTCCGGAGACCAGACGTCGCGCGATCGCCTGCGGAATGCCGAGCTCGATCGCGGCATGCTCCATCGCCTCCGCGAAACGAAAGATGTAGGCGGGCCCGGATCCGCTGACCGCGGTGACGGCATGCAGGAGGGACTCCGGCAGTTCGACGACATTCCCGACCGACTCGAACAGCCCGCGCACGGGCCGGCGCTCCTCGTCGGTGATCTCCTCAGGCCACGCCAAGGCGGTCATGGCGAGGCCGATCCGGGCGGGGGTGTTGGGCATGGCTCTGGCGACGATGACGCGGTCGCCGAGCGACTCGGCGATCGATCGGCTCGAGCGACCCGCCATCACCGAGACCACGATCCCGCGCGGACTCTCGGCGTCGGAGATCGGCAACGCTCGGGCGAGAGCGGGGGCGACCTCCGGCCAGATCTGGGGCTTCACGCTGATCAGGATGGGGGCGTTCGGCGGCAAGACGCCGATCGCCGAGTCCGCACGGCATCCCAGACGTTCCGCATGGCTGCGTCGCGTCGCCGAGACGTCGACCGCCAGCACATCTCCGGGATGGACGAGGCGTCGCCGAATGGCGCCTTCGGCGACGGCGCTGCCTAGGTGGCCGAACCCCAACACCACAAGGCCTGCGAGTGGGTCTGCCGGAGGAGTTGGAGGATCTGGGGGCATGAGGCGAGGATCGAAGTTCGCGACCATCGTGTCAATCGCCAAGTGGGCTTCGCGATCGGTGGCTCCACCGGCGGTCGGCACTACACTTCCCGCATGCCCGCCACCACCTACTCGGGTCCCTTCGAACTGCCCTTCGAGACGCCGGTGCTCGAGATCGAGCGTCAGATCTCCGGTCTCGAGTCCCGTCCGGATGCCGAGGCGTTCGCCAGCGAGATCCGCGACCTCGGCGAGACCCGCGACCGCCTTCTCGCCAAGACCTACGCATCGTTGACCCCTTGGCAGACCGTGCAGGTCGCACGCCACCCCGGGAGGCCTCAGAGCACGGACTTCATCGACCGCATCTGCCGGGACTTCGTCGAACTGCACGGCGACCGGGCGTTCGCCGACGACCGGGCGATCGTGACGGGGCTCGGCAGGATCCGTTCGCACAAGGTGCTGGTGGTCGGCCATCGACGGGGACGAGACACTGCGGAGAAGATCGCCTGCAACTTCGGCTGCGCCCATCCGGAGGGCTATCGCAAGGCCCTGCAGAAGATGCGTTTCGCCGAGAAGTACCGTCTTCCGATCGTGACCCTGATCGACACCAAGGGGGCATTCCCGGGAGTCGGTGCGGAGCAGCGGGGGCAGGCGGAGTCGATCGCCCGAAATCTGTTCGAGATGAGCCGTCTGAAGACCCCGATCGTGTGCATCGTGATCGGCGAGGGCGGATCCGGAGGTGCGCTGGGCATCGGCGTGGGGGATCGCGTGGCGATGCTCGAGCACGCGTGGTACTCGGTGATCAGTCCCGAGGGGTGTGCCGCGATCCTCTGGAAGGAGTCGAACGAGCAGACCAACTCTCGGGCGGCTGAAGCGCTCCGGCTGACTGCGAGGGACAATCTTTCAAACGCCCTGATCGACGATGTGATCGAGGAGCCCGCGGGCGGAGCCCATCGGGATCCGGAGGCTGCAGCGGCGCACCTCCAGTCGTGGATCGTGGAGCAACTGAACGATCTCACGCGCCTGAAGCCAGAGACCCTGGTCCGGCGACGCCACGAGAAGTTTCGAAACATCGGCATGGTGGTGGATCGAGCGATTCCCCAGTGACTTCGCCCGATCGACCCGATCGCGACTGATGCGGTCGGATCGGGCCTTGTCGCACCCATCTCTCGTCGCCTGGGGCCGAGTGGAGAGATCCTTCGATCCGGTGCGGCTGCCTTGTGGTGGGATCCCGGGCGGATTCGTTGACCAACCGCGTGGAGAGGGCTACCTTTGCCCGCCCTAGTGGCCGGGTTTTGGACGCCCGTCGCGTCCGAGGTTCCCAGGCTTGGCCTGCGATCCAAGCCCGGAATGCGGCCTCAGGTCGCGTCGATCGATCGCAGGGGGCCCGGATCGAGCCAGTGGACGGCCACAGGGCCGCCTCGGGGGTCCCCCTCAAGGGCGTCAACCAAGGGTCCTCAACGTGCCCAAGACCGCTTCCAAGCGTCCCATTCGCAAGGCCACCTCGACCAAGGCTTCCGGCAAGAAGGCTTCTGGCAAGACGGCTCCCGGCAAGAAGGCTCCCGGCAAGAAGGCTTCTGGGGGGCGCAAGACCACGGCCGCGGGCTCGAGCCGTGCCCCGGTCAATCGCTCCAAGGGCGCTCGATCAGTTGCCAAGGGAACTTCCAAGAAGTCCGTCGCCAAGAAGGCAGCGGCCAGGAAGACGGTGGCGAAGAAGTCGACGGCGAAGAGCAGCGCGGCCAAGAAGGCCCCTGGGAAGAAGACGGGGGTCAAGAAGGTCGAGAAGAAGGTCAAGAAGGCCGGCGCAGCGGTCTCCCGCAGCAAGGCCGTGAAGTCCGCGTCGCCTGCAGCGAAGGCGAAACCAGTCAAGGCATCCGGCAAGACGTCCAAGAAAGCCCCGACGACGAAGGCCGCCGGCTCGCCGAAGGTTGGCAAGAAGGCGGGATCCAAGTCCGCGACCACGACCGCCTCGAAGTCGACGACCAAGACGACCAAGACGGCCAAGACGACCAAGACGGCCGAGAAGTCCAAGACCTCCAAGACCGCCAAGAAGACGACCCGCCGTGCGGGTGGTCGCAAGGAGGCCAAGCCGGCAAACCCCCGTTCGGTGATCGGTGCGGCGATCTCGCGGTCCGACGGCGAGGCGGAGTCCAACGGCTACGTGATCATCAAGGGCCGTCGCGTCCGCATGATCTCGACCAAGGGGTTGACCATCAAGAAGCGGCCCCGCGCCGCCGCGGTCGTCGAGGACAACGGCGAAGCCGAGGCCGAACGCATTCGCGCGATCAAGACGAAGCTCAAGGCGGCGGAGCTCCAGAAGTACCGCGAGATGCTTCTCGAGCGTCGGCAGGAACTGGTGGGGGTGCTCAACGTGATGGAGGAGGAGGCGCTCCGCTCACGTGGCGGCAACCTCTCCAACATGCCCCTGCACATGGCCGACGTCGGCAGCGACACCTACGACCAGGACTTCACCCTCGGCATGGCCGAGGCCGAGCGAAAGCTCCTGCTCGAGATCGATCAGGCTCTCGTCCGCATCGCGGACCGCACCTACGGAGTCTGTCAGATGACCGGCAAGCCGATTCCGAAGATGCGGCTCAACGCAAAGCCGTGGGCGAAGTACACCATCGAGGCGGCGCGGCTCGTCGAGTCCGGGCAGCATCGTTGAGGATCGGATCCGCCGAGATTCTTGGGCCCGCACGCCGCACTGATCGGCACGGGGCAGGGGTGTGATCATGAGCGGCGACCCCGTCGCATCCTCGGAGTCGGCCCCGGTCCGGGCGTGGCGATGTCCCCTCGCGTGGCTGGTGCTCTGCAGCACCTTCGCGGCGGGGCTCTCGCTCGACCTCTGGACGAAGTACTGGTCCTTCGAAAACGTCGCGCCGGAGCCGGTGGCGCTTACGCCGGGCCTGCTCGTGGAGAACCCCGACTACCGACTGCCGTGGCATCCGGGCGTCGAGGTGGTGCCGCCGGACCTGCTGGACTTCCATCTGGTTCTCAATCGTGGTGCCGTGTTCGGGATCGGCCAGCACCGTCGTGGAGTCTTCATCGCCCTCACGGTGGTTGCGGTGGTTGCGGGCCTTGCGGTGTTCGCGGGCTGGACCGACCGTCGCAGTCGCCTGTCGCACGTCGCGATCGGACTGGTGCTGGCCGGCGGCGTCGGCAACCTCTACGACCGATTCCTCTATGGGGCGGTCCGCGACTTCCTGCACATGTTGCCGAGGCGGCACCTGCCGTTCGATCTCGCGTGGCCCGGAGGCAGCACCGAGCTGTTTCCCTGGGTGTTCAACGTGGCCGACGTGCTGCTGCTGGCAGGCATGGCGCTCCTGATGTTCCAGGCCTATCGCGCCGATCGATCTGCGGCGCGGGAGGCCCGGGAGTCCGGTGTTGCAAGCAGATCCTCGGGTCCGAGCGTCTCGGGCAACTCGTCGAGCGGCCGAGCCAGCGACTCGTCGTAGATGCCCACGGCGGTTCGGCGAAGCCAAGCGCAATGGCCTCCGACTCCGAGAAGGCATCCAAGGTCTCGGGCGATCGAGCGGACGTAGACGCCCTTGCCGCAGCGGATGTCGAGTTCGGCGATCGGCCAGCGGTAGGACACGAGGCGAACCTCGTCGATTCTGACCGGGCGGGCGGGCAGCTCGGGCGGCGCCCCGTCGCGGGCGAGGCGATAGCTCCGGCGGCCGTTCACCTTGATCGCCGAGAACGCCGGCGGCCTCTGCTGCACGATGCCGGAGAACGACGACAGGGCCTCCCGGACCGATGCCTCGGACGGCGGGGTGTCGACCGCCAGTTCGGTTCGGACGCCCTCTCGATCGTCGGTCGTCGTGAACGCCGACAGATCCACCGCGGTGCGATATCGCTTGTCCGCGGCGACGACCCGCTCGAGCACTCGGGTGGCCGAGCCGACACCCAGGACCAGCACCCCGCTCGCGAGCGGATCGAGGGTGCCCCCGTGGCCCACCTTCACCTTCCCGAAGGCGCGGAACCGCCGGCGGACCGCCGCCACCGCCGCCATCGACGAGGGACCCTCGGGCTTGTCCACGACGAGCAGGCCGCTCGGTCTTGGGGCCTCGATCGGCCGGTCCGGCGGGGGGGTGGGTTGGTTGTCCTCGGGCATCTCCGCGATAGACTAGTCCGTCCGGACAGGTGTCCGAGCGGCTGAAGGAGCAGCACTGGAAATGCTGTGTACGGTTTTCCGTACCGTGGGTTCGAATCCCACCCTGTCCGCTTCCTTCGCGTCGCGCTCGAGTTTCGAATCGCCTTCCGACGGCCCGCCGTCTCGAGTCGAGTTCGAAGGAGCCGGCGACGAAGAGCGCAGCGTTCGGGCGTCGGATCGCACGACAGCGTGCACCGCGTCCGGCATGGCGGGCTATAGCGCAGCTTGGTAGCGCGCTTGACTGGGGGTCAAGAGGTCGGCGGTTCGAATCCGCCTAGCCCGATGGACAGACAGGGGTGGACAACCCCAGGCCCCGCATCGCAAGTGCCGACACGATCGGCGTTTGGGATGCGGGGTTTTTCGTTGGG
>Ga0075477_10000708_pt1 | contig 14769 bp, 8 predicted proteins | sample DEB08_DNA_FD_76338 | JGI IMG/M metagenome (GOLD analysis project Ga0075477, IMG submission 76338) | Aqueous microbial communities from the Delaware River and Bay under freshwater to marine salinity gradient to study organic matter... | ecosystem: Environmental > Aquatic > Marine > Coastal ...
CTATTGAGAGAAAAATCAATTCCTGTATAAATCACTTAGATAAGATTAAAGTCTCTTACCAAGAACCGCACCTAATGCAGCTCCTACTAATCGACTGGTTAGAAGATCATATAGAGCACCCTTCTCAATTCCTAATACTTTAGCAATTGCTTTACCTACCGCCGTTCCTAACGCAAAACCAGTAAGACCACCTAATACTGAACCTAAGATACCCTCATTAACAACTTCTTCCATTACTTCTTCAAGATCACGGCCACTTTCATGTTCTTTCATTATGCGATCAACTGCTTCATCAATTGCAGCTTCCTGTTCGTGGGTTAATGATTCGTTTAATAAAGCCTCAATATCTACTGAGTCATTATGGTTTTCGGTAAGGTAATCTTTAAATGTTTTCATTGTACTCTATTTCCTTTGTTTATATATTAGGCAAGATTAACTGCTATATTAAGTATGTTATATGTGAAGTTAATATCAAAGGTTTGGAATTCTACCGTATTGCTTGAAAAGTTTAAATCTAATGCGCTTACACCGGTCATTATCATATCTTTTAGCTGAACGGTAACAAAAATATTCCCCTCACCATCTAACATTTGCAAACCTACACCTTCTGGTACAAATGGATCTTTACCTGATAGCTTATAGTAATAGTCAAAAGTTTCAACGGCCATCCAATAATTTATCCATCCATCAAATGCTTGCATTGTAACGGTTAAAGTTTTATCAAATAGCTCTTGTGTAGGTAAGCTACTTCTAAAGCTCCTAGTATTACCTGGAAAGTCATTTTGTGTAACAGGATCAAATGACGGTCCTGGTAAATTCATTGACTGTATTCCATAATTAAAATAATCAATAGGCTCCTTTATAAGACCCCCAGGTATTCTGTTTAAGTAAGGTCTATACTTATTTGAAATTTCCTTCGGGATAAAAGTTCTAGGAAACTGAAATCTAAATTGATTATTTCTTGCGCTTAGTATCATTAATTGTTTCTATCGTTTCTATCATCCAATATCCGTTCGGTTTTCTAAATCAATTGGATTTACATAAAATACTGGGTTTTTCTGGGTATTAAATTCCTGTAGATTATTGGCGGCTTGTTTGAAGTATCTTTTTTCTAAATACTTTGATGCTTGGATTTGTGCTCTTTTTCTTAGTGCAGCAATCTGTTCCCTTTTTCTTTTATTTGCATCAGCTAAAGCTTGTGCTTCTTCGGCTTCCTTTAGAGCCAATTCAGATTCCGCAGATCCTAGCTTATCGGTAAGAGTTGCTACTTCATTGGTGAGAGATAAGTTAGATGCTTCTAATGCTTGTATAGTTGCAATTTGTTCTTCATCCAAAGATATCATTTCAGCTAATTGAGCATTAAGCCTTTCTATCTCAGACTGTAATTTAGCAAGTTCTTGTGAATATAGCAATGCCTGTTCATTTAACTTAGAAGTCATTGTTTGTTTGGCGGCGTCAGTTAAGCCTAAGAATGTACCTGTGTACAAAACGCTTTCATCACTTACACCACTTTCATCCTCCATTCTTGTAGAGATATAAAAGTTATTATTATCCAATGATAAAATCTTTTTTGAGCTTTCTTTATCAATTCTAAAGAGTACTTGACCCTGGGAAGGATCTACTTCTTGTACCCTTGTAAAATTAGGAATTCTTATTTCATCATTTTCACCAACAAAAACTAAAGTAAGAGTACCTACATTACTTAAGTCAATCGGCTTATCTGTCAATTCACCATTTTCACCAGTCTCATCAAACAGTGTAAAGATAATGTAATCATCAAATGGTGATATTCTAATAACACCATCGCCCTGTGGTAACGGCTCGGCCGTAGGATTGAGAGTCGTAAACTTTTTATAGTATTCTCTTTCCTTTTTTGTTACTGATATGTTAGTCTGTACTGCCATCGTCTTCGGTTAATGTTTGTATTTTTGCTGGTGAAATTGCAGCCTTCACATTTAATCTATCCCTAAATGAAGTAACATACTTAGTCTTAACAACTAACTGTCCAACAATCTGATCTGATGTTTCCCCTGGTCTAGTTCCAGAATTCCCGTTGTTAACTATAATGTTACTTCCGTCATCTTTAGATATCTGATTATAGACATTTGCAACAGTTGGTACTACACCTAAGTTTATCTTCATTAATCTTCTTCCGTATTTCTTAACGTCAAATGAAGTTAGATTTGCTTGTTTAATTATCTGCGTATTATCGGCTCTATTATAAAGTCTTAATAAGTAATTTATTGAGAATGATGCAGCAATTGCACTATTTAATACAATAGGTCTAAATAAGATAGGATTATCAAAGTTTGTAGTCTGAGTAAATACCTGAGTACTGGTTTTAGTAAAATTAGTACCTATCTGTTCACTTACATTAATTTCATGAAATACCACATAGTCACCACCTGATGAATTAAGTTGTGCAATAAAGTTAGAGAATGTAGAACCGGTTACCATACCAGTTAGCTCAAAGTAATCTCCACTATCTGATTCAACTACACTTGCATAGAGGTCATCATAAATATCTCTATTGGCAATAGTAACTGAATTAATCTCTTCAACATTATAATAGCTATAACCGTTATCAACGATAGTTTCATAAATACCTGTTGCTTTAAGAGTAATGGTAGGAGTACCTAAAAATCCTTGCCCTTCAGTTAACTTATAACCTAGACCGTTAGGTACAGCATTGTTAAATCCATTATTCATAAAGTAAAGAGAAGGTACACGCCATTCAATATAAGTAGCATATAACTTGTCATTAATTAGAATTGGATCAGGATTAAATACAGGTGTATCCGTCTTTAAGAAATTTATAGAAGATAAGTTTAGCATCTTACCATCTCTTCTAGGAACTAGTGTTTCAAAAATAATTCCATCAAATCCAGTAAAGCTAAATCCTGAAATAAAATGGACCCTTATCTTATCATATGCAATTAGCTGCTGTGGACTAAAAGATTGTAAAAGACTTACACTATCTGTTAAGAGTGGGTCAAAATCATTATAAGGAACTCCTATATCAGTATCTAAATAAGCATACTGTGTTTTATTTTCATTGATGGCAGCTACAGATATATCACGATAGTTACCCATCTCGGCTGCAACTGTATCAGTATTAAATAAGTAACTACCACCTGTGTGCCCATCTCTCATTATCTCAATAGGATGAGTGGCTGTACTAAACTCGGTTGGATTAGACTGGCTGGTGTAAATATACTCGATAAGTATACCGTCTGATATTTGTATAAACTTAGATGATTCCATTCTAACTATTTATTTACCATTGTAAAAACTTAGGAGTATAACCTAGACCTATACCTACATACGGTGTAAATCCATTACCGCCATACCCAATGCCTAGCTGTAATCCAATGCCTAATGTTTTTCTATTTTGTTTTTGGAGATCTAAAAAACCTTTACTCGTTTGGTCTATTAGTATTCCTTGTGCGCTATTAAAAGTTGTTCCTGGGTAATCAGTTTCAAGATTTACAAAAACCTCTTTAGTTTGCCTATCTCTCAATATAGAAGCAGTTAACCAAATATTCTGGTTAAGATCAATAGTAGCATTACCTAGATCTATTGTACTATCATGTGCTTCATAAGGTACAATAACACCGATCTCTCTAGAACTATTACCCCAAGTAGCAGAGTCCTTAATTTGAAATGCTGAACTAAAATTACCAATAATAGTATCAACCACGGTAACCGGTACTTCAACAATAACCTCCTTAATAACAGTCTTGGTTTCTATTATTGTAATAGGTGGTTTATTTTTTTCATACTCAAGTGTTTTTTCTAGCTCATCAATAGTTAAGGTTAGTGCCATGATCTCAGCTTCAGCATTACCCTTTTCATTAATATAGTTTTCAATTTCATCCAGTGAAGCTTTCCAATTATTCTCTATTCTTGTAGCTTCTCCTTTGGCTTCAGCTGTAGCTTGACACTGTCTTAAAAACAAAATACATAGCACAACAATACCACCTAGTAAAAACATTCTAGTATTTTTAGGATCAGTAATTACGCTTAATATGTTTTTAAGTATTATCATATACCCTCTTCATAGATCTGTAATAGCTTATAAGGAGTAACATTACTTTCTCCGTATTTTTCTATTAAGCTATCCATAAACTTTTTTTCCTTACCTTTCATTTGCTCAAGCTCAGTAAAAAGACTATCTCTCTTTTCTGCTAAACTTTCAATACTCTTTTGCATTAAGTCAATAGAAGTTTCAATTTCTTTGTACCTGTCTACAAATTCTTTAAGCTCTTTTCTTTCTTTTTTATTCATTATTATCTTATCAATTAGTTGCGGCGGTTGTTACGGAACTAAGTACTCTCCATCCACCAATCACCTCCCATGTGGTGGTACCAAGGCCGGTAGTATAGGCTGATTGGAAACCTCGCCCAGTCCATACTAAATCGACTAAGTTTTCCTCGCCCCCATTCGAGCTACATGTAGCACTTGCAATTATTGTTGATATGCCGGAGACTACATTTGCCCAAATATCCACAGTCCCGGTATATTCGTAGGGATTACCAATGTGTATTATTCTATAAGGCAATACAACTAATCTTAAAGTGAGCCTCTGTCCATAATATGTACCGTTAGGTAAATTCTTATTTACAAAGTAAGAATAACCAAAAGACCCTACAGGAACCGGTGAAAATGACGCCACCCCACCTACATAATAGGTAATAAAAGAACTATTAATAGTTATATTAGGCCAAGAGTTTGCTGACGTGTAATTGTAAACCGGCACCGAAATATACTGTTCATCATAAACAAATGGAACATTTACAGACATTTTATCTTCATCTGCTTGTACATAGTAATCAGTTGAGTCGTAAGACTTAAACCCGTCACTCTTAATATCCATCTTTCTCCCCTGTCCTTCTGCTCTAAATATTATTGAGCTAGTGTTTGAATCATTAGTACCTAGTATTATCGGTTTTGTTGAGGATGATGTAGTACTATTTAAATTCCACCACCCATCAGAATCAGGTTGTCCTACAGTACCATTGTTTGCACTAGTCCAGCCAATTGCACCTCGAATTCCAATATATCCACCAGTCCATCCTCCAATAGTAGCACTGGTTGATACTAATCTAATTTCCGGATTAGTTATTCCGGTTCCACTTGCCTTTTTTAGTCTAATAGTGGATGTTGTTGCCTGCGTGTATAGGTTTAAGTTTGTTGTTGCGCTATTAGTAATAAAATTGCCGGAAGTTAAAGTAATACTATTGTTACCGTCGATGTCAACCGCGTCTCCGTCTATTTGAAGATCTTCAGCGGATTCAATTCTTAGTAATTGATCATTTTCCTTAATAAGAGTATTACCGTCACTCTGCATTTGTACTTTATAACCTGCAACAGCTCCAGTGACGCCTCCCCCTCTAATGTTAACGGTATCAGCAGCGCTTATAATAATATTGCTCACAGAAAGCATCGCTACACTACTTAATGATGAACTGACTTCAACGGCTCCACCATGTACATTATTGTTGTCTTTAGCTACTGAAAATATGTTACCACCCTCAAGTACAATGTTACCTAATTTAGTTGTTGCAAATAGTGGTGTAACATTACCCGCAGAAATAGATGCATCCTTGCTACCTAAAATATTCATTTCATATTTAGGAAGCTGAGTAGAATTAACCACATTTAGATTAATAGTAAAATCAGATACATCAAGCGGACCTGTAAGAGTAGGCCCCAGAGTACCAGTAGTAAATGAAATTGATCTACCTGCCCTAAAACTTTGACCTTTTTTAAGTGTATAGAGATTGAATCCGTATGTATCTTGTAAAGAACCTATTACTCCAGTAACAGCTTTAGGTACATTTATAACAATAGAATCATCAATACCTAAACCAATAGAAGATAATTCCCCTATTGACGACTGCTCATAATTATCAGCAGCAATTGCCCCACCACCCATAAATTTAATTGCAGATGCCGAACTATCTTTTTGATGAACTAGCATGCTTACGACGGATGCATCAATACTACCAGCCATTGTGTTGTTAAGCTGGAATGCAGGAGTAAATGGAATTCCTGGGTTAGCAGAAACATCACCTGGTCCAACTGCACCTATTAGAGTAGCAGCAACACCTTGGTTACTAACTGTTATTCCTGTTGTTATTGGGGCTGGGTATAAAACATTTTGGTAAGTAGCTGCATAATTAGGATATGGGTTATTTCCAAATTGTGACCACCCAACCGATACTCCAGCAGAACCTTGTGGTCCTACTAAGTTTATTCCAGTATTAGTCCAAGTCAATCCCGTAAATTCCCATACATCACCGTTACTCTGTAAGTAGTAATCAGCAGTTAGCGGGGTTAAAGTAGGTGGCACAACATTAGGATCGGCAGTACCTTCATACCACTCGGTTCCTCTTTCTCCTCTACCGCCTATAGGTCCTGGAGGGCCTAACGGTCCAGCAGGTCCAACTGGCCCACCGCCGTTAAGTAGCAATTGATCAAAGTTAAAATTGATCTTATCAACTACTTGCGAAATAGTATCGGAGGCAAGTAATTCCTGTATTGTTATTGCCATTTTGTTCTTATTTTTTAACTATAGTTATACTAAACCCAAATGATTCAGTAAATCCTGTCCTTTTGTTATATATTAGGCTCAGATCAAATAGGTTGGTATTAAGTAGCTTTGATCCAACCGCCGTGTTAATAGTTAATCCGCTGGCTGCCTTTTCTGAATTTGTTAATGCAGCAGTTGAATAATTTAACGGTAGATTTTCTCTAGTACTCTTAACGTAAAAATCAACATTTGCTATTTTGTATAATTGTAAGATATTTTGTCTAATGTATCTTTCAACATCATCATCTAAAGTTTCAATATCTCCATAACTAAATTCAGGCTTAATATACTTTTTAAACTGTTCTTTAATAGGTCCAAAGAGATACTCAATTAATCTCTTCTGAATAAACATATAGAACTTAACATAAGTATCATTTTCCTCTGTCATAAAGCTACCTTCTATAAGAGACGGTTGTTTAATAGCATCTTTAATAAATTCCTCAGAATGTATAAAAGTTTCAAGTTCAATTTGTTGTGGGACCTTTAAATACTTAGAACCAAAGAATGATTTTCTTTCAGTCATTGCTCTTGTACCAATAACTGATTGTATTTGGGATTTATCAATACTCTTTCTAAAATATGCAGGTTCCCAGTTTGAAGAGAATGTATAAAAATCTCTACTAAAAATACCTACTTCATTAATAAGTGGATATAAACTTAAGTATGCGCTATCAGTAGAAAGCTCTAATACTGTTGAAGGATCTTCCTCATTAACTTTATGATAAAAAAGATTTCTAACTTGTCCAAACCTTTCAGTGTCGCTACTATTAAATTGTGTGTTTTCATATCTACACAGCTCCATAACTTTATACTTGTAAACTTCATCAGGTATTGGACCACCTGTACTACCCGTTCCAGCGCCACCTGTTCCAGTGCTACCTGTTCCAGTAGATGTATCAAAGTCAATATTAATATAAGGGTCTCTAAAGAAGACTATATCTAACGAAGTTGGCTCATAATAACCGGCATGTCTACCAATAGGTGTAACTCTAGGTTTAGTTTGTAATGATAAGTCATATCCAATAATATCAGTCAAGTTAAACACGGTAGGTTTGGCAGGATCCGGTAAGACACCAATGTATACAGATTTAATAATATCTTCTTGTGCTCTAAGTTCAATAGAAAATGTTTGTGCTAAATCCCCATTCTTATCCAGGATCCTATTCCCTTCTTTATCGATAGTTTCATAGACAATATTAGGAGCACCTTGATTAACATTTCTAAAAATAGAAGCAAAACCAACATCGGTTAATCTAGACGTATATGCATTAAAACCACCACCAACAGTAGAATAGCTTGCTTGTAATAATTCCAATGAACTAGGTGTTGGGCCCCCAGGTATATAAGGAGATCCGTTAAGAGTAATGGTTGTAGCAAAAAACTGTGAATCAGAAACAACCCTCTGTATTCCACTGATCTCATATACGTCGGATCCAATCTCAAATCTCACCGGGTTAAACTGCCCATCGCTACCTATTGTAATGTCACGCAAAAATCTAGGAGGTATACCATTTACATTAGGTACACCCTGTACAAGATAAGCTTGTACCGTAGGATTATATATAGTAGCTAAAAAGCTTATTGCACCTTGTACAGTACCCTTCTCATATAAATACCCAGTTGATGAAGTTGGTCGTATAGGTTCACAATTTACAGTCTGATAATCACTTTCAAATGAATATAAAACTGTTCTATCAATACTCTGGGTACCTCCATTAACACACTTGTTCTCTAAGGTAAGAAAGATTAACATCACAACAGTTTTCCACTTATCATTCTTAATAAATTTAATTTGTGTCTCAGGCTTATCAGGCGCATTTGGTATAAGCATCACTGAAAATCTATAATCATTAAATCTACCATCATTAACATATGATAATGATTTTGCATTAAAGTTAGGTTTCTTGTTTATATCTGCTTTTGGTTTTGCAATTATTCTAACACCTCTTAAAAAGGCCTCGGCAAAATTCTTTTCATCTCCTCCACTAAATCTCCCATATCTAAGTTGCTTATCTATTAAGTTTATCTGACCACCAGTAGTAAACTTATCAACTATAAAATAATCATTAAAATAATCTTTATCAATTCTCTGAAAGGTACCTGGGCTATATACAGAACCCGTGAAAGGGTTTTCTTCGATTGAATCAACTGGCGCATTATCTATATAACTCCAAGAGCTCTTAATAGCTTCATTATCAAAATAAGCAGGAAATTCACATAGATAATACCATTCATGCGTGAAGGCTAGTGGATCTTGCCCTATTGAATATTTTGAAGGTGCAAAATTATTTTGCCCAAATGCTTCACTTAAGTTTAGGCTATACGGAAGATTCCTAACATTCTTACCATCATTTAAGTATGACCATTTATTTATGTATGGGATTACCCTAGATGCAACTGCCTGTTGTTTTAAATAGTTTTCCTCAAGTCTATCATACTCGGAAGTAATAATAGAATCAAACGATTCATCCGGATCCGAGTCTTTTAGTAATCCTATAAGTGTAGCAAAACCACCATCCGCCTCATAAAATTCTTTAATTTCAGGATTAGCACTAAGCGCACCGGTACTATAATATTCTTCCTCATAACCCAGTTCACCCATTTGGCTAAACATAGTACTATAAAAATCGTAATCAAAATCTCTTATAGGAAATATTGAAAATCTACCAAATGAAGGTCTATAATCAGAATACAGTGCAACCTGACCACTTCTAGTAGTCTCAATTTGATTATCATTAAGAGTTATAATTACATTCGTATTAACATTATTATAACCAATAATTTTACCACTGTCATTTTTAATAGGTTCTTCTAAATAAGGTACCCAATCACCTATTTGAGCAAATCCATCTTTAGACTGAACATAGTTACCTTTTATAAATCGATCCTGGTCACCTGCAGTAACTTTAAGCAAAGAACCAGTTACGTCATTTCCTCCTACAAAATTTTCATTAGGATTATTTATTGATGTTGATGGATAAGTTAATATAGAATTAACCATCAATGGATAGTCAGCAAAATCTAATTCAAAATTGAGTCTATTAAATCTGGATCCACCAAATCTTGACTCTACATAAACAGTGTCATCATTATAAGAAGCTTCAAAAAATCTCTTTTCTTTAGGTATACCTATATTTATAGCATTTGTTATAGCTTTTGCAATTTCTTGAGGGGTCCCATTAGGATTAAAGAATTGGTATTTACTTTGGCCTATATTAGGTACCTCAATAGAACTAGCGGCAGCTTCCCCTACTCTATCATTACTATCATAAAAAGTAATCTTAAACCCATCTACCAATTCACCAACAATCTTAAAGCTACATGTCGCTTGCCCTTTTCTTTGTATTATGCTAGCATTGGCGTAAGTATCAGGCGCCTTAAATCCTGCTAGCTTTGATATGTCAATCTTTCTGTCAAATAATCTTATCTGGTTATTTCCCCAAACCGAACCCTTTTTGATAGTATGGAAGTCGCTATTCTTATCTTTAACATAAAATATGGATTCAACTTCATTAACTCTATTGGGCGTAGGTAGACCAGTAACGGTTGTAGTTTTTGAAGGGTCAAGGAAAACCAATACGCCGTTACTATTTTCAATCTCAAACGGTGTATTTAATTGTTCAGATACTTCCTGGATAGTTTTAATTTTAGGTAGCTGTGTCTTTTCCGTATTCTTAAAGAAGCCTTCTCCTGATATATCAAATCTGCCTTCTTCTACTTCATTTACATATAATCCAAAATATCTATTAATAGAATAATCAGGTGCATCTTCATCAGAAAACAAAAATTCTAAGTTAATTAAGTTTGCTAAAAGAACACCATTCCTTTCAAACCCTTGGGTAAAGAAAAATTCATTTTGAATAATTGTTGAATCTTGTGCAACTAAATCATCATATGAATAACTACCTGCTGAGGTAAATCCACCCTTTTTATAATTAATACCATTCCATTGTATAGGTTCATCCTTTCTCCAACTAACAGTCAACGGTGACTTAGGAAACGATTCTTGGTTACGGTAATTTCTAATATAAGATCCAAGTAAACTATTAGAGCTTAAGTCAAATGTTTTAATTGCTGTACAATTCTCTAATACATTTTTTGTAAAGTCAGCCGATGTTTGTGCATTAAGATAATTTGTGTTTTCTAATTCAGCGTTAATGTTATTAACAGCTGCGGGATTATCAATTCTAAATACAACAAAATAATTAGGCATCTGTTCATTTAACCACAAAGGGGCTAACATACCTAAATCCTCAGGGTATGCTAATGAAGATACAGATCTTGTACCAGCTGAATAGAACATTTCATACTGATTCTGGTACTGTGATAAAACTGAAACATCTTGATACTCTTGAAAAACTTCATAAGCTAAATCGGTAGGAAATTTACCGCCTTGAAAAAATCTAAAGACATCTTTATCATAAGTATCCTTTCCACTTATCTTAAATGCTTTAAATGTAGAAGATGCCAATTCAGTATTTGCACTGAATGATTCTAAGTAAAGATTATCGCCGTTACTAACTAACTTAACATTAGCTGTTAATTTAGGATTAGTTCTAACAATACTATACGATGCTTTGTCAAAAAGTCTTTCGGCCATTTAATTTTCACTTTTTTTATTTATTCACCAAGATGGAAGTGAAAATCAAAGATTAAAAGGAGCTGCCTTCTTGTTCAAATCCCCGCATCATACCACCACGGCTAGAAGATCCACCAGATCTAACAACATCATTTACTCTAGTGGCAGTAACAGAAGGGCTTAACTTAGTTAAAACTTTTTCTAAATCATTTAAACCTTTGGTAACTGTCTTTGATGGGAATACATCTAAGTTAAGGTTATCTGAACGATATTTGGCAAATACTTCAACATCATATTGGTAAACGTCTTGATTATCAGGGAAGATATCAAAGCCTATTCTTTTTGCATATGTAACATTAACCGTTGAGGCTGTACTATCACCTGCAATATTTCCAAATCCCCCAGAGCTACCAGAACCGGTTCCAAAGTAATCTGTCATTCTATATTGGAACACCATTGGGATATTTATCGAATTCTGTTGACCAAACCCAACAATAGTAGCGGATTGTATTGAATCACCACCTACTTGAATATTGCTATGATCATCTGCCGAAATAAATAGATAGGATCCGCAACTTTCTTTACCTAAAGTGTATTGATCAAATGTTTCAAATGCAGTTTTAACATTTCTGCTATACCCGGCCCCGCCATTAACATTTTGTAGTGCAGCAAGAGCTGCTGTGGTTAGTGAAGGGCTAGGCTGAATTAACTGACCCGTCGTAAAGCTTTGGCCAGCTAAAGCACCTGTAGTTGTTAATGTTTCTAATTCAACAATATTTTCATTTAAGTAAATAGCCTGTTGCTTTCCTTTTACCTCATCAGATTGTAATGGGATAAATTTTGAATGCCTAAATAAAACATTAGCAGTACCATTACCAGCAGATGTACAATCTAAAGCACCTGGTATAGGAGCCCCTACAGCTCCTAGCGTTGTAGTATCTCCTGTAAATTGGATATATGCAGCTCTAAATGCATCCAAGCTCTGTATATATGGGTGGGTAATATGAATCTCTAATGTTTCGTCACCTGTAGTAATTGGATAAGAAGCTGCAGTTGTTGGTGCACCGCTCGCATCAAATCCGCCACCCCAGATAAATTCAGCCGCGTTAGCTACAATAGAACCAGTATCTCTACCATAAAAGTTTTCAGCCGAATCCAAATTAAATGTAAAGTCATTTTCTGGGTTACGGTAATTGTAAAAATTCTCTTCAGAAGAAACATCGCTGTATCTACTATTAATAAATTGATTTTTATTCTGTGTTGATTGGAAAGGTGCTAAAGATGTAGTTTGACCGTAACTCCAGTTACTATCCACAGTAGGATTAGTTAAAAGAACCGGTGTTAGGTCATATTTTCTAACAGTATTATAATCAGCATCATCTGATGTAAATGTTGCCACGCCACTACTTTGATTTGCTGAACTATTATCCAACCATGAATAAGTGGCAGGTAAAATAGTACTACCTCCAGTTACTTCACTTATTGTGTAATTAGGATTTTCGGATTGCTTAACCATACGGCCTCTGTTACCGGCAACCCTAGAAATTAATCTTAGTCCAGTTTGTTCATTATTGGCTAAATTAATAAAGAATGTTTTAGATATAATAGCCCCTCTAGGATCATCTAAGTTAGATACCTCCTGGGAATAAAAACCAGCAAAAACTTTAGTTAAAGAATTTCTCTTAAGATTAGTTACATTACCCTGGTCATCAATTAAAGTAACAACCAAATTACCTTGAGCATTTCTAAGTATTTCAGCAAACTCATCTAAACGATTTTGCATTTCCTGTAACTTAGTAAATAAATCAATTGGGGTTTGATTCTCGGATAAGAACCCTGACGCAATAACTGGTGTTGAGTGGGCAAAATAAGTTTCATTTGCAGTAAATGAACTACTTAAGTGCTGGTCAATACCTTTTGCGTTTAGATCTTCTTCAAGATTTACCTTAGCCAAATCCTGTTGGTTTTGGTTTAATATCGCTTCAGTTGCATTATCTGAACTTAAGTCAGCTGGGAATTGAATTATAATGGCATCAGACCAAGAACTCTCTAATGGGTTTGATGGCCATCCTGCTTCACATATTGATTTAACTTGTACTTCTACCTGTTCACCTTTTCTGATTGGAATGTCTAATTGGTTGATGTTTACTGAATCTGCATTATCTGCATCAATTGCAACCCATTCATATGTACCTGTGATAGGATTTCTTTCTCTAGGTCTAAGAGTACTTTCAACTATGTTGTAATTAGAAAACGCGCCTTGGCTTTTACCAGACCCATCAGTAAAAGTAAACTGATCTACTGGGTTGGCTGCACCATCGCTTGATAGATATCGGTATCTTATCTTAAACTTAACAATTGACTGTGTACCTGTAGCTGGAGTAGATTTTTCTTTTGGCATTGGCCAAAAACCTCTAACTCTGTATTTAGGTGTTATACTTGATACTGAATTATCTTTAGACTTAGCATCTATTTCTTTTACGACAGATGAATATAGCTGTGCTTGTGAAGATCTCTCTGTAATTAAACCTTGTAAAGCATTCTTATCAGCATCTCTTTCAACCTCGGTAGAATAATTGGTTGTTTGTATCTTTGTTCTACTCTGTGCTATAGCACTATCTAATTCTTTAAGAGTAGCTTCAATAGTATTCTTTTGATTATTTAAATCCGTTAGTTCTACAATTGCTGGAGAATCACTAACTTGCCCATTAATTAACTTAACACCAAAATCGTCAACCGTCAATTCAGGCGCATTTGGAATAACACCCTCCCTTGTTGTTGGAATCTTATCATCAGCAAAAGATAATAGCATCGAACCAAAATCAATTGCACTCTGCTGGTAATATTCAGCTAAAGTCTGTTCTACACCTGCGGCATTTATGGTAGTTAATGTATTTGTATAAAATGCACTACCCGGTGACCAATTAACTGATGGAATTTTTGAATCTGGATCTATAGGCTTAACAAAAGTAACACATCTTTCATTAAATCCCACCGTTACATCAACCTGTACATTATCTTCTAATGCAGAAGATATTTTTAAAATGTCAGCACCAATTCTAATAGCCTCGGATCCTTCAACCAATTCCAATATAACTGTATTTGTACTAGAATCAATTTTAGTAACCTTATATCTTGTATTAATAGGATCGGTAATAACCTCAAGACTATCTCCTACTGCAAGCTGTACCGTGTCGTCAAAATCGGCCTCTGCATCAGTATAAAAAAGTTTATTTAGTTTATATTGTTTCTTTTGAGAAGTGACCGTAACACCGTTAATTTCCTCTGTAACAGTGGCATCTGATATTCTAACGACGCTAAAGTTGCCAGTATATCTTTTAACTCTAGGTGGTAGATCAACAACGGCTTCATCCAATACATATGAAATATTTCTCTCTACAATTTGTTGTAAAAAGGTATCATAATTAATGTCTGCCCGACCTTCAAAATTATTAGTAAAGTAATTAACCTTAGCTTGTGTATTGGTATTAAGAATAAATCTTTGTATGATTGCTCTTTCAGTATCAATAGGTACCTGTCCAGTTAAATCAAATGAAATGTATAAGAGTGGGTTGATTAACTCTTCAAAAAACCA
>Ga0075477_10000716_pt1 | contig 14721 bp, 4 predicted proteins | sample DEB08_DNA_FD_76338 | JGI IMG/M metagenome (GOLD analysis project Ga0075477, IMG submission 76338) | Aqueous microbial communities from the Delaware River and Bay under freshwater to marine salinity gradient to study organic matter... | ecosystem: Environmental > Aquatic > Marine > Coastal ...
GAATTGCTTTGAGTGAACACCTGTGGTGCTCCTCCATTCACGATAACTGTCACTTCATATTCGTCTGCCAAAGGATGATCATCCCAGTCAAAATCAACTTCGGACGTACCAGGTACACATGTAATTAAAGGCGCTGGGACAGTATCCAATACTGTCAGCTCAACCTGAAAGTCGTCATTACAACCAGAAGCTGGATCAGTGAGGCTGACCATAACAGTCTTGGTTCCTGATGTCCGGTAACTCAATGCTGAGAAATCGCCTTCGGAACCACTTCCATAGTCATATATACCATCTGCTGATGCACCCATCAGTTCAATAACTTCTCCTACGCAAAACTCAGTAGCACTCGGCGTGAAGGTAGGGTCGGGAATTTCATTTATCGTTATTGTAGCGCTGAAAGATCCTGAACACCCCGTCGCATCTTCATAATTAAAGCTCAACACATTATCTCCTAAAACAAGGTCCGGGGATAGTGGGTCAAACATTCCATCCGCAGTAACTCCGTTTCCGGAATAGCTACCGGAATAGCCGGCAGATAGTACAATGTCGAATTGGGTTGGCACATCATTGCCAGGCTCTCCAACACAGTATTCGTAATCAGTAAAGTTGTTATTACTGATACCTGAAAAATCACAGCCGGGAGCCTGACATGTTACGTCTTGTCCTGATTCAATACAGGATGTATTTCCTGTGGCTGTTACATTGATTGTTACTTCATCACCTCCATTTATACCTGTAATTACATAGGTCGTACCAATCAGCGTGCCTGTAGCTCCTGTAGGAATGTCCACTTCAACAACATCATAACCTGTCGCACCGGCTACATCTTGCCATGAAAAGATAATTTGTGAAGGATCCCCACCACATTCCACTACTGGAGCAGCAAGATTTTCTTCTACGGTTACTTCAAATGTTTCACTAGATGTACAACCATCCAAATCTGTTACTGTCAAAGTATATTCGTAATCACCAGGCATATCAAAGGTGACACCGATTCCTTGGGCATTAACATCACCTGTGGTAATTGTACCGTCCGGCACATCCCACTCATATAAAGAGATCAATGCAGGATCTCCATCATAAGCAGTGAAGTATTCCTCTCCATCACAAAGCATGGCTGCACCATCTGTCAGTACATCAGGGCCTGCAACTACCATTATAGGAAGAGGAATTGAATCGCTTGATCCACAGCTGTTGGCTGCAGCGACAAATAAGGTATCTGTCGGTACGTATGTATCAATGCTGACCGCAAGACTGTCTTCAGCCTGGAATAATGTATTATATGAAGGAGGAATAATCCATGTGTAATCTGTATCAGGTAGTGTATCAATACTGAAAGTGAGTAAATTAAGCTCGTCTTCACAATACACCTGGTCATATGGGTTAACATCAGGATCAACGGAAGAACCTCCGACAAGGTCATATGGACCAAATTGGAAGTTACATGGGTGTTCCTCTTCAATACCTGCTAGCTCATCATCCATATAATTCAAATCCTGGATAAAGGACTGGAGGTTTATGATATACGTTCCTGTCTCAAGGAAGGTAGATTGTGTATTGGATACAACCATTCCTGTATTAACATCGACCCATTCAAAACTTGGTGCCATGATATCAATCTGGTTGCCGTCAGGATCAAGAGCTATAATTTCAAAGGTAAACTCAGTACCATCAGACGTACAATCACCCACGATGACCGTATCCAGCATGGTTAATGGGGTAATTGTCAAACTGATCAAGCTGTCACAGGTTTCATCTTCCCAATCCGATTGAGAAGATTCGACCACATAATCGGCACCTTCAGGCAGGCTTTCCAGGTCTGGAAATTCTTCTTCAAACCATTCATAAGGTAGCATACATTCCCAAATGAAGAGTTCAACTTCTTCTCTCTCAACCGTTCCCTGGATATTGATGTTTATTATCTGGGTGAAGTCACACCCGCAGTCATCGACAGTCTGTATTTCAACTGTTCCATCACCATCTTCCACCATGTCATATGTAACAAGCCCTGCTATCCATGGATTACCATTTTCATCTACGGCATCTGCATCTCCCGGATCCCATCCCAGCAAAAGATCGATTGCACACACATCATAGGTGTCGAACATCTGATCTCCTGGGGTTATAATATTTACTTCAGTACAAATAGGGCCTTCTGCATCAGAATCACATTCTGCAATGACATTATCCAGACAAACAGTGTAGGTTCCATTTTGACCAAAAATAGCATTGATACCATTTGCGCCTAATTCACCATCAAGATCACCAATAACGGCGGGAGAACCTGTACCGCTGAAAGAACCGAAACTCCATTCTATATCATTGACGCCCGGTCCTTCAAATGTCCAAACCCACTCGGCGCCCAGGGATTCATAAAATTCATCATCTAATTGAAAGAGGACTTCGAGGCCAGCACAAAAGTTACCGTCACCCAGGCTGTTTTCGCAGCTTCCACCCCTACCTGAATTGTATTCGGGATCCTGGAATTCAGCATCTACCAATGGAGGCAACTGAAAAGCTTCCGCACTACTGATAAAGACTTCTACTGTACAGACCGATCCACTACAACCATCAATCACCAGGTTATAAATATCACCTATCACCAGATTTGTTGCCATAAGGTTAATAGTTTGATCACTACAGTTCGCATCTCCGGCAACGCACTCACCACCAAAGTCCGGACAACCGGCCCATAGTGCTACCTGCACACCAAAGTTACCGTTGGACACCGTATCACAGGTGCCTGGTACAGGAACAACCGCTAATTCAATTTCGGAGGATCCTGCAACGAACGAAAACCATCCGGGGTTGTGAAATGCTCCACCGTCACATAATGACTCACTGGGTACAGAACCACCAGGAGGTGGGTTTGTAAATGTATATCCGTTGATATCGTCAAGATCACATATTGCTGTTTCTTCTGAGTCGTTACAACTCACGCCCCCCTGGGCAGAAAGGCTGGCAGTAGATACTAGTATCCCTAGTAAAAGGAGTGTAAGGTTCTTTATCATGATGTTATTAATCGGTCAAAAAATCAATCAAATAATCTTCGTTGGTATCTCGTTTTTTACAGGAAGTGCGTTCTTATCTAATCAGGGTGATTTCCCCGGATATAGACTGTTCCGTACCATCTATACGCAATAATTTTGCCACATAGATATAAACCCCTTCTTGAGCTTTTTTACCCATGTAAAATCCGTCCCACACGAAATTAAAGCTATCTCCCGAAAAATCGGGACGAAAAAGTACTAAATTTCCCCATCTATCGAAAATTCTGAAGTCAAAAACTTTATTTATGGCATCAGAAAGATATATCACAAATTCATCGTTGTTTCCATCCCCGTTGGGACTAAAAATATTTGGTATAAAATATTCCTGGAATTCATCGGCTCTGATTTGAATACTATCTCGTGCCACGCATCCAAAGATATCCTGTATTTCAATTACAATTGTCTCATTATCAATAAGTTGATACTCCGTGCTCAGACACTGATCACAATCAATAGCCTGCAGGCTTGTCCAGTTGATTTCCTCTATTTCGTTCCCTGGAACAGAACTCATGGCATTCAATGTGACTACATCACTGATACGACCGGAGATGTCCTCGCCCAGGTCGACATCTATGACTCTACCCTCTTTTATACTAAACTGACTTTGCCATTCGCACCCATTGTTATCAGTCAGCAAAAGCGCGTAGTCTCCGGGCTCAAGCTGGATGCGTGGCAAACGGCTCAAATCAATTATCTCAGTATTCAATCGCATGCCAAATGCGGTATTAAACGGAAGTCCGCTTAAAACCAGGAATCCATTCTCAGGAAAACAAGCCGGGTTTTCAATTTCGATAGCCGTATTGCTAAAACTGTTTTCCATAGATATGATACTGAATTTCTCCTCAGCGCTGCATCCATCCAATAAGTTTAATATCTGAACTGAAAACTGCCCATCTTCATCTAGCAATAGTGTCAAGCCATCGTTTTGAATGGACACCCCATCCCGATACCAGACTATGGCATACTGGGATGGATCACCATTGAGCTCTACAGCCGCCGTAGCAGTTGGAGATGTGCAGTTTAAGATGGTATCAGACAAACTAAAACTATATTCTATTTCTGTACTTAAATCCTCGAGTTCCAGTACGGCCACACCAAAGCATGCCCCATCAAACGCCAGCACTTCGTATTGGCCAGGGTCGGAAGCCAGAATACATTCCAAATCCTTATCATTCAGTAATGATCCATCCAGTGTCCAGAATATACTGTCCAGACTGTTAGTGGCAACAAGGCATATCTCGGTTTCAGTTCTGTTACAATTAAGAGGATCTCCAGATATTTCAATATCCACAGGAATATTCAGGAATGAAACATTCACAGATTGCATGGATGAGCAGGCGTTCGCACCAAAAACTGTGAGTGTGTAATCCCCTGTTGTAATTGGTATAGGATTTTGTTCATTCGAACTGAATCCAGATGGTCCGGACCATAAGACAGAATCTGCCTGAGAATTAAGCTGCAGGTCAAAAGGAGGCAAACTCATGTCGCAAGGACTGACAATATCGTTCACAATAAACTGCGGTAAGGAAGCATCGCTTATCACAGAAAAGCTGTCGATAATCAAACAGCCATTTATATCAAGGATTTCAACAGTATAATCACCTGGAGTTCCAAGCATAAAAACGGAGTCTGTGCTTGTAAGCATTTCTGGACCATCGACAGCTATTTGTTGAATACCTTGGCTTGTTCCTATACGCACTTCAACTGAGCTGGTTTGACAATCCAGGGTATCGGCAAATATCTCTACAGTCGTCTGCATAGGCCTGTTCTGTAGTTCAAGTACCAGGCTATCTGTACAGTCTTCAAAACTGGCTTCTATTAAATAACTGCCCTCAATATATACGCTGTATGATCCATCCTGCCTTTCGAATATGGATCCAGGGCCTGAAATATTTAAATTAACATCAGCAGCATTGACCAAAGCAATATTGAAGCTATCCTGAAAACACAAAGGGGGTGTCACCACAATATCCCAATCGAAGGTGTCAATACCATTAATTTCAAACGCCAGACTGTCAACACACAGTCCTGAACGTATTGACAATATATAATTGCCAGCGCTTCTCAGCTCAGCGATAGGCCCCTGGGTATTACCAAGTTCACCATTATCTGTAGACCAGCTAAATGCATCTATACCTGCAATATTACTGCTGCTGTTTAAAGCATTCAAAAAAACGCTTTGACCACAAACGACGGGTTGATTCAAGCCCGAAACTTCGAAATCTATCCTGTTTACCCTTGCACTGAAATGAATCACGCTATCGCATAGTGTAGCATCAAAATTCTGAATATACAATGTGGTATCGAGCTCATCAAAGACTTTGATCCCTCTGTAATCAAGAGTGTCTCCCTCGCAAATAACCGTATCGATCATGACTTCATTGTTGGATTCAAGCACTCTGAGTGAGACACACTCAGAACTTATGCCAGCACAAATGCTGCGATCCATAATGAGGTCTTCCAATTCTGAAAGAAGCAATAATTGATCGATTTGATCCTGATGTACTTCATCATGGATTATAGAGCATACGGTATAAAAGCCAGATCCCAAATCATCCGTATTTTCTGGTACTGTTTCATATTTAATAATCGTGTCATTTCTGCTGAACACATATGTCTGTTGCTGTCCGGGGTAGATAACAGCTTGCAAATCGACAGACAGCTCACCGGCCTGCACATCCTGGCCTTCGCAAAGTGTTACCACCCCTCCTGGAGAATTGAATACATAATCCCCCGGAAAGCTCAGGCATTCCTCGCAATCTATTCCTGCATTATCACAAAAAATAATCTCAAAATATCTGAGCTGGAATTCAGAATCTCCCAGGTTTTCGATTTTAAGTACCCAGGCTCCATTTGCAGAACCCATGTTGAATTCCTCAAGGCAGCCTCCAAATGGGTCATAGCTGCCCATATAATTAGTGAATGATGCCCAGGGCTCTTCATTATTCCATGTACCAGAAATACCTTGATCAGGCATATTGGCTTCGGCACATGTATTAAAAAGTATGTTCCAGTTTATAAAGGGACTAAGGTCTGAACTCAGCCTTCCAGGTCCGGCCAGAACCAATTCTTGCCCAAAAGGTGAAATCAAGGTAATACGGATATTTTCGATTCTATCATGACTGAACACCAATCTAACTCCACACAAGGTTTGATTGGAGTCAAGATCATCATTTATAAGTCCTTGAACATTGATAACCACATCAGAAGAAGAGTTTGCCGAAATCAATATATCCTCGCTGATACCACAGCCCTGAGACCAAAGCTTTTCTGTACCTGCATGCTGAATGAGCAGGAATACCAAAACAAAAGCAAGCCTCAAAACTGTCTTAAGCAAATCCACAACCTCAAGATTATAAATTCGTACAAATAAAAAAAACGATTTAAAAGCCGGTTTCTATGGCTTCTAAATCGTTTTCGTTTTGATAAAATTACAAATTTATGTATTAAACGCTGAGACCAAGGGCTATGCATGCTTTAATCCCGAATAACTGTTACATCTCCGGTAAAGTATTCTTCTTCGCCATCTGTATAACGGATAGAGATAACATAGACATAAACGCCTTGCTCTACAAACCTGTCGTTCATAGTACCATCCCAACCAAATGAGCTGTTATTTGGCTCATGAGCTGTCTGGGCTTCGAATATCAGGTTACCCCAACGGTCATAGATCCTGAACTCATCAATGGATTCCACATACTGATCCGATTGGATATAGAATATTCCATCGCCTGTATTGGATCCTGGGAAAAATATATTTGGTATATACACATCCTTGACTAGGCGCTCTCTCACAATAATGCAGTCTGTCGTAACGCAACCATTAATGTCTGTAACCGTAGCACAATATTCAGCGATCTCATCAGGACTGACATCAATAGACCAACATTGCTCCGGACCACCACTGCAAATGATTGTACCGTCTTCAGTCCATTCAATGAGTACGATGTCTGAAAGATCCAGATTGCTTGCCAGTTGAAGATTTGTACTTCCAATATTTTCATCAATTTCCCGGTCCTCTCCGGCATCAACAATAAAATCTTCAGGATTTAAAATCTGGATATTTTCAATAGTCTGAATGCATCTAAATTCATCTTCAACAATAATATCAAATATTCCAGGAGGCAAATCGTCAAATTCAGGACTTTCCGACCATGTCATGCCTCCATCAATAGAGAAAAGCAATCCATCTATGTCCTGTATCGAAGCAATTATAATGCTGCCGTTCTCTGTACCTGCACATGGAGGGTCTGCAGTTTGTGTCTGTAATAAAGGCATCAGTACCAATTCAAAACTCTCGCTTATTTCAGGGCAAGGATCAATGTTTGAGAAGCTGTAACTGAGCGTCAATAAGCCGGGATCATAATCTGAAGCCATCAACATAGTACTTCCTGCTGCACCTTCAACAAAAAGCTGTCCATTTACATACCAATCACCTCCGGGTTCCTCTCCTACTATATAATCTTCAAGAATTATCTGGTCATCATAGCTGATACAATCTCCGGAATTCTGTGAAACACCAGCTTCCGGTAAAGACTGGATATCAATGGATACTTCATTAAATGCGTCACAATCTGACGATCCGGACTCATCAGGAGTAAATCGGAATGTATAACTGCCCGATTCAGCTCCACTCATATCAATAGTAGATCCTGTAATACCCACAACACTAGGTCCAGACTGGAAGCTCCAAGTTCCTTCTGCTGTATTCATGGTCTCCAGGCTGGCAAGGTCAAAACTCTGGTCACCACTGCACAGTGGTCCCGCTTGAAGAAGATTAAGGTTAGGACAGCTGCAATCGAGAACATTGACAACTGTTGTATATTGTCTTTCATCACAGGTAACAGAACCTGTTTCAGTATTGAATATGAAAAAGAACACTTCACCGACTTCTTCATTTTCAAAGCATACATTCGACACGTTAGAACCATCTCCATCATAGGTAGGATCGAGCGTCCACGCACCATCCACGCCTGATATAAACTCATTCAAATCAATACACAAAGGAGCATTCACACTGCTTTCATTGCAAACCTCTGCTTCGGGAACATGAGTAACCACCGGCGGGGCAACCACCTCAATGCTGATCTGGCCAAAATCAGGACATCCCTGGGGTACAGATTCAAGTGTATACTGAAAAAGGTAAAAGCCTTCCAGGCCTGACAATGAAAACGCGCTGGAATCATTAATCATAACGGCAGGGTTACCATTTATAAAGCTCCACATACCTTCCGGAGCATCCGCCGGCAAATAATTATCCAGATCTACATCAGGCCCGTCATTGCATAAAGGAGTAGGTGGTACAAAATTAACTGAAGGACAGTTGCAGTTTCTTACTGTTACGTCCATTACATATGACCTTTCATCGCAAGGCACTTCTGCAGTATTGGTAGTATAAGTAAAACTGTATACACCAGGGTTAAGGCCTTCAAAATCGACACTCGACGCATCTGTCAAAACTCCGCCATTATAAGAAGGAGGGGCTGTCCAGATTCCGCCAGAACCCTGTACAAACTCATTGAAATCAAGTGTCGTTGGATACACAGTGATATTGGTCCCATTGCAGGCAAAAACTTCAGGCTCCACTATTGCTTCTGGCGGGTCATACAGGTTCATTGTGGAAGACAGGCTGGCTATGCATGAACCACCGGGAGGATTGGTTAATGTAAAAGTAAATTCATACTGCCCTGCTTCCCGATCGGAAGCAAATACACTGCCACCAACAAGTATACTTGGATCAGGTCCTGATACTGACCAACTACCGGATTCATTATCAGGATTATCCAAAAACATATTTAAGGCATATGAACCTCCAGTACTACATAAGTCCTCAAGCGGATTGATACTGAACTGAGGACAAGAACAATTGATAAGTTCTACATCTACAGTACGGGTCACTGGGGGACAAGCCGATAGGCTGTCTTCCATGTAATAAAGGAAACGATAGTTACCCAATTCCAAACCTGTGAAACGTACTACATTATTTTCGTCTATAAGCACACCTTGTTCATTGGTCGACCAGCTACCCGGATCTGCATCAATTATCAAATCATCAAGGTCAAGCGTATCAGGACCATTGCCGGTATCTTCATTACATATGCGCACTGTCTGATCCAGTGTAGCATCAAGGGATTCAAAGACAGTAAATCGTACTGTAGAATCCTGTGGACAGTCCGGAGGTAGATTCGGGTCGGTCAATGTATAGCTAAGGGCATATTCACCAGGCGTTGTTGCCTGTGAAATTATAAGTATGGTATCTACTATATCAATCATGGGTGGATCAATACTCCATTCACCTGGTTCATCTGTAATCTGTATCAATCTCAGATCAAAGCTGTCGATCAGATTACAAAAGTCAGGTAAACTGCCTATTTTAACACTCGGACATGAGCAGTCAATAACATTAATATTGAAAGGGAAACTTTCATTCGGGCATGGTGCCATTGCATTTGTGGATTGGAATGTATACCTGTAAATCCCGGGAATAGAGCCGTCAAAATCCACATTAACTGCATCAGTAACCGGTAAATTATTATTATCAAACCAATTACCTTCTACCCCATTTTCATAAGAGGTCAAGTCTATCGTTACCGGTAAAAGTCCACTATCAATATTACATATGTCTGCACCTGTAGCAGTCAGTGCATCCTCTATAGGATCAAATTGCTGTACTGTGAAAGTGTCTGAACCTGAACACGCTGAAGCACCCGCCCCGAGAATAACATTCAAAATATACTCACCCCCGGAATCCACTTCAGCTGTTTGATCAGACGAAATGAGGTTTCCGCTTCCATCATACCACTCATAGCTATCGAAGCCTGCTCCACCATCAAGGATAACCGTTTCGCCGGTACAAAGGTCAGCCCCATCAATTTGAGGGTCCAGCTGATTGTTTTCCGTAACAGTAATGAAGGTTGAATTCATGCACCCTTCAGTTGAAACTACTGTTAAATCCCAATCGCCAGCTGTACTTATGACAGCAAATTGTGTCGTTATCATCTCTCCATTGGGTCCATTCCACAAATAGGAATAACTGGCATTTCCCTGCACCGTAAGTGTCGTCTGCGCCCCGGGGCAAATTGACCTTGAGCCCGTCACATTGATACCTGGTAATGGGTTAACCACTATGGTCAGACTATCCACTACAGCACAATCATCAGCTGTCTCAGCCACCAAATAATATGTAATCGTATCTACCGCTGAATCTATAAATGAAGATCCTGATGCATTGTTAGACCAATTAAAATTGACATAATCGGATGCATTCAGAACGGATACGGTAAAGGACTCGCCAGCACAAAGTGTATCGTTTGGCAACACCTCAAATTGTGGCAAAGGCACAGGAGGCAATGCCAATTCAAGCACATCAACACATCCGTTAGATGAAACACCAAGCAAAATATAAGTACCATATTCCTCGGCAAGATAATTTATTACATTGCCAAATTGTGTAGCTACAAGTTCCGCCTGTAGAATATTTGTTCCGTCAAAAATAAAATCGCCTTCAGCGTCATAATATATTTCAAAATTGACCAGTTGACCATTGTCTTCATAGCCTGTCAAGGCAAAGGAAGTACCGAAGCATTCCAGAATTTCAAATTCCATGTCAGGACCATTATCAACAACCAGTTCAGTCTGCGTTGTATACTCGCACCCATAATCGTCTATGACGGTTCCAAATATTGTATACGTTCTTACAGATGATTCCTCCTCATTGATTATGAGATTTTGGTCGTTATCGCCGTTTTCGAAAACAAGACCTCCCGGGCTGGCCTGCCACATAAACTCATACGGACCAGTACCGGTAGATTCAAATTCCAGGAATAATTCTGGCAGATCCTCTATGCCGTCTTTACATATCCCCGGGAAAGGATTTATGATTTCGGGATATAACGGATCGACAATTTCGTATTCTATAATTTCTGTTTTGGAACAACCTGCATTATCAGTAACCGTAAGCTGAATCTCATACAAACCAGGAAGTAATTGGTCGTCTTCCGGCAAGTCTATGGCTGGATCGGTGGATCCATTTTCCCAAAGATAGGTATACGGGCCTCCGTCGCCGCCGCTGACTTCAGGCTCCACCAATTCAGGCATACCATAACAGATGTGATATGGGTCTTCGCCCTCTACGTTAATTTCTGGATACACTATAACTTCAATAGGTGTGCGCGGTCCTTCACAGATGGAAGAAGGGTCAGAGGCGTAAGCTTCATAAATAACTATTTCAACATCATCGCCTTCATTCTCAATCTGATCTGTTATGACGCCTTCTCCCCCACTAAAAAAATGATCGCCGGCACCTGATGTATTTCCTTCTTCAACCAACTCGACTATGATATCCAGGTCTGAACCATCATCTGTTTCCAGGGGAATTTCAAGAACATCATTACTGCATATCTCTGCGTCTTCTGTAATCACAAATACCAGTGAAGCACAATCTATTGATGCATTGAATGTTACAGGGGTGTCTCCAGAGCATGAGTTGTTGCTCCAGCAGCCTGTTTGTCCGTCTGCCATCGTGAAAATATGAACTTTAAGATCCGTCACATCAGGATCGCTGCATTGGGACACATCATCAAGTAATCCAACCTGCAGATCAAAGCAAAACTCTACATCAGTAGTTGAACCGCAAGATGCCGGAAGTCCCCACATCGTATTTGGGTTTCCATCATTGGCACAACCCGCACCATCGGAAGTCGACCACCAGCCGCCGGGTAAGAGATCCCCGTCTGTAAGGGATCCCGGTCCATATTCCAATCCAAGACCATTAGGTGTATTGATGAGTCCCAGAATAGAGCTGGGTGCCTGATAGGCCACCTGTTCTTCATCCAGCCAAAACCAGGAACCTCCGGGTCCCTGAGCGTCAATCGGCAGGGCTTCCAGGTCCCATCCACCACCAACAGTTGGTATGATTCCCTGTATCCACTGACAATTATTACCCTGACCAATGGGATCTACAGTAAAAGTCACTTCATAACAGAAGTTAACTACTTCACCCGGGCAATAGGGACCTTCAGGATCTGCATCCGGGTATTCCGGACGAGTAGGTTCCAGACTACCATCAGAACACTCTACAAGGCTTTCATCCGTGGTTACGCACAACTCGAATTCTCCCGGGTCTCCGCCTGAGCCAGAAGAGACTTCTACATAATAAAATTGGTTGCCACTCACAGCTGTTTCTATAATATCACCAGAAGCTACATCAGCACAAGCTACAAGCACGTTGCCTGAACAATCTTGCTGAATTACGGTCACTACAGGATCAATATCGGAATTGCCGAGGTCGTTGACTACAATAGACATTTCGGTAGCAAGCTCATCCGTTTCGACAATAAACCAGACCCCAGAAGTTCCACAACCTGAATCACAGGCAAAGAGGTTACAACTGGACACACATTCCTGTGCACCTCCGGTAGTGGGCGAAACAGCAGGACCATCACCGCAATCTTCAGCAAGATCACAACTGACCAAAGGGTCAGCTATAAGTTCAAAGCTTCCGCATCCGGCATTGGATGAAGTGACATGTATATAATGACTGCCCGCTTCGCAATTCTCCGTTTCAAAGGTGTAGGTCCCAGGACTGCCGCAATAGACTGAATTGAGCAAGGTGAGCCCACCACAGTCCCCTTCATAAATTTCAATACCAATATTACCTGACATATCGATATTATTGAAGGTATACATGGTACCATCTCCGTCGACTCCAAAATATTCTATCCATACGCCTGTCTCGGAGCCGCCACATTGGTCCAGGCCTTCTATATTACCACAGCACGTCGTAAAACTCCCTTCCTCAATACTTAAAGCATCACCACACAAATCGTTTGGAGGTGTCTCATTCAATGTAATATCAAAATCAAAACTGCCACCCCCGGTTGTAAGAGAAGCAGCTATATAATACGTTTCATTGCCGCTGACATTGATGCTTGCATCTGAAGAAATACAGGGGAAAACAGCTCCTCCACATGAACCCTCGAAAACAGCCAGTTCAAGGTTAGAACTAAGATTGCTGAAGTCAACAGTGCTTGTGCCACTGTTAGTAGAAAATTCAAACCAGACCGCAGGATTGATGTCTATATCGCATCCTGATCCAAAATCAGAAGACTCGGGACATGCTCCTGTACTGTCACCATTGACCGTTTCTGCCACACAACTTCCAGAAGGCGTTATATCCTCCGCCTGGTCGCAGGTCTCATTTGTAACAGAACTGGCTGTTTCAATAAGGTCTAAGTCGAATGATCCAACATTGACATAGTCTGATGCTACCTGTATGAAATAGGTGCCTGCCGCAATACAATCAGCTGTAAATAAAGCACTGCATTCTTCAAGAATCTGGCTGCCGCATGATTCGTACAGGGCGAGAACTGGATCCACGATTCCACTGCTCAAAACTTCAACGGTAAGGCTTTGCAGATCTGTGCCAATGTCAATATAATACCACACACTGGCGTCTCCATCAGAACCACATATTGATACATCGGATGATGCACACGAATTACTTTGACCACTTATACCTCCACTCGCATCAATCGCTGTTGCACAATCATCATTATCCGGGGCAAGAGGAAACTCCAGGGTAAAATCTCCATTTACAAGAATATAATAATCTGTGTTGCTGTCTGCAGGAATATTCAGTCCATTACCACATCCATCTACATAAGTGAGAGAACCACAGGAACCCTCAAACAATTCATAGTCTGTTCCTGATATGGTGAATTCCGGGACTGAAGGGTCTGTAGTAAAATGGTACCAGGTGCCGTCAAGCCCCATCATGCAGGAAGTAGCTTCCGGATCAGGCGTTGTGCCCGAATCACCTGTATCAGATTCAATATCTCCACAGACCAGGATTCCCAGGTCATAAGCTGTATTACAATCATCTTGCGCTCCAAGGCAATTGACTAAAAGCAATAGAAAGGCCGTATAAAAGAGTGTTCGGTACATTTATTCAGTTTAAACAGCCTTTAAAGCTTCGTCTCTTCATTGGAAGCAAAATATCCTGTATCGGATTACTTAGGCTGATGGTATGTCCAAATTTAATTATTAAGCTAGTAAATCAACATCCTAAAGACACTAATTCATGACACATTCGCTGTATTTACCTTTAATTAAGTATTCATCGTATCTGTGAAATTATGATATGGTATAAAAAAAGCATCCACCATCATGGTGAATGCTACGCCCACTCTCTATCTACAGCTTCCGGCAATTCATATTCCTTTAGAATTATACACGCTTGATCATATACATACGGATTCTTCACAGGCAAGGTCAGATTATTGCACTCCCCGGAATATGTATCCACACCTATCCCTACAGAAATGGTTATGTTATTGATTGTAATAAGGGTAGCGTTGAAGCATTGATCTTAACAATACCACACCCCTGTCTGAGAGTTTATACACAGACTCTGAGTTCCGATTTCACCACAACAGGTGTAAGCATTAACCAGCTTCTGATCTATTGGAATAGCAAATTCGGACAGGTCATTCAAAGGAGTAGCATTACAGATCACCTGTGCCTCCGCCATCGGCAGGAAGCCATATAGACATAGCAATAATTACAAAGCTTGTATAAAGCTTTTTGAATATTGGGTATTGACTTTAATTCTCAAATTGCAAGTAAATAGACGAATCCTCATCCTACTAACTGCTCTCAATAAAGACGGGTC
>Ga0075477_10000718_pt1 | contig 14708 bp, 15 predicted proteins | sample DEB08_DNA_FD_76338 | JGI IMG/M metagenome (GOLD analysis project Ga0075477, IMG submission 76338) | Aqueous microbial communities from the Delaware River and Bay under freshwater to marine salinity gradient to study organic matter... | ecosystem: Environmental > Aquatic > Marine > Coastal ...
AGCGTCCTCATCGAACTCGAGTTTCTGAAGGGACGAGATCAGTTGCCGGGCGTCGAGGTCGATTCGGTGCTGCGGTACTGATCGCCCCCCAAGCACGGATGGATCCCCTCGTCGATCCGCCGGTTGGCGGTCCGGCGGGACCGATCGCGCGATACGGCTTCGGTGCGATACCTCGACCTGAACCCGGCCCTTGCCGGGCTCAGTTGGCGAGGCTCGACTCCAGGCTGAACGCGGCCACCCCGAAGATCGACAGCGCCAGAAGAACGATGACGGCCGACAGCAGGAACAGGACCGTCCCCACGATGCCCAGGATCATCCCCGCCTGAGTCGTGCCCCGGCCGGCGGGATCCATCACGCCCGCGTCGATCTTCGCCAGGTCGCTCCGGCCCATCACCCAGGCCACGACGGCGACCGGTGCACATCCGAACACGATGCCCAGAATGCCGAGCACGAGGACGAGGGCGCCGCGGTGGGGTTGCATGGTGGTTTCCTGGTCGGGGCGTGGAATCGTGGCGAAGTTCGTGCCGCCGCCCGGTTATACGCGAATCCGCGGTCCGAGTGCTCCCCGTGCCCGAGCCGGGCGGCCGGCCGTCGCCTCGCCGGTTCTATGATTGTTCCTCCGGCCTTCACGGCCGAGCGATGCGACTCATGGAGACCAGAGCACGATGACCACCATCTCCCCCAGCACGGCCGCCGACCCGAGCACCTCTTCCGATCCGCTCCAGCTGATCGACGTCGACCACGTCCGCTTCCAGGTCGCCAACGCCAAGCAGGCCGCCTTCTTCTACGCCTACGCGTTCGGCTTCCAGGTCGCCCAGGTCGACGATCTGACCACCGGCAACCGAGTCGCCGCCAACTACCTGCTGACCCAGGGCAACATCCGGATCCTGCTCGAGACGCCACTGACCCCGAAGCACCCGGCCACCGAGGAGATCTCGCGCTACGGCGACGGCGTCAAGGACATCGCCCTCACGGTGTTCGATGCCGAGAAGGCCTACGAGCAGGCGATCCGCAACGGTGGCGAGAGCGCCTACGAACCGGTCGAGACGAAGGACGAGCACGGCGTGGTGACCATGGCGGGCATCAAGACCTACGGCCGGGTCGTCCACAGCTTCGTCAGCCGCCGCGGCGCGTACGAGCTTCCGGCCGTCAAGCAGGGCGGCGTCTTCATGCCCCGCTGGCGCAAGGTCGAGTCCTACGCCCTCAACACCTACAACCTCGAGCACCCCTGCGGCCTGAAGTTCGTCGACCACTGCGTCGGCAACGTCGAGGAGGGCCGCATGAACCACTGGGTCAAGTGGTACGAGGACGTCATGGGCTTCGCGATGTTCAAGCACTTCGACGACAAGGACATCTCCACCGAGTACTCCGCGCTGATGAGCAAGGTGATGGCCTCTGGCAACCACCTGATCAAGATGCCGATCAACGAGCCCGCCGAGGGCAAGAAGAAGAGCCAGATCCAGGAGTACCTCGAGTGGCACGACATGACGCCGGGTGTCCAGCATCTGGCGTTGCGCACCGACGACGAACTGCACTCCGTGGCGGAGCTCCGGCGTCGGGGCGTCGACTTCCTGGCCTTGCCCGACACCTACTACGAACTGGTCTGGGAGCGGGTGGACAAGGTCCTCCGCGAGCACGGGCACGAACCGGTCCGCGAGGACCACGAACGGGTCCGGGACCTGGGGATCCTCGTCGACGCCGACGACGAAGGCTATCTGCTGCAGCTGTTTACGAAGCCGCTCCAGGATCGGCCGACGCTCTTCTTCGAGATCATCTGCCGCCGCGGCAGCCAGAGCTTCGGGAAGGGCAACTTCAAGGCCCTCTTCGAGGCGCTCGAGATCGAGCAGGAACGCCGCGGGAATCTCTGATCGACCCTCGACATTCCTGTCGGTTCGGATACAACTCGCATTTCCGCTCTCTCTCCGACGCGGGGCCGGCTCTCGAAGTCCGGCCCCGCGTTCTTCTTTCAGGAGGGCCGACCGCGGTCGGCTTCGGTGCGAGCTGCGAGAGGGTCGGGCCGGAAGCGCTCCTGCTCCTCGTCGCGACCGTCGATGATCGGAAGATCGATCGAACTCGCACCCGGCCGCGGCGACAGTGTTTGAAGCGCCATGGTCCCGCCGGAGCGGAGACGCGCTCCGGATCCCGCACGGGACACCGCCGCCAGCATGAACAGCGTGACCACCCGCATCGCGCCGGTCACACCGAACAGGGTCGCGTACCCGAGTGCGCCGACGCCGACCACCCGCAGCACCAGCGCGCCCAGCAGCGATCCCGCGACGATCGCGATGGCGTTGGCGAAGTTGAACAGCGTCAGCACCGACGCCCGTTCCCGTTCCTCGATGGTGTCGAAGACCAGCAGGAACGTCGCCATCTCCCAGCACGCCCACCCCGCCCCCACGGCGAACTGCAGGCAGAACAGGTACCAGAACTCGCCGGAGACCAGCCACAGCGTCGCAGCCGGCGTGATGGCGAGACCGCCGATCCACAGCAGTCGCACCGGCCCATGCGCCTTGGCGTAGCGACCGATCGCCGGCAGGAAGACGACCTTCGAGGCGACGGTGCATCCGAAGATCGACATCAGTTCGAGGTACCCGAAGTCCAGGTGTTCGAGCAGGTAGGCGGTGAAGTACGGCCCGGAGACCTGGACGCTCATGGTGACCGCCAGCATGTAGAGGAGCACCAGCCGTCCGCGACCCGCCCGAAGGAACGGGGCCAGCGTGCGTCTCGAGGGAAGATGCAGCGTCGATTCGAATCCGGCCGGCGCATCGCTCTGCCGCCGCAGGAGCATCGAGGAGATCGCCCGCGCGAAGAACGCGACCAGAAAGACCGCTGCGAACATCCGCAGTTCATGCGGCCCGCCTCGCCCCCATTGCAGCAGCACCCCGCCAACCGCCATCCCCGCGATCAGCCCGAGTTGCACGAGGCGCGATCGGTGGGCGAAGTACCTCGCCCGGACCGGCGCCGGAACGAGGGTGGTGATCCAGGTGTTCCAGGCGGGCGCCGTGGCGAGACCACTCGCCCAGTAGACCGATGCCAGGGTGAACAGCGCCCAGGCGGGCACGGATTCGCGATCGGCCATCAGCACGAGGGGAAGGAGCGAGCACGCTTGGATCGCGGCGTTTCCGGCCACCCATCGCCGCAGCGAACCGACCCTCCGCAGCCCCCAGGGCGTGGCCAGCTGAGCCACGGCACCGATCAGCAGCGGCACCGTGGCGAGAAGGCCCGAGGTCACCTCGCCGAGGCCCGCGGCCAGGCCGAACGCCACGAAGCAGGTCTCTCCGCACCCCGTCATCACCGCCCACGCGAAGCCATCGGCGTCGAGCAGGCGGCGATCGCGCCGAAATGCTCGCGGCCGGACCGTTCCGGGGATGTCGGCGGTCGAGGACATCGGCGCCGGTTCAGCCCTCGCGTGGGCCGCGACGGGTCGGCGGCTTCTCGTAGGTCGCCGCAAAGAGCCCCGGACCGCGGCCGCGTGGATCGGGACGAAGTCGACGCCACGCCGCCAAACGCAATCCCGAGTCCTCGGCCCATCCAGCGAGCGTCGGCTCGTCGAAGCCGAGGTGGACGTGCCCCATCGCCGCTCGATACCCCTCGCGGTCGTGGGCGATCATGTCGATCACCAGCAGCACGCCACCAGGCCGAAGCACCCGGGTCGCCTCCGCAAAGGCCGGACCGGGAGTCTCGAGATGGTGCAGGACCAGGGAAAGGACCGCGGCGTCGAGTTCGCCATCCTCGATTGGCAGATCCTCGAGATCGCCCTTCCGCACCTCCGCCGTCGGGTGCGTCTCGAGTCTCCGTCGGGCGGCCTCGATCATCGCCGACTCGCGGTCCACCGCGATCACCCGACGGACCACCGTTGCCAGTCGTTCCGCGATCTCACCGGTTCCGCACCCCAGATCCGCCACCGTCCAGTTCGGTGGCAGGAGACCGAGCAGCGCCTCGTCGAAGAAGTGGTCGCCGAAGAGTTCTCGCCGCACCGCATCCCACTCGCCACCGATGCGACCGAAGTAGCTTCGGGTGTCGGTTCGACGGGCCGCGATCACCTCGCGCATTCGGCGATCGTCCTCTTCGAGTGCGGTGGCGTCGTCCTCCGCGGAGATTCGCTCGAGGGTCTTCCGCCAGAGCTCCTGCTCGGCGTCGTCGAGATCCGCAGGGTCGAACCGGTAGTAGGCGGTGGTTCCCTCCACACGCCGACGGAGCCAACCCGCCTCGAGCAGCGGCTTGAGCTGTCGACTGACCGTCGACTGGGGCCACTGGAGGGCGCGGGCAAGTTCGCCGACGCCCAGTTCCTCCAGCTCGACGAGTCGCAGCAGTCTCAAGCGACCAAGGTCGCTCAACACCGCAAGGCGGTCCAGCCATCCTCCGCCCGCCTCGCTTCGTCGTCGTGCCGGCACGGGCGACTCCGCGTCAGCGCCCCGGCGGCAGGGCGATCGTGGGTCCGGGGATCTCGCCGTACTCCTGCAGGCCCGCCACCACCCGAGGATCCTGCGGAGCGATGCCGTAGGCCTGCCGCAGTCGACGAATCGCCTCCTTCTGATCACCGATCCGCTCGGCGAACCGCGCCGCCTCGATGTACGGCTCCGGGGTCGAGCCGTCGGAGACCTCCAGCGCCGCCATGATGGCTCCCTGCGCGGTGTCCGGATCGTCGAGGGCCAACGCGTACTCGGCCATCAGCAGCCATGCCTCGAGCCGACGCTGCTCGACGGCCTGGTCTCGCAGCAGCTGATAGAGCCGAACGGTGTCGCCTTCCTGGAACATCGCCTCGGCAAGCAGACGACAGACCTCGAAGTTGGAGGGCTCCGCGACGGCCGCCAGTTCCAGCGCGGCTCGTGCCTCTGCGGTGCGGTCGAGTTCGAGCAACGCCTGGCCGAGACCCATGTTCGCGCTCGGATCGCCGGGATAGCGATCGAGCACGAGCTGGTAGGTCTCCGCGGCCTGCTCGTATCGCCCGTACTCCAGGTCGTAGTCCGCACGCTCAAGCAACGCTTCGCTCGACGGCCCCTTCTGGCAACCCGCGAGCGTGGACGCCACGAGGACGCCCCCGGCGAAGGCAAGCACGGGGACCAGCGGGCGAAAGACGGAGGCAAGTGGTCCGGAGGGGCGTTCGGCGTGCATGGGCTGATCCTTCAACAGGTCCTTCTCACGAGTTGTCGAGACTCGCCAATCGTCGATCCCGCCAGCGAATCCGACCGTCTGGCACCACGGGATCGATGCGGTTCGATCATACTGATCCTCCGCGTTTCGATGAGCGGTCCCGCGAACCGCCGACCTCGAGATGTCTCCGATGACCGCGTCACCTGTCCACCCTCCCCCCGCCACCAGCCTGCTCCGCCATTCGCCTCGGGGCGAACCGGCCCACTTCGACTGGCTGGTCGTCCTGGACGGCTCCACGCCGGATGCCGAGGCTCGAGTCGTCCCCTGCTACCGCCTGGCCTCCCGACTCGATCTCGCCGAGTCCGGCGCCGCCCTCGAGGCCCTCGCGCTGCCCCCCCATCGGGGTCTGTACCTGACGCTCGGGGAGCCGCGTACGCTCTCCGGCGACCGGGGGCGGATCGAGCCGGTGCGGCATGGAGTGGTTCGCGCGGTCCGGCCCGTCGGCGACGCCCTGCTGGTCGACCTCACGTGGAACGCCGTCGGAGCCGGAACACACGGCCCCGAGGAACATTCCGGAGCCGTGGCCATGCGCCTTCGGGTCGAATCTCCGTCCGACGAGTCGGGTGGTCCGATTGGAATCCGGGTGGAAGGCGTGGAGACGATCTCCCAAGATGCCGAGGCGAGGGCCTGGGCCGGCCCGGAGAAGTTCGCCCCCGAGGCCAGAGGAGTCCGCCGGTGACAGAGTGTGTCGCATTGCTCCTCACGGCGACCGCGGGAGAGGCCGTGGCCGACCCGGTCGCCCTCGATCTCGCGTGGATCGCATGGCCGGTCGCCGGCATCTTCGCGATCCTCAGCCTGTTCTTCGTGCTTCTGCTGATCCTTGGACTGCCCGGAGCGTGGCTCGCCATCGCCCTCGCCGTCCTGATCGACCTGGTCGACTTCCTCTGGCTCGGCGCCGACGAAGGCCCCACCTTCTCGATCGGGGTGTTGTCGGTCGCCGTCGTGCTCGCGGGCCTTGGAGAACTGGTCGAGTTCGCCGCTTCGGCGCTCGGCGCTCGGCGGATGGGCGCATCCAGGCGCGGAATCGTCGGCGCTCTGGTGGGCTCTCTTGCGGGCGCCGTGGTCGGCACCTTCCTGATCCCCATTCCGGTGATCGGCACGCTCGCCGGAGCGGTCGGTGGCAGCTTTCTCGGCGCGATCCTCGGCGAGACCTCCGCCGGACACTCGGTCGAACACAGCATGCGCCCGGCAACCGGCGCAGCGATCGGGCGGGTGCTGGGCACGCTCGGCAAGGTGCCGTTCGCGGTGGCGGTCTGGGCCGTGCTGACGACGGCGGCGTTCCTGGGCTGACCCGGACGCCGCGTCCGAAGTCCCCGGGTCGCTCGACTCGTCAGGCCACCGACTCGGTCACTCGGAAGACCTCCTCGATCGTCGTCTTCCCGCGTCGAACCTTGTCGAAGCCGTCCTCGCGGAGGCTGACCATGCCCTCTTCGAGGCAGGCTCGTCGGAACTCCGTGATGTTGGGGTTCCCCGCCACCGAGTCGCGAAGGCGGTCGTTCATCCGGAGCAGCTCGTAGATGCCCAGGCGTCCCGCGTATCCGGTCCGACGACAGGTGTCGCAGCCGTCTCCGTGACGCACCGACGCGGGATCGACGCCATGCCGCTCGAGCAGCGCCGTCATCTCCTCGCCGGGATTCGCAGGCGTCGAGCACTCCGGACAGATCTTGCGGACCAGTCTCTGCGCGAGCGTGGCGGTGAGCGCCGCGCCGACGAGAAACGGCTCGACTCCGATGTTGATCAGACGAGTGACGGCTCCGGGCGCGTCGTTGGTGTGCAGCGTGGACAGCACGAGATGGCCGGTGAGCGCCGCCTGGATGGCGGTGACCGCCGTCTCGAGATCGCGGATCTCGCCGACCATCACCACGTCGGGATCCTGGCGAAGCAGGCTCTTGAGGGCCTTCGCGAAGGTCATCCCGATGCGGTCGTGGGTCTGGATCTGGGTGATGCCGCCAAGGTGGTACTCGACCGGATCCTCGACGGTCGAGACGTTCATGCGGCTGATGTCCATCTTGCGGATGGAGCTGTAGAGCGTCGTGGTCTTGCCGGAACCCGTCGGACCGGTGACGAGGATGATGCCGTGGGGCTGTGCGATCAGCTCGTTCCAGGTCTTCAGCGTCTTCTCCGCGAATCCGAGATCCTCGAGGGACACCTGGATCGAACGGTTGTCGAGCAGACGCATGACCGTCTTCTCGCCGTGGGGCGTGGGCACCGTCGACACGCGGATGTCGAGTTGCCGGCCCGACACGGTCGCCCGAATGCGACCGTCCTGCGGGAGCCGTCGCTCGGCGATGTCCATGTTGGCGATGATCTTGATGCGACTGGTCAGGGCGGCGTGCATGCGGCGCGGAGTGTCCATGGCATCGAACAACACGCCGTCGATCCGAAATCGGACCCGAAGCTGGCGCTCGCCCGGCTCGATGTGGATGTCCGATGCACCTTCCTTGAGCGCGGTCTGGATGATGTGGTTGACGAACCGGACGACGGGCGAACTCTCCGCCTGCTGTTCGATGTCGTCGGCGACCTCCTCCTCCTGCTGCACCTCGACGTCGTCCTCCGCCGCATCGGCGAGGAGCTTCGAGAGATCCTGCTCCTCCTCGCCGCCGTCGAGGGCTTCGAGCACCGCCTGCAGGTCGCCGGTCGTGATCAGGACGTGCCGGACGTGAGCCCCGCCGAGACGTCGCTTGACGTCGTCGAGCAGGAAGACCTCGTCGAGCCTCGTCGTGCCGACCACGATCCGCCCAGCCTCGACGGCGATCGGCAGCACCTGATGCCGGCGGCAGTAGTCGGCCCCGAGCTTCGAGATCAGATCGGCATCGGCCTGCTCGGCCGGCACCCGGCGGAAGGGGACGCCGGCGAGTTCCGCCGAGATCTCCTGGACCTTCGCCTCCGCGACGCCGAGGCCGACGAGAATGTCGCCGATTCGCCGCCCCGGGCTCTGCCGGTGGAGGCGGCGAGCCGTCGCCAGGCGTTCCCCGTCGAGTTCCCCCGCGAGCAGCAGGCGATCCGCCACGTCCCCGTCGGCACCTTCGGCCGACGGTTCCGGCGTGTACAGATCGCTCAACAGGCCGTCGTCGGCGTCGAAGGGCCGGACGTCCTCGCCGTCGTGTTCCTCTCGAACCGATGGCGAGTTGGCGGCGTCATGGGGGTTCCCCTCGGGCATCGTCGCGGTCTCCTCTCGAATCGGCCCTCCGGATGGAGCGGCCGGCGTGCCTCACCTGCCCTCAGAACGGGCGACGAACCTGCAGGAACGCGTCGCGCTCGACGCCGAGGCGGGGATGCACGACCTTCAGGCGCACCCCGTCTCGTTCGATGGCGACGACACGGAAGTCCGCCTCCGCCTCGGCGACGCTGAACACGTCGCCGCGACGGATGATCCGCCCGTTGACGTTCGCCATGCCCGCGGCGCTGCCGCCTCCGATCAGGCTCTTCAACTCGAGCATCTCGACGATCCGATCGATCTCGCGGGCCCACGCCTCGCCGGCGGCGGCCCCCGGCTCGACGGCGATCGGAAGTCCCGGCACCGCGGTCGATGCCGCGGCCGGATCCTGCCAAGGCTGGAACGGATCGCGAGCGAGATCGTCCCACGCCACCTGCAGGCGGCCGCGGAAGTCCGTGTCGAGCATCGCGAACACCGCGGCATCGTCGACCTCGGGCATCTCCATGACCGCCTCCATGTCGAACGTGCCGCCGGCGTCCGGAAGCACGCCTGCGATCAGGGTCTCGATCTCGCGGCTCAGGCCTCCGTTCGCCGAGGCGCTTCCGAGGCTGCGCATGCTGTAGAGGCCGACGAGAGCGACACCGACCATCAGAAGCACCACGACGGTCCCGGACTTGAGGCGCTTGCCGGACCGCCCATCCGCGACGACCGCGGCGACGTCGGCCGACGGCTCGCCGCCCCGGGCGTCGAAGGCGCGCAGGCGATCCTCGATCGAGGAGCGTTGACTGGAATCACGGCTTGGCACGGTCGTTCTCCATCTGGCTCGAATCGTCGCCGGGGTCGAAGAAGATGCTGAGGACGAGATCCGCCTTGAGGCTTCCCAGGTTCTCCTGCCGGGTCGCCCGGCCCTCGACCACGCGGGTCACCTGAAGGTGGTGCACACGGGTGATCCGCTCGAGGCTCTCCAACTCCGACAGGAAGCGGTAGAGCCCCTCGAACTCGCCCTCGATGATCATGCGGAGCGGAAGCTCCATGTGCAGAGGGGCCGAGATCGCACGCTCGCCCTTCACCGAACGCACCACGAGCTGGTTCGCCATGGCGAGTTCGGTGATCTGCTGAAGGATCGCGTCCACACCGTCGCGATCGGGGATCTTTCGCTCGAGGCGTTCCAACGCCTTGCGTCCCTCCTCGATGCGGGCCCGCAGGTCGTCGACGCGGGCGGTGACCGCAGCAAGACGAGCGAGGGTGTTGCGCTTGGTCTCCACCTCCTGACGCGCGGCGTCGATCTGCTCCTGTCGCGGCTGGAACACCACGAACCAGGAGGCGACCGGAACGGCCAGCAGAAGGGCGGTGAATACGAGCTCACGGAATCCGAAACGCATGTCAGAGACCCTCCTCGTGATCGGCGAAGACGCGGGCCGGCGGGGCCATCGGCGGCTCGTCGCGGCGGGTGTCGGTCTTGTCGGAGTCGGCCTGCAGAATCGAGCGGCTCCGCCGCACGTCCGCCTCCGGCCCGATGCGAATCGCGATGCGGAACTGCCGGGACGGGACGCCGGCGATGGTCTTCTCCTCGCTGACCTCCAGTCGCACCGACTCGAGCAGGTCGAGGTCGTTCAGACGCTGCAGATAGGCGGAGACGTCCAGGTCGTTGGGAGCGATCCCGGTCAGCGTGCCATCGATCGCGTAGCGCACCGGATCGGGACGCGCCGGCTCCGGCGGAGCATCTCCCCGTCCTCGCGCGGCCTTGCTTCGAGCATCGCCGGAGGGGGCGCGATCCCGCGGAGCGGGTTGCTTGATCTGCTGGCTGCGAAGTTCGAGGTCGACCAGACTGACCCGCTCCGGAAGACGGTCGACCAGTTCGGCGAGCAGGATGGACCTCGGAACCGGATCCACCAGCGACAAGGCCAGTTGCGCCTTGTCGACCATGTCGCGGCGCATGGTCTCCTGCTCCTGCATGTCGCGGATCTGCTCCGCGACCGAGGTGAAGGACTGACGGACCTGCTCCTGGCGGTCCCGGATCTCATGCCACGCGACGTTCGTGCGGGTGTACCAGAAGGCGACGCTTCCGAGCACGATCGCGAACAGCAGGAGCGCCGCGATGTTGGTGCGGCGTTCGCGGGCGTCGGCGAGGAAGTCGTCGGGGAGCAGGCTGGTGTCGTTCATGGTCGGTCGTCGACGAGGGAGACGCGGAGCGAGGCCTTGGAACTTCGGGAGTTCGCGTGGGCCTCGAGGAGGATCAGAGGTCGGTGGGACACACACACAGGCCGCAGGCCACGGCCCATCCCGGATGCGGCCCCGCGGGAAGCCCGGAGCGGTCGAGACCGCCCATGCGGGCGAGCGGATCGCCGAGCTGGGCGGGAAGTCGGAGGGTCCGGGCGAGCCCCTGGCAGAGGTCGGTCCTTCGAGCCTCGCCTCCGACGAAGATCACCCGTTCGGCGGGCGTGTTCGGGAAGAGGGATGCGTGGTACCGCAGGCACATCGCCACCTCGTTGCGAAGATGCTCGAGGGTCTCGTCGGCCGAGTTCGCCGGCACCGCATCGGGAATCGAGCGGCTGAGTTCCTGCGGGGTGCCGTCGCTGCGGCGGTCCTCCGCCACGGAGACGCCGAGCGACTCGCTGGTGAGAGCCCCGATCGAGACGCCGGCGATCGACCTCGAACGGGCGGGGGTCGGCGATGCCGCTTCGATGCGGTCGACGACGGCGAGATCGCGGCCCCCGGTGGGGATCGACTTGGCGAACACGATCCGAGTGCCCTCGGTGATCGCGAGACGGGTGTGCCCGTGGCCGAGGTCGATGTAGACGGTGCGCCGCTGCTGGTCGCTCTCGCGGCGATGCAGATGGCCGAACGACCGGACCATCGCTCCGACGCCGTCATGGACGCCGACGACGCTCAGGCGCAGGCGGCGGAACATCTCCACCAGCTTCATGACCTCGCGTCGTTCGACCGCCACGCAGATGTGCTCGTGACGCAGCCCCTCGTCGCGATGAACCTCGCCGACCTGCCAGCTGCGAATCACCAGCTCCCCGGCTCGCGAGAGGCGGGACTGGATCTGGAGTCGCACCTGTTCGCTGGAGTCGACGCCTTCGGTCGAGGGGATCTGCAGATGCTCGATGAAGGTGGTGGATGCGTGGGGGGAGACGACGACACGGCGGCCCTTGAATCCCCGGTTGCGGAGAATCGACGGAATCCGCTCGGCGATGTAGGCGTCGCGCCGTTCCACGTCGTCACGCAGATCCTCCGGCAGCGGAAGCTCCGCGGCGGCGACCAGTTCGGGCGCAGCGCCCTGGCTCACCTGAAGGAGCTTGACCGAGGCGTGGCCGAAGTCGGCGACGATCGGCGAGATCTGTCCGGTCAGCAGACGAATGCCCATGTGCGATCGCATCTCCGTCCGGCGGCGCGACATGCACCACCTTCCGAAGACGAATCGGCGGAAGCGGACCGCCGGTTGAGCGGGGCTGCCGCCTCTCGGGAACTTCCCGTTCGGGCGGTCCGTGGCAGGCATCCCCTTCGACCTGAACGCAATCGAGGGTCCGAAAACCAGTCGGCCCGCCTGCGACGTCTTCAGCCCTCGCGAAGCATCGATTCGGCGATCCGCAGCCACGCTCCTTCGAGGGCGCGCAGCGCCGTCGGCAGATCCCAACGCTGCAGGTGGCGATCGCCGGTGGTGTTGCTGACGACTCGGATCTCGACGGCCGGGATCCCCCGCCGCCGCGCCGCATGCACGACGGCGGCGCCTTCCATCGCCTCGGCGATCGCTCCGGTGCGCTTCGCGATCACGGTGGCGCGGCGATCGGTTCCCGAACAGGTCGCCACCGTCGCGACCGGGCCGATCGAGACGCCCGGACAGTTCGTCGCGATGCGATCGAGGAGCGCCGCGTCACCCGGAACGCGATTGCCCTGGAAGTCTCCGAGCGCAAATCCCAGCACGGTCATGTCGCCGAATCCCTCGGGCGTCTCGATTCCCTCCTCGACGTAGATCGACTCCGAGGCGACGACGAGATCTCCGATCCCGAGGGATCCACCTGGCAGCGCCCCCGCCACCCCCACCGAGCAGACCGCCGCGAACGGCCCTCGTTCGAGCAGGCCCTCCATGGTGGCAGCGGCCGCATTGGTGCGCCCGATCCCCGCAACCAACACCTCGACGGCGTCGAGAGCGCCGAGGGCCTTCGCCTCGGCCTCCACCGCGACCACCGCAAGCAGTCGCCGGTCGCTCACGTTCCCAACGACGCCGCAAGGTCCTCGAGACCGATCTCCTGCTGCGCTCCGGAGGCCAGGTTCTTCACCGTCGCGACGCCGCGTGATGCGCCGCCATCGAGAAGGACCGCCGATCGGGCCCGGCATCGATTCGCCTCTCCGAGAAGCTTGCCGAGGTTCCGGGTGGTTCGATGGGAGTGGCGGACGTGAAGGCCTGCGCGACGCAGACCCGCCACCAGAGCGGGCAGTCGCGCCGCACCCACCTCGTCCAGGGCGATGACGAACGCGTCGGGCGCGGGCATGAGACCCTCTCCGTCGTCCTCGCCGAGCAGGCCTCGATCCTGCAGCACCAGGGACAGCACCACATCGCCCATCCCCATCCCACAGGCGGGAAGATCCGGTCCGTCGAGGAGCGCGATGAGGCCGTCGTAGCGGCCGCCACCCGCCACGGCTCGCTCACCGCCGCCCCGCTCGTGCAGTTCGAAGACGATGCCGCGGTAGTAGGCGAGCCCTCGCACGATGCCCGGATCGAACCGGCACCACTCGAGCAGTCCCCGCTCGGCGAGAGCCTGGCGGAGCGGCTCGAGGGTCTCCAGCAGCTTCGGCTCGACATCGAGGGCCCGCGCGATCGCGTCCGGGCCGTCGGCGAGGTCGAATCTTCGTGCGCCGAGCCCCCGCAGTCGCTCGATCGCTTCGGCATCGAGCCCGAGCGCCTCGCCCCGGCGTGAGAACTCCTCCGGCGGCAGTCGATCGAGGCGATCGAGCAGTTCGAACGCGGCCGGCACCCGATCCTCGACGACGCCGAGCGCCTTCAGCAGGCCCGCGATGGCATCGCGATGACTGAGCCGGATCTCGACGTCCTCCGGCCCGAGTCCGAGGCGCTCCAGGGCCAGGATGCCCGGCTCGAGGACCTCGACCTCCCCGACCGGCGCCTCCGCGCCGACCACGTCGACGTTCCACTGCAGGAACTCCCTCAGACGTCCCCGCTGCGGCCGCTCGGCTCGGTAGTGGATCGGAATCGCGAACCACTTCGTCGGCAAGGCCAGCGACCGGCCCTTCGCCGCCGCCATTCGGGCGAGCGTCGGCGTGAACTCCGGCCTCAGCGCATAGACGTCCTCTCCGCCCTCGCGAGTGAAGCTGAAGAGCTCCGAGACGATGCCTTCACCGCTCTTGACGGTGTAGAGGTCCAGATGCTCGAAGGTCGGCCCTTCGATCTCCTCGAACCCGCAGTCGATCGAGGCCTTCCGCCATGCCGACTCGATGTGGCGTCGGACCGCCATCTGCGGCGGGTAGAAGTCCCGCGTTCCTCGCGGGGCCTGAAAACGGCGTCCCTTGCTCATGACCTCACCATCGCAACCGCGAACCTCATCCCACCACCGGCGTCCGCGGTCGGACGAGTCCGGCCATCACCAGCGTCGCCAACGACCAGCCGATGATCTGGTCCGCCGCCATCGCCGCACTCCAGGACTCCGGGAACTGGAACCAGTTCCAGTACATCCCATGCCCGGTGAGCGCCGCGAAGACCGCCATCGCGAGACCGATGGCGAATCGCCGCCCGTAGGCGCCGCCCACCGCGGTCATGGCCGCCGCGACGAGCAGCGCCGCCACGAAGTCGATGAGCAGTCCGGTCGCCATGATCGAAGGCGCCATCGGCTCGAAGCCCTCCTGCTGGAAGATCACCATCGCGATGGGGCCCTCCCGATGGCGGGCGGTCCACTCGTCCATCGCCTGGGCCTGCACCTCCGCGGATGCATCGGCGGGATGCTCGACCGGCATCGGAGCGAAGTAGACGCCGGTGGCATCGAGCGTCTCGTCGAGTCCCCCGATCATTCGGGACTCCTGCTCCACGGGCAGTCGCTCCGCCGCTCCTCCCCACAGATCGAGCATGGCCCACGACACCGCACCCCACATGAAGACCACGAACGCGCCGACGATGGCGGCGATCAGAATGCGCACGAAGGCCTCCTTTCGAGCACGGACCGATGCCGCGCCTTCGCCGCCGGCGACGAACGGTCTCCGTCGACGGGAGCAATGCTATCGAAGGTCGTCGACGAGGGCCGGGAGCTCCTGGGGCCGGGACCGGATCACCACTCCGGACCGCCCGAGTAGCGACCGTAGACGTCCGCCATCGCCTGCACCATCTCGCCAAGCGTGCATCCGGCCTCGGCGCCGTCGACGAGCGAGGGCATCGCGTTCTCGCCCT
>Ga0075477_10000720_pt1 | contig 14671 bp, 6 predicted proteins | sample DEB08_DNA_FD_76338 | JGI IMG/M metagenome (GOLD analysis project Ga0075477, IMG submission 76338) | Aqueous microbial communities from the Delaware River and Bay under freshwater to marine salinity gradient to study organic matter... | ecosystem: Environmental > Aquatic > Marine > Coastal ...
GATCATCGGTTTTTTCTTTGTCTGAAGTGCTTGCTTTCGAAGAGCATGATAATACTGAGCAGGTGAGGTGAGATTCATCACCTGCATGTTATCTTCGGCACAAAGCTGCAGAAAACGCTCCAGCCGAGCGGAAGAGTGTTCAGGTCCCTGTCCTTCATACCCATGTGGAAGGGTCATCACAAGAGGAGAGCGTTGCCCCCATTTGGCCTCCGAAGAGGATATATACTGGTCGATGATCACCTGAGCTCCGTTTGCAAAGTCTCCAAACTGAGCCTCCCAGATCACAAGTGCATCGGGATTTGTAGCACTATAGCCAAACTCAAAACCGAGTGCTGCGAATTCACTCAAATGACTATTGTATGGATAAAACGTTGCCTGATTATCCGAAAGATGATTGAGTGGAATAAAGGAATGCTCGGTCTCGGTTCCGTGCAACACAGCATGACGATGACTAAAAGTACCCCGCTCTGCATCCTGTCCTGTGAGCCGTACCGTAACCCCGCTCTTTAGAAGGGATCCGAGCGCCAACGCTTCTGCAAAGCCCCAATCGATCTTTTTTTCATTTTTCTGAACAATCTCAGCTCGTTTGGCAAGCTGTCGTAGTAACTTTGGATTTGCATCAAATCCTGCAGGAACCGTATTTAGTTTTACAGCAATCTCCTGCAGATCCTCAAGAGGGTAGGTTGTATCCGGATAGGTTGCCCACTCTTTTTGGACTTTCTCAGTCCTGTCCATCATTTTGTTGGTCACTTCCAATGCCGGCGAGTTTTTAGCATCCTCAAAGGCTTGTTGCAACAGTTCTTCGAATTCGTCAAAAATTTCCTGTACTTCCTCCTCCGTGAACTCCTTCTTTCTCAGAAGTTCCTTCATATAGATATCCCGAACCGTCTCGTGCGTTTCAATGTCCTTATACATGCCTGGCTGTGTAAATCCGGGCTCATCTCCCTCATTGTGGCCATGTTTTCGGAAGCAAATCAGATCAATCACCACATCCTTCCCGAATTTTTGCCGGTAATCCAGAGCCATCTGAATGGTGTGCACCGCTTCTTCAGGGTTATCGCCATTGACGTGGAAGATCGGTGCCAGAATCATCTTTGCGATGTCAGATGCGTACTCCGTCGATCGCGCATCATTTGGAAGTGTCGTAAAACCAATTTGATTATTGATGATGATGTGAATCGTACCTCCGGTGTCATACCCGCGAAGCTGCGACATGTTTAGGGTCTCCGCAACGACCCCCTGGCCTGCAAAGGCAGCATCCCCATGAATCAAAATGGGCGCAATTTTCTTCGTGGCATCAGGATCTTCGGCCAAAACACGATCCTGATGAGACCGTACAGCGCCCTCCACAACAGGATTCACAGACTCCAGATGGCTCGGGTTTGGAAGAAGTTCCAGCTGAATGGTCTGGCCACTGTCGGTATCGTAATAGCCTGATGAACCCAAATGATACTTCACGTCACCAGACCCTTGAATCGTATCGGGATCAATGTTTCCCTCAAAGTCTGCAAATACCTTGTGATAGGGTTTGTTCATCACATTCACCAGAATGTTGAGACGGCCTCTGTGCGCCATACCCAGATAGAACTTTTCAACACCGGTTTCCCCGGCTCTCATCATCAAAAAGTGCATTATCGGGATAAGCGTATCGGCGCCTTCCAGTGAAAATCGTTTGTGCCCGATATACTTTTTGTGCAGAAACTGCTCGAACGCCATCGCCTGGTTTAACTTGTGCAGAATCGCTTGTTTATCCTGCTTCTCCAGATTGGGTTTATTGGTGGTGCTTTCCATATACTCTCGAAGCCACTTTCGCTCATCCAGATCCAGCAGATGCATATATTCAGCCCCAATCTTTCCGCAATACGTTTCCCGAAGCAAAGCGAGAATATCGCGTAGTTTTGCCGTCGTATAACCGCCCAGTCCGTCACAAAAAAATTCTCGATCCAGATCCCAGAGGGTTAGTCCGTAATACTCCAGATCCAATTCGGGACTGTGACCCGGTTTATTCTGTAACGGATCCAGATCTGCTAATACATGCCCTCTCATTCGGTACATATTAATGAGTCGCCAAACCGAAATCGCTCTTTTATCACTTTCCAGGGAAGTACCATTGCCTCCAAACAGCCCTGTAAACTTATCATCCCCAAATGGCAGAGGCTCGTACGGAATAGCCAGATCCTTAAAAATGGAGTCGAAAAAGTCCTCCTCCCCATTGAGCAGAGCCCCAATTTTTTGCAGAAATGAACCCGACTCAGCACCCTGTATAATCCTGTGATCGTAGGTACAAGTCATCGACATCACCTTACTCACACCAAGATGATTCAGAACCTCTTGCGACATCGACTGAAACTCTGCAGGATAGTTAATCGCCCCTGTAGCAATAATAGCACCCTGCCCCTTCATCAATCGGGGTACCGAGGAGATTGTGCCAATCGTACCGGGATTGGTAACACTGATGGTGGTCTCCTGGAAATCTTCAATGGCAAGCGTCCCGGTTCTGGCTTTACGCACGATATCCGCATAGGCATGAAGAAACTCTTTAAAGTCCATCGTGTCGACAGCCTTAATATTCGGAACCACCAGATTTCGTTCTCCGTTTTTGCCCTCTACATCAACAGCAATTCCTAGGTTGATATGCTCCGGTACAACGCGATAGTGTGTTTTCCCCTTTTTAGCATAGAAAGTATTCAGATTTGGATACTCTTTAAGCGCCTGAATTACAGCCCATGCGATAAAGTGCGTAAAGGACGCTTTCGGCTGACCATGCTTAACAAGGTAATTGTTGATGAGAGTCCTGTCTTCCGAAAGCATTTTCATGGGAAGCACTCGCAACGAGGTTGCTGTGGGAACTTCGACGCTCTCGTCCATATTTTCGGCTATCTTAGAAGCTACTCCTTTGATCTTTTGCAGTTCGGCCGAGTCTGGAATCGGAATCTCTTTGGTAGTAACCGCCTTTTCAACTTCTGCTGCGGTAGCGGGGGGGCGTGATTCAGCAGGCAGGGTGGTTTGTCCGCCTACTTGTTTCCCGGAATCCGGAGCAGGCGTAATTCCTTCCAGATCATCAAAATAGTTTCTCCAGTACTGGGGTACCGATCCCGGATCGGTTTTGTACTGATTGTAAAGTTCTTCTACCAACGGAAAATTGGGGCCAAAAACAGCTTCTAATGATTTCAAATTTGTAGATTTTGTAGCGAATTATGGGGATGTGTTCCAAAAAAACATTTACACGACAAAATGCCTGCCGTTACGCAAGCAATACTGTCGATCTCCTGAATTACAAAATTACCCAAATTTTCAGAAAAAAACGATTTCAAATCACTTCATAACGCAGCTCTTATTTCCGTTTCCGCTCGTTCAACACGTGCACATTTCGAGCATACTACAAACACTTTCCCTACACTTTTCGTATATTCCTAACGCTCCACTGAGTAGGCAAAACCGAGGTAAAAAACTTTCTTTGGCAGACATGAATCCAAGCAAAATAGCAAAAGAGAACACAGCAACGAACGGCGCAGAAACCATCATTTGGGATCTCAGCGATCTGTATCCGTCACCAGACGATCCTTCTGTACAAACCGATATCCAACAGTTACGCACAGACATTGAATCATTTGAAGTTGCATGCAAAGGAAACATCGCAGATCTCAATGCTACAAGATTCGCGGTTATGTTGCAGCAATATGAATCCATTCTTTCTGCGATGGGAAAACTGGGATCCTACGCGCATTTGCTCTGGACAACCGATACGGAGCGCCCCGAATACGGCCAGTTTTTGCAGACTGTGAAAGAGATCCTGTCTGAACTTCATCAGAAGCTGGTATTTTTTGATGTCGAGTGGCTGGCCCTGGAGGATCAAACCGCCCAGGAGTGGATAGAAGCGGTCGAACTGGAACCCTGGCGGCACTATCTGGTCACATCAAGACAATACAAGAAACATATTCTGTCAGAGGAAGCAGAACAGGTGCTGAGTGCAAAATCGGTTACTTCAGCCAGCGCATGGAACCGGTATTTTGATGAAACGCTGGGTGCTGCCCGGTTTGAATGTAACGGCGAGAAGCTCACCGAGCAACAGGCTCTGTCCAGACTTCACGATCCGGACAGAATCGTCCGCGAAGAGGCACATCGCTCGCTTACCGATACCTTTCGACATCACTCCCGAACCCTCACGTTTGTGTTCAATACCATCCTGTCGGATAAACAGATCACAGACCGATTGCGCGGCTACCCTAGCTGGATCTCCTCAAGAAACCTTTCAAACCAAATCGATGATACCTCCGTACAGTCATTGGTAAATGCTGTAACCAGCAGGTATGATCTTGTACAACGATATTATCGATTCAAGAAAAAGCTGCTGCATCTCGAAACTATGAAAGACTACGACCGGTATGCACCCGTCCAGAAAAGCACGCAGGTCATCCATTGGCATGATGCGAAGCGGATGGTACTGGACGCATTCGGAGAATTTCACCCCACAATGAGAGATATCGCATCGATGTTTTTCGAAAAAAAATGGATTGATGCAGCGATCCGCCCCGGCAAAAGAGGTGGTGCGTACTCCGCAAGTACGGTCACGACCGTCCATCCCTATGTGTTTATGAACTATGACGGAAGGATTCGGGATGTTCAAACACTGGCGCACGAGTTGGGTCATGGAATTCATCAATACCTCGCTGCGGAACAGGGAGAACTCCAATCCTCCACTCCACTCACCACAGCAGAAACCGCATCTGTATTTGGAGAAATGCTGGTATTCCGTCGCCTCTACGATCAGCAGCAGGATCCTCAAGAGAAGCTTGCCATGCTTATCGGAAAAATCGATGATACCATTGCCACTGTATTTCGGCAGATCTCCATGAATCGCTTTGAAGACCGCATCCATACCCTGCGGCGCGAACAGGGAGAACTTACGACCGAGCAGTTCGATGAGGCCTGGGCCGCTACGCAGAGTGATCTCTATGGCGACTCCGTGGAACTCACTGACGGGTACCGACGATGGTGGTCTTACATTCCTCACTTCTTACACACACCGGGCTACGTTTATGCTTACGCATTCGGCGAACTTCTCGTTCTGGCTCTTTTCGATCTGTATCAGTCCGGCAGGGCAGGGTTTGAGGAGAACTACCTGAATCTCCTTCGTGCCGGAGGCTCCGACTGGCCCCACACCCTCATCGGCAAGATGGGTGTTGATATCCAGGATCAATCGTTTTGGAACAAGGGGTTAACACTCTTCGAAGGGATGATCAAAGAAGCGGAAAATCTCCATCATCAGTTATGAAAGAACCCTTTCCACACGATCAGAAAGACGCCGCTGTCCGAGAGTTTAAAGAGATTCTCCATCAGCAGGTTGTAATGCTTCGAAACGCAACACACTCCAGGTCTGTCTATATCTGCTGGGTTAACCGGGACCGGGAGCAGTTCGTACTGGAAGCAGGCACAACCACCTCTCATTCTGTGATGTTTCCAGACAGGATCCCATTTCGTGAAAGCTTTCTGAACCCCTACAGAGATCTCAACCACGTACGTCAGCTTCGCATAGGGACCGACATTTCCAAAGAGCAGTGCACTCACCATCTTGGGACTGTGGAGGTAAAGACCATGACCATCATCCCGTTTCTGAATCAGGGGGAAACCGTGGCACTTACGGTACTGGAATCCGAGCATGAAACCGAAGCAAAAACAGATGAACTATTTGATGCATACCAAAACACCTTCAAAAATCTGCTAAACAACTATCTTCAGAGAACCTCCAACCTGGAAGCTGCAGGGGAGTGGGAGCGATACGAAACCTCGCTGAATCGCCTCGATTCCAACAAGCACCGTGCCGACCTGCTCGTGGATCTAATTGCAGAAATGGAATATTGGATGCATGGAGCGTCCATCCATCTGATCCTGAAAACGGGGGGACGCTGGATCTCGGTACTCCACAATGTGAAGGCTCCCCACACCGGATTCAGCGGACTTGAAGTAGAGATCCGCTCCATGGCCTCCGTGGTACTTGAGCGTGGTGAACCCCAATTTGCCATCCATTTCAATCAAAACCCGAAAATACTCTCCTCTAAAGAGAAACACACAAATGGTGCCAGTTACCTTCTTCCACTAACCATCTTTTCACAGATACAAGGCGCGTTTATTGTGAACCACTCCGATCCGCTAACGCTTACGGAATCGATGAAGCACAAACTCTCCAACCTGGTACGAGTCGCGTCCTTGAAAATCGAGGCAGGAAACCGCAGGCAAGCCGGTGAACCGCTATTTACCGCTGGCCCAGGATGTATTATCCCAAATTTGTGGGAGAAAAGCATCGACACGGCATGGCAACGTAAGAGAGAAGGAGCAAACCACGAGCACACCGTATTTGCAGTAGCTACACTCGAAAACATTCGCGAACTACAGACAAGGCTAAGACTAGAATCGCTTCATTGGTTGCAAAAACAGTGTGCGGAGATCCTTGCACCGACCATGCACAGATTCCGGGGTTATGTCGGATTCCGGAGCGACTACATCTATCCGGTCATTCTGTTTTCCGACCACCCCAATACAACAGAAGAGTGGATGGAAAGGGTTCACCATCAGATAGCCAAACCAATTCAGCTGCATGGGGAACAGGGAAATATTGACATTCCGATCGCCCTCAAAATACAAACCGTTCCGATTTCCGGCGAAGTTGAGGATCCCCACAAAATCATTCGGGATGGGTTACGATAAACTAGAATGAAAAGAAAACAGGCGATGAAACGCGTATTTTTGATTGTGATCGACGGCCTTGGCGTGGGAGCCCAGGAAGATGCTTTTCATTATGGTGATGCTGATGCAAACACGCTCAAAAGCGCTTTGGAGGGCGGGCTGGAATTGGGGGCTAAACCACTGATTCATTTTGCACAGCTCGGACTAGGCACACTCCTCGATCCGGAGACCCAAAAAAAATTCGCCAAACTGCTACCCGGCCACGAGTCTAATTTGCCTGAAGCGTCTGCCACACCTTTCGCGCCTACCAAATCATCCACACAGGATGTAACTACCACACAGGATGTAACTACCACACAAGGTGAAACTACCACACAAGGAGAAACTACCACACCTAGCGCATCTGTCGGAATGATGAGAGAGGTGTCCGCCGGAAAAGATTCCACAACCGGACACTGGGAACTCGCAGGCTTACATCTTGCCAAGCCATTCCCCACGTATCCCGATGGATTCCCCAATCAGATTCTCGATCTTTTTTGCCGAAGCACCGGCGTCGAAGGTGTACTCTGCAACAAACCCTACTCTGGCACCGATGTGATCCGTGACTTTGGTGACGAACATCGCAGAACCGGAAAACCAATTGTGTACACATCAGCTGACAGTGTTTTCCAGATCGCCGCCCACACCGACACAATCCCGCTTGAAACACTGTATGAATGGTGCCGTATTGCACGGGAAGAGATATGTACCGGAGATCACGAAGTAGGGCGTGTGATTGCACGACCCTTTACCGGCAGTTCCGGATCCTATGAGCGTATCTCATCCTCCCGAAAAGATTACTCATCCATCCCTCCGAAGCCCAACCTCATGAGTGTACTTCGCAGCTGTGGAATACGTACCCTCTCAATCGGGAAAGTCGCGGATCTGTTCGCATCAGAAGGCTTCGATGAAACTCATAAAACCAAGAGTAACCGCGACGGACTCAATGCGATCCTGAAAACACTAAAACGATCTTTCCCGGCAGACGACCAGGAAATCACAGAATCCAATGAGTCCACAGAAACCAAAGAGTCCACAGAAACCAAAGAATCCTTAAGCGCAGGAGTAGAAAAAAAAGGAGTATTTGTGTTCGCCAACCTCATCGATACCGATCAGCTATTTGGGCATCGGCAAGACCCGCAGGGATACTACGAGTGCCTTAGGGAGATCGACGATGCCATCCCTGCCATCCTTAAAGAGTTAAAAAATGAGGATCTAATCATCATCACCGGAGATCATGGTAACGACCCTGGCGATCAAAGCACCGATCACACCAGAGAGTTTGTGCCACTTTTTGTCCTTCAAAAAGCTCCGGATTTCACTCCGTCACCCCTCGGTGTTCGTGACACTTTTTCCGATGTTTCCGCTACGATTCTCGAGTACTTTTCCTGTGATAATAATTTAAAAGGTCAATCGTTTTTGTAGGGCTATCAAGAGAAATTGATCTTCCATTTCAGTACAAATTTCTGTACTTTTGGTAATTGTGGAAAAAAGTAAATTTCACGTTTGTGCGTTCAGCACTGTGCAACATAAAACTTCAGAGTACACACTGATCGCCGAGTAGCACTTTTACATTTATCAAACATTCAAAAAAGAGGAAAAAACGTGGCAAAAGGTTCAGGAATTTCAACCCGCGAATCAGAATCTCTCGATCGGTATCTGCATGAGATTGGCAAGGAAAAACTGATCACCCCCGACGACGAAGTCCGGCTGGCAAAAGAAATTCAGAAAGGATCCCAGCGGGCACTCGAAGATCTAACCAAAGCCAATCTTCGGTTTGTGGTTTCCGTCGCCAAACAATATCAAAATCAGGGACTTTCACTCGGCGACCTCATTAACGAAGGCAATCTCGGGTTGATCAAAGCAGCAAAACGATTCGACGAAACACGTGGATTTAAATTTATCTCCTATGCCGTTTGGTGGATCCGCCAATCAATCTTACAGGCTCTCGCAGAACAGAGCAGAATTGTTCGACTCCCGCTCAATCGGGTAGGTGCCCTAAACAAAATCGGAAAAGAGCTCTCAAAACTGGAGCAAGAGTACGAGCGAATTCCGTCTGCCGCAGAATTGGCAGAAAGCCTTGAAATGACTGTATCAGAGGTAGCCGATACCCTAAAAATTTCCGGTCGACACCTCTCCATGGACGCGCCTTTTGCTCAGGGAGAAGACAACCGCCTCCTCGACGTACTTGAAAATGAGGAGATCCCCAATCCGGACAACGAACTCATGGGCGAATCCCTCAAAGTGGAAATCGAGAGAGCCCTGTCCAAACTCACAACTCGGGAAGCAGAAGTGATTCGACTCTACTTTGGTATTGGCCGTGAACACTCTTTAACCCTGGAAGAGATCGGGGAGCGGTTCGATCTCACACGGGAACGAGTGCGCCAGATCAAAGAAAAAGCACTCCGCAAGTTGCGTCATCACAATCGAAGCACAGCCCTGAGAGTATATTTGGGTTGATGAGGTTGGAATCCTCTTCTTGGAAACGCCGCAGGCACAGCCAACGATTTGATTGCCTAAGTCGAACTAAGCACCCAAATCATTCAAATCATCCCAAAAAGGTACGCCGAGCTTGGCGAGTACTCACCGGGTTTATCGCAATAATTAGTTTGGTATTGGCCATAAAAGTGCACGCTCCTTTGGCCCAGCACCTGCCCTTCACATCCTACTCCATCCAGGAAGGACTCAGCGAGTCCGTTGTACACGACATCATTCAGGACCGGGAGGGACACCTTTGGGTTGGTACAGGGTTTGGTTTAAATCGGTTTGATGGGAAAAACTTTCGGAAATTCTATCAACAGGACGGCTTGCCAGACAATCGTGTAAACGTAATTCTGGAAACCAGTAACGGAACCATCTTGGTTGGCACACAGGGAGGACTCGCATATCTGCAACCGGAAGACGCAGGAATTTCATCCAACTTCACAGGTTCATCACGCTTAGGAACCTCCAGTCGACTCAGGATCTCTCAACGACAAACTACCTTCACAAGCCACCCGAAATTCAACGGCGAGATCATTCTGGACCTTACTGAAGGCCCAGATCAATCTGTCTGGATTGCCACGCAAAACAAAGGGTTGTGGAAACTGAACTGGAGTACCGAACTTGAAACGGCAGACAAACCGGCGCAGACTCCATCCCAAATTCCCCAGGATTCATCCCAGATTCCCAAGGATCCATCCCCCGAGACTCAATCCCCAACTTCCCAAGTATCAAAGGTTACACGACCCAATCAGGACCGAAACTATACCACAGACCCATTTCACGTTCAATACGTCCAACTACCCGAATCCCAACTTCCGAACGACAGGATTACGGCTATTCACCAAGGAGAAGGTGGCACCGTATGGGCTGGCACCGCTGGCGGTACTATTTTTATCATAGCCGGAGAGTATACTTCCAGTGCCGGGGATGTCTTGGAATATACAATCCATCCAGGTCATGGTACTCGCTCAGAAGTAGGTAGCCGCGTAAACGATCTGCTAACCGATCAAAACGGAACCCTCTGGGTTGCTACCAACCGGGGACTCTTTGGCCAGACTGACATGGATTACAAATCCCTACGTCGTTTAGAGTTTCTACGTCGATTAGAGGGTGTTCCGGTCGAACGTCTTCACTCCCTCACAAGCGATCTGGATGGGAATATCTGGATCGGATCTGACAACGGTGCCTTACAGGTTCAACCCGATGGTTCTGTCCGGCACTTCACTACAGCAGAGGGATTATCTGCACCGCTTGTATACAGTATTATGATGGATCGGGAGGGGAATGTCTGGATGGGCACACTTGGCGGAGGCCTCAACAAATTCTATGGTGAAATATTCCTCAACTACAATACCGATCTTGGTCTCAGTAACAATGTTGTTACTGGTTTTGAGGAATCGTCCGATGGCCGTATCTGGATTGCAACCTTTGGAGGGGGGGCACAATCCTTTCATAATGGAGAGTTTCTAACGTACGGAGTCCGGGACGGACTTACCGACAGTAAGCTGTACGTTATTTTTGAAGATTCTAAGAAAACTCTTTGGATCGGCGGCGAGAAGGGGCTACATCTTTACCGAAACCGACGTTTCATCAAACCGAATACCGCAACGTTTCCTTACACGCATGTCCGCTCTATTTTTGAGGATGAAACTACAGGCATGTATTGGATTGGTACGTACTACGATGGAATCATTCTTTATCAAAATGGAATACAATCCGTGTATGATCGTACTAATGTTTTGAATAATAATACGGTGATGGATATCAAACAGAGTGCAGATGGGACCCTATGGTTTGCTACCTATGGTGGCGCAGTTTCATACGACGGAAAGGTGTGGACACACTATACTGCAGAAGATGGACTCCCCAGCAATGGTGTCGTGCAGATCTACATCGATCACGAACAGAGAGTTTGGTTTTCAACGTTTGAGGGAGTAGCGTTTCTGGCCGATGGGAAGATTGAAGTTCCCTCAGGAGAGGAGCAAACAGGAATCATTACCTATTTTACGATTCAGGATGATATGAATCGCTACTGGCTTGGCACCAATCGTGGACTGTATCGGTTCCAGCCAGACCGGTACCGGGAGGCAGATTCCGAAGTGGAGCGTATTAAAGCGTTTAAATTGTATAACCGTGATCAGGGGCTTGTTGCGAACGAATTAAATGCAGGCGCGTACCTGATGGCATCGGATGGATCTCTGTGGCTTGGAACGATTGAAGGACTCAGTATATTTCTTCCAGGAGAGCTTCGTGAAAACGTATACCCGCCCGGTATCGAACTTCGAAGTGTGACTGCCAGTGGTGCTGAATTAGATCTTATCCATGGGCAGAACCGCCGTTCATTTACGCTTAGCAACGAGCTCTCTTCTATGCAGAAATCCATTGAGTTCGATTACATGGGACTGAGCCATGAAAGTCCCGGACGGATTTTGTACCGGTACCGGTTGGACGGGTATGATGAGCAGTGGCTAACCACCCGGGAAACTAGCATCAGCTACGCATCACTCTCTCCGGGCACCTATCAGTTTTCCGTAGAATCGTTCAATGCAGATGGGATCGCCAGTACATCTGCAGTGACAGTGGATTTTCGTATTCCGGCACCATTTTGGATGCAGATCTGGTTCATCGCTTTCATTCTTTTGGTGATAAGCGGGTTGATTATTCTCTATCTACGGTATGTATCTGCCAACAAACAAATTGAAATCGAGCGAATGCGGGTTCAGATTGCCAGCGACCTGCATGATGATGTGGGTTCGTCACTCACTGAACTGGCACTTCAAACTGATTTCCTGCAGCATCGGGAACAGGATCCAATCATCAAAAAAACACTGAAACAACTCGGTGAGCAAAGCCGGAGAATTGTTTCGGGTCTGGATGATATTGTTTGGTCCATCGATAGCAGAAACGATCGGGCAGGAGATCTAACCGATCGGATGCAGGATTATGTAAGTCATGTATTTAAATCGGAAACTCCTGTGGTACACTACAGATTCGACCGGTTAAACATGTCGGAAAAACTGCCGGTTCAGGTGAAAGAAAATATCTACTTGGTATTCAAAGAGGCGATTCATAACATTGCAAAACATTCAGATGCGAGCAAAGTAGAGGTTACGTTCGAATTAAAAGGGAGAACGTTCCTCTTGCTGGTTACGGATAATGGGTCCGATCCGGAACTTCGTGCGGGGAAACGAAAGAGTGGGCAGGGGATGAGGAATATGAATCTTCGTGCCAAGCGAATCGGAGCCGCACTATCTGTTGGCTGGGCAAATGGCTTCAAGGTAGAGATGAGAGGGAAACTATAAGCGTTAAACCTATGAGCACCACAAAAACAATTATTACAGGAATTGTAGAGGATAATGAGGTAATCCGCACCATATTGAGAGATCATCTGGATGCGGAACCGTCGATTCAATGTCCTGTCGCCGTGGAGTCCGTGGAAGATCTGCTGACCTATCTGGAGGCTCATCCTGCTCCGGATCTAATTTTGATGGATATTCAGCTGCCTGGAATGTCCGGGATCGAGGGCATTCAGATTTTGCGCAAAAACTTTCCGGATATAGAGATCATGATGCTCACGGTGTATCACGATTCACACAAAATATTTCATTCGCTTCAGGCGGGTGCCTCCGGGTACCTACTCAAACATACATCCCTGGAGGAGATTACCGAGGCGGTTCGAATGCTGGCTGATGGAGGAGCACCCATGTCGCCTCAGATTGCAAGGAAAGTAATCCGGCATTTTAGCGATCAAACTCCAAATGAAAAGCCAGACAGTAATCTTACATCCAGGGAGCAGGATATTGTGGAGGGTTTGGTGGATGGTCTTAGTTACAAGCTGATCGCGGATCGTTTTGACATTTCGATAGATACAGTTCGGGCTCATATACGAAATATTTACAAGAAACTTCACGTTAACTCGAAAGCAGAGGTGATTGCAAAATCGCTTCGCGGAGAGATTTGAAAGAGAAGCACTAAGTGCTACCATCTAGTTGCATGTTAGGTAATGATGCGTAGCATATCACATCATGATGCGATACCATGCTAATGAGGAAATCGGTATTTTCAAACCGAACGTTAAACCAACGGAGGACATACGATGAAACGAGTTGAATCATACGGTATCTGGCTCTTACTTATCATGGCATTTCTATTAACAGGATGCTACACACAGTTTGAAGTGATCGAGAGAACAGTATTTATACCGGCTGATCCGTCCGCAGTTTCTGAGGGTATGTCGGAAAGAGCAGAACAGCGTTCATCCATGGCCGAAGCGGAGGGAGCGGAACAGATGATTGAAAATGAAGAGGACTACGCACTTGGCTATGAAGATGGCTGGGAGGATGCGGAGAGCTACTACTTCAAAGATTATGAGTCTGCGCAGTGGTATAAAGAAAAAGGGGTAACTTTATCAGGAGAGGCGATTGTTCATAACCATTACTATTTTGATTCATATTACTCACCCTGGAATTCCCCATGGTACTCATCCTGGTATTCACCTTGGTACACGCCTTGGTATTCTTCGTGGTCGGGATACTATTGGGGCTTTGGATTCGGTCCTTCCTTTGCGTACTACCCCTGGGGTGCGTATAGCGTGTATCCATGGGGAGGATGGGGACATCCATGGGGGGGATATACTGGGTGGGTATATCCATACTACGGTTTTGGTGGTTATTACGGAGGGTACTATGGTGGCGGAACCAATGACATTGTAAGAAGAGACCGATCGGTCCGTTCTACTGGATTCCGATCGGGGACTGCTCTGTCCGGTAGGACACGAGTGATCGGAGGAGATCAGGCTTCCGTATCCCGCAATCTTCGATCGAGTACCCGTTCCGATTTGCGTTCAACGCTACGCGATCGTGCAACCCAGTCGGTAACCCGGACATCAACACGGACCGGAAGTTCCACACGGTCAGGAGTTCGCTCGGAGAGTAGTTCACGGAGCAGTAGTATTAACCGGGTTCGTAGCAGTAATAGTTCTGGCAGTAGTAGTAGTACAGCTCGTTCTGGCAGTAGCACGCGAAGTAGCAGTGGCAGCCGGGTTCGGAGTGGCAACAGTTCCGGGAAAAGCAGCAGTGGCACGGTTCGTTCTGGCAGCAGCACGCGAAGTAGCAGTAGCAGTGGCAGTAGCAGTGGCAGCCGGGTTCGGAGTGGCAGCAGTTCAGGAAGCTCACGCGACAGAGATCAAGAGAGAAGCGTGAGCTCCCTATCAAAGAGTTCTGCAGGCGTGGATAATGCGCTGAGAAGTGGCTCCATCGGAGCGGGTATCTTTGATACAGATCGATCTTCTTCAACTCGAACATCATCTGCATTTCGGCAGTTCACGATGGTTTTGGGGGAAATGTTTGATGTTACTTCAGTACCTGTTTCGGGAGTCCGGAGTGGTTCGGGAGTCCGAAGTGGGAGTTCTTCAAGAGCTGTTGATACGATTTTGGATGCAGTACGCACCCGTTCTTACTCTGGG
>Ga0075477_10000722_pt1 | contig 14663 bp, 12 predicted proteins | sample DEB08_DNA_FD_76338 | JGI IMG/M metagenome (GOLD analysis project Ga0075477, IMG submission 76338) | Aqueous microbial communities from the Delaware River and Bay under freshwater to marine salinity gradient to study organic matter... | ecosystem: Environmental > Aquatic > Marine > Coastal ...
GGGCACCATCTACGTTTTCCATCGCAAACAACGCTTGTGCATTGTCGCCATTAACACTGCCACCATAGAGCAGTCGTGTCGCCTCACCGATGGCCGGATCTAACGAGACCAGGCTGTCGCGGAGCGCACTGTGCACTTCTTCCGCCTGCTCCGGTGTTGCGCTCAGTCCGGTGCCAATCGCCCAGACAGGCTCGTAAGCCACCATGCCGCCACCGATGCCATCCATACCGACCCGCTCGACCACGGCCCGCAACTGTCGGGTGACGACGTCAAGCGTATGATCCGCCTCGCGTTCGGCGAGTGTTTCACCAACACACAGGATCGGCATCAGGCCAACATCCAGACACTGGGCATACTTTTCTGCCACCGTGTCGTCATCTTCACCGAAGAGCGTTCTTCGTTCGGAGTGACCCACCAGCGCATGGGTGCAACCAATATCGCGCACCATCCCTGCTGACACTGCACCGGTGTATGCACCGACAGCGCGACTATCGACATCCTGTGCACCTGTTGCAACGACCGTTCCTGCCAGTCGGGTGACAACCTCGCTCAGATAAACATGCGTCGGAAAAACAAGCACTTCGCAGTGATCGCACTTCGCCGTTTCAAGCGCTTCAAGCATCTCATCCAAAAGGCTGGTGATGCTGGCTCGATCGCCGTTCATCTTCCAGTTTCCCGCAACCAGAGGCTTCCTCATCGGCTCCTCCTCACCCGTTTTTCAGGGTCCTGCGGCAAAAGGCGGCAAATCTTAACGACTTTGCCTGCAAGATTCAAACGGCCTGGCATCCTTATCCGAGCTCCTTTGCGACGACTTCTGCGAGATCACGCGTAAGATCGAGGACCTTGTCCTGATCGGGACCCTCAACCATCACCCGCACGACCGGCTCGGTGCCCGAGGGTCTCAGCAACACCCTGCCCCTGCCTCCCAGCTGGCGCTCCGTATCGGCGACAGCAGCGGCGAGCGGGGTGCCGGGCTGCAGATCGACCTTGCCACGGCAGGCAACATTAATCATGTGCTGGGGATACTTCTTCATGCCGGACTTCAATTCATGCAGTGACTTGCCGGAACGACGCACGGCGGCCAGCACCTGCAGGGCCGAGATAATGCCATCGCCCGTTGAAGTCACATCAAGACACAGGATATGGCCGGAGCTTTCGCCGCCGAGCTGCCAGCCCCTGGCGGTCAGCTCGGCCAGCACGTAACGATCTCCAACCCTGGCGCGGGTGAACGGCACACAATCGGCGACCAGTGCCTCTTCGAGCCCGAAATTACTCATCTGGGTCCCCACCACACCACCGTGCAGCCGGTCCCTCTGTTTCCTGTCATCTGCAATCACAAACAGCAGCTCATCGCCGTCAACCACCACACCTTCGTGATCCACCATAATGACCCGGTCGCCGTCGCCGTCGAGGGCGATGCCAAGATCAGCGGATGACTCAACGACCCGGGCCCTGATCGCGCCGGGATGTGTCGAGCCAACTTCAGCATTAATGTTGAACCCATCAGGCTGGGTACCGAGCGTAATGACTTCAGCCCCCAGCTCTGACAGGACGCTGGGGGCAATGTGATACGTCGCACCATGAGCACAGTCGACGACAATCTTCAGACCGCGCAGATTCAGGTCTGCGGGAAAACAGCTCTTGCAGAATTCAATGTAACGACCTGCGGCATCATCCACGCGGGAGACCTTACCGATCTGATCCGACGGGACCATCTCCATGTGATTATCGAGCTCGGTTTCAATGGCGAGCTCGACTTCATCATCCAGCTTGGCACCGTCGCTGGAGAAGAACTTGATACCATTGTCATGAAACGCGTTGTGGGAGGCACTGATGACAATCCCCGCGCTGGCATTGAAGGTGCGCGTCAGGTATGCGATCGCCGGTGTTGGCATCGGCCCGAGCAGCAGCACATCGATACCGGCGGAGACGAGGCCAGCCTCGAGGGCCGACTCAAACATGTAACCTGAGACGCGGGTATCCTTGCCAATAATGATGCGGCCGCGACCTTCCCGCGCAAAAACCCTGCCTGCTGCCCAGCCAAGACGGAGCATGAACTCGGCCGTAATGGGATGCTCACCGACCCTGCCTCGAATGCCGTCTGTGCCGAAATACTTCCTGGCCATCTGTCTACCGCCCGTTTTTCTACCGCTGAATCACTCGGGAATGGATTCATCCCTGATCGCCGCACGGATGCGCAACGCGTGTACTGTTGCTGCCACATCGTGGACCCGCAGCATGCTGGCCCCTTCTTCCACCGCCAGTAGCGCGCCGGCAATACTGCCGATCAGCCGATCAGGAACGATTTTGCCAATGGTACTCTTTCTCGAAAGCCCAACCAACAAAGGCCGCTCAAGATCAGCAAAGGCTTTCAGGCGGTTGATCAACTGCACATTGTGCAGGGGCGTTTTACCGAAGCCAAAGCCGATATCGAGAATCAACCGTGATCGCGGTATACCTGCGGACTCGCAGGCAGCGATGCGCTCAAGGAAAAACGCTCTGATCTCCGCGATAAGGTCATCGTAGTGCGGGTTTTGCTGCATCGTGCGCGGCTCCCCCTGCATATGCATCAGGCAGACAGGTAATCCTGAGGCAGCAGCAGCGGCAAGCGCCCCGGGATTCCGCAGGGCATAGACGTCGTTGATCAGATCAGCACCGGCTGCAGCAGCCGCCTTGATGACAGCGGCTTTGCTCGTGTCGATAGAAATGGGGACGTCTGAGACTTGTCGCAGCGCCTCGATCACCGGCAGGACTCTCGCGAGTTCTTCCTCCGTGCTGACAGACGCGGCGCCCGGACGTGTGGACTCGCCACCGACATCGATGATGTCAGCACCCTCCCTGATCATCTCAAGTGCACGGGCGACTGCCGCATCGGTGGAATAGAACTTACCACCGTCAGAAAAGGAATCCGGGGTGACATTGAGAATGGCCATGACGACGGGGCGACCGGCATCCAGCAGCCCCGCGAATCGTGTCATAAGAACGGCTTAGTGATCGTGGGCGGGGTCGCCAAACTCACCTGGCTCGGCCGGGCCGGAGCCTTTCTCAGAGCCGTCTACAGCGGGCGGCGTCCCCGGGTCGGAATCATTCCAGCTCGACGGAGGACTGGGCTTCTTGCCAGCCATGATGTCATCGATCTGCTGCCGGTCGATAGTTTCATACTCAAGCAGCGCCTCGGCCATCATATCGAGCTTGTCGCGATTCTCTTCGAGCACTCGCCGTGCCGTGGAATAACAGTCATCAATAATGGCGCGAATTTCATCGTCAATCTGCTTTGCAGTTTCATCAGACACATGGGACTGCGGTGTACCGGCAGACATGCCGAGGAACACTTCCTCGTTTTCCTGGTCGTACATCAGTGGCCCCATCTGTTCTGACAGTCCCCACTTGGTGACCATGGCGCGCGCCATCTTGGTCGCCCGCTCGATATCATTGGACGCACCCGTCGTGATGCCATCAGGGCCGAGCGTCATCTCTTCGGCGATGCGGCCGCCAAACAGTGAGCAGATCTGGCTGTGGATCGAGCGCTTGCTCATAGAGTACCGGTCTTCTTCCGGCAGGAACATGGTGACGCCGAGCGCCCGACCACGCGGGATGATCGATACCTTGTAGCTCGGATCATGCTCGGGGACCAGGTAACCAACGATACAGTGACCGGCCTCGTGGTAAGCGGTGTTCTTTTTCTCTTTCTCTGACATGACCATGGATTTGCGTTCCGCCCCCATCATGATCTTGTCTTTTGCCTGTTCAAACTGGGTCATAGAGACCGTGCGCTTGTCCTGGCGTGCCGCAAACAATGCTGCTTCATTCACCAGGTTAGCCAGGTCAGCACCGGAGAAGCCGGGCGTGCCGCGCGCAATCACGCCTGCATCAACGTCAGATGCAAGCGGCACCTTGCGCATGTGTACCTTCAGGATCTGTTCCCGGCCGCGAATGTCGGGCAGCGGTACAACCACCTGGCGGTCGAAACGACCAGGACGCAGCAGGGCCGGGTCAAGGACGTCCGGACGGTTCGTGGAGGCGATCACAATAATGCCTTCGTTACCGTCGAAACCATCCATCTCTACCAACAGCTGGTTCAGGGTCTGCTCTCTTTCATCATGTCCGCCGCCGAGACCGGCACCACGATGTCGGCCCACCGCGTCAATCTCGTCGATGAAAATGATGCAGGGCGTCTGCTTCTTCGCCTGGTCAAACATATCCCGGACACGGGACGCACCAACGCCGACAAACATCTCGACGAAGTCGGAGCCGGAGATACTAAAGAACGGCACCTTGGCCTCGCCCGCGATCGCCTTGGCGAGCAGTGTTTTACCGGTACCGGGCTGACCGACCATGAGAATACCGCGCGGAATTCTGCCACCGAGTTTCTGGAACTTGCTCGGATCCTGGAGGAAGTCGACCAGTTCCTGGACATCTTCCTTGGCTTCATCAACACCGGCGACATCGGCAAACGTGGTTTTAATCTGGTCTTCACCGAGCAGCTTCGCCTTGCTCTTGCCGAAGGTCAGCGGGCCGCCACGGCCACCAGAGCCGCCCTGCATCTGTCGCATGAAAAACATGAACACGGCGATGATGACAAGAATCGGGAAGCTGGCCACGAGAAGCTGGGTCCAGATGCTCTGCTGCTCAGGGCGATTGCCCTTGAAATCAACATTGTGATCGAGCATGTCGCCGATCAGGGCACTGTCAGTGATCTGTGGTTGAATGGTTTCGAAGCGCTGACCATCGTAGCGCTCACCATTGATGGTGAGCCCGTCGATCTCAACGGACCTCACCTGGTTCTGGTTAACCAGTTCGAGAAAATCCGAGTAGGCAATTTCCTCGGTCGTAGGGCGGACATTGAAGTTCTGAAATACCGTCAACAGCACCGCTGCGATGATCAGCCAGAGTAGTAAATTTTTTCCCATGTCATTCAATGCTCAACATCCCTCGGCGATTGATCGCCGCTCTTTGGTTTTGCCATGTCCGCGGTGCGGCCGGCCATTATACTGCTTTTACGGGCTCAAAAAGGCTTATTCAGCGCCCTTATAACCACGTCCCAGAAGGTATATTTCCCTCGATCTGTTACGAGACGCCTTCGGTTTCAGATTATTTAACTGTTTGAAATCTCTGCGGATTACCTCTCGCAGGTCGTTGATACCCTCGCCTTCAAAGCACTTGGCGAGAAACGCTCCGCCAGGCCGCAGCACTGACCTGGCAAAATCTATTGCCAGTTCAACGAGATAGGTCGACCTCGGCTGATCAATACCCCTTGTACCACTAAGATTGGGGGCCATATCGGAAATTACAAGGTCCACAGTGCGGCCGGCGAGTTTCCCCAGCAGCAGCTGCAGTGGGGCATCTTCGGTAAAGTCACCCTGAATGAACTCGACGCCTTCAAGCGGCTCCATATCAAGCAGATCCAGGCCAACGACAAACCCCTTGTCGCCTACCTTCTGCCGCGCAACCTGGCTCCAGCCGCCCGGGGCAGCACCCAGGTCAACGACGGTCAACCCTGGGCGCAGCAGGTCGTAGCGCTCGTCAATCTCGAGCAGCTTGTAGCAGGCACGGGAACGGTACCCCTCGCGCCGGGCGCGCAGGACAAACTCGTCTTTCTCGTGATCTTCAATCCAGCGTCGACTGGAGGACTTCTTTTTCGCCATGGCACAAGTATCGCGAAAAATCCCCGGCAGATCTCAACTAAATCCAACCGCTAACCGATTATTCGTGTACAATCGCCGCCCCAATTCCAGGGCAGGACACCACATTCGCCTGTGAACTCGAAACAAAAAAAGAAATTCCGGGCTATCGGCCACACGCTGAATCCCGCCGTTACGATCGCCGGCAACGGCCTGTCCGAGTCTGTCAGGGCTGAACTGAACCGTGCGCTGGATGACCATGAGCTGATCAAGGTGAAAATCGTCGGCGATCGCGAAGAACGCAAGGAAATTGTCGAAGCACTCGCTCAGCTTGAAACAACCGAGGTCGTGCAGGTGGTTGGTGGCGTTGCCCTTATCTATCGGCCCGCCCGGGAACCGAATCCTGCGCTCTCGAACATCGCCCGCGCCGGCCTGCTCTGACCGCTGATCCTGCCCTCAGCCACCCCGGCTGATGTTAGACGACAACGTGTGCACCATCTGCTTGAAGCGTTCGGTCACCGTAAACTCTTTCAGGTCTTTGAATTCGCCGGCATCGAAGAACGTGCCATAACAGGTTGGACAGGATTCATAGCGAATATGAAACTGATCCTTGTCGACCATCGGGATCATCGGCTGGTGACAACGCGGACAGTCAATTTCGCGCATATCCCGGTACTTCGGGTCCACCTGCTCATTGCCCAGATCAATGGTTTCCGAGTGTTCGATCTTCAGAAGGTCTTCTTTCTCCAGCATGTCGAACCAGAGCCCTTTACAGTTAACGCAGCGATCGACCTCAATATCGTGAAAGATGATGGTTTCAAACGGACTTTGGCATTTCGGACAAGGCATGACGCTGGTTTCCACTGACTGGGTTTTCAAAGGACGAGCTTAGATTCAGATATGTTGAACCTCGCAGACTTCATACTCAACATCACCGCCGGGTGTCTGCACAACCACGGCGTCATCGACCTGCTTGCCGATCAGCGCTCTGGCAATCGGTGAGTAAACCGAGATCTTGTTCTCTTTAATGTCGGCCTCGTCGTCACCGACAATCTTGTAGGTCACTTCTTCATCGGTTTCAACGTTCAGCAGTACGACCGTGGTGCCAAAAATCACCTTGCCTGATTTGGGTATCTGGCTGACATCGATAACCTGAGCGTTCGACAGCTTGCCCTCGATCTCCTGGATTCGACCTTCGATAAAGCCCTGCTCTTCCTTGGCGTACTGGTACTCCGCGTTCTCGCGCAGGTCGCCCTGCGCCCGCGCCTCGGCAATCGCCTGCACGATCCGCGGCCGCTCCGTCGATTTCAACTGATCCAGTTCCTGTCGGAGGGCCTGTTCGCCCTGCACTGTCATGGGGATCTTATCCATTAGCTCCTGCCTGAATGGGCTTAAACCGCGTAAAAAATATAGTGTCGAGAAGAAATAAGAAATTGTCCAGTTGATTCGGGGCGGCGGTTACACGCCCCTGGATCAAGACAAACTGGCTCAACTGGGCCGAGGCAACCCCTGCAGACTGTGCACCGAGGTATCTTCCCCGTGACGCAGCGCAGCAACACTGGCGCGACCGCCGGCCATGGTGGTCGTGTAGCAGACCTTGTTCTGCAACGCCGTCCGCCTGATAGCGAATGAATCGGCGATGGCCTGTTTGCCCTCGGTCGTATTGATAATGAAATCGATTTCCTCGTTCTTCAGCATGTCGACGATATGCGGGCGACCTTCAGCGACTTTGTTGACGACCTCGACTTCCATGCCGGCATCCCGAATGACAGCGGCACTGCCACGGGTTGCAACGACCTTGAAGCCAAGCTCGATCAGGTCTGCGGCGAGCGCAGGCAACTGTTCCTTATCAGCATCGCGGACACTCAGGAACACCCTGCCGTTGGCTGGAATCTTGTCATCTGCAGCGATCTGGGCCTTGCCATAAGCCTCACCGAAACTCATGCCAGCTCCCATGACTTCACCCGTCGACTTCATCTCCGGCCCAAGGATCGGATCCACACCGGGGAACTTGCCGAACGGGAAGACCGCTTCTTTCACACTGAAAAATTCCGGCACAATTTCTTTCGTGAAGCCCTGCTCTTCCAACGACACGCCCACCATACAGCGAGCCGCAACCTTGGCAAGACTGACGCCGATACACTTGGAGACAAATGGCACTGTTCGGGAAGCCCGAGGGTTCACCTCGAGAATGAAGACATCATCGCCCTGAAGAGCCAGCTGCACGTTCATCAGGCCGACAACACCCAACTCAAGCGCCATGCGCTTCACCTGGTCACGCATCTCATCAACGAGAGCCGCATCGAGACTGTAGGGTGGCAGCGAGCAGGCAGAATCACCGGAGTGCACGCCAGCCTGTTCAATGTGCTGCATAACCGAACCGATCACAACGTCGCTGCCATCGGATACTGCATCGATATCGACTTCAATCGCCTGGTCGAGGAACCGGTCCAGCAGGATCGGCGAGTCTTCGGAAACCTGCACGGCTTCACGCATGTAGGTCTGCAGTTCATCCTGGTCGTAAACGATCTCCATGGCCCGGCCGCCGAGCACGTAGGAAGGTCTGACAACCAGAGGAAAACCGATCTCATCAGCAGCAGCGACGGCTTCATCCTGGGTTTTCACCGTCCTGTTCGGCGGCTGCTTCAGGCCGAGCTTCTCGATCAGCTGCTGGAAACGTTCCCGGTCCTCTGCCTCATCGATGGCATCCGGTGAAGTACCAATGATCGGGACGCCCGCATCCTGCAAGCGGTTGGCCAGCTTGAGCGGTGTCTGACCGCCAAACTGAACGATGACACCGTGAGGCTTCTCAATGTCGACGACAGACATGACATCCTCGAAGGTGAGTGGCTCAAAGTAGAGCCGGTCAGAGGTGTCGTAATCCGTCGATACCGTTTCCGGATTACAGTTGATCATGATGGACTCATAGCCGTCATCACGCATGGCGAGGGCGGCATGCACACAGCAATAGTCGAATTCGATGCCCTGGCCGATACGGTTGGGCCCGCCGCCCAGCACGATAATTTTCTTGCGGTCAGACGGCTCAGCCTCGCACTCTTCCTCATAGGTTGAGTACATATACGCCGTCGAAGACTGAAATTCCGCGGCACAGGTATCTACCCGGCGGTACACCGGGCGCACATCAAGCTCGAGCCGGCGCGCCCGCACATCAGACTCCTGGCAGCCAAGCAGGCTGGCCAGGCGGGAATCGGAAAAGCCTTTCTGCTTCAGGCGGAACAATTCCTTCTTCTCAACTTCAGCGATAGAGCGACCTTCGAGCCCCTGCTCATGGGCAACGAGGTCCTGCATCTGGACCAGGAACCAGGGGTCGATGCCCGTCAGCTCGTACAACTCTTCGAGCTCAAAGCCAAAGCGGATGGCGTCTGCCAGGTAGCGGATGCGTTCTGACGTCGGTACCCGGATCTCACGCCGCAGGCGACTCGCTGCGTCCTTCGCCGCCAGGTCCTGAATCGGCGTCAGGCCATCGATGCCAATCTCGAGTCCGCGCAGGGCCTTCTGCAGGGATTCCTGAAAGGTTCGCCCAATGGCCATCACTTCGCCCACGGATTTCATCTGTGTGGTCAGCAGGTTTTCAGCCTGCGGGAACTTCTCGAAGGTGAACCGGGGAATCTTCGTCACGATATAGTCGATGGAAGGCTCGAAAGAGGCCGGCGTGACGCCACCCGTAATCTCGTTGGACAGCTCATCGAGTGTATAACCCACCGCCAGCTTCGCTGCCACCTTCGCAATGGGGAAGCCGGTGGCCTTCGAAGCGAGTGCGGACGAACGCGAGACTCGCGGATTCATTTCAATGACGACGAGCCTGCCAGTGTCCGGCTCAATCGCGAACTGGACGTTGGAACCGCCCGTTTCAACACCGATCTCACGCAGGACAGCGATCGAAGCATTACGGAGTATCTGGTACTCCTTGTCGGTCAGCGTCTGTGCCGGCGCAATGGTGATGGAATCACCCGTGTGCACACCCATCGGGTCAAGGTTTTCAATTGAACAGACAATGATGCAGTTGTCGTTCTTATCACGGACAACTTCCATCTCGTATTCTTTCCAGCCAAGCAGCGACTCATCAATCAGAAGCTCGCTGGTCGGCGACAGATCAAGGCCGCGCAGGCAGATCTCTTCAAAGTCTTCCTGGTTGTAGGCAATACCGCCACCAGAGCCACCGAGCGTAAATGAGGGCCGGATCACGCAGGGGAAACCCAGCATGGCCTGAACCTGTTTGGCTTCCTCGAGGGAATGTGCGATGGCACTACGGGGTGTCTCGAGGCCGATGGACTTCATCGCAATGTCAAACTGCTGGCGATCTTCCGCCTTGTCGATCGCTTCCTTGCTGGCGCCGATCAGTTCGACACCGTATTTCTCAAGGATACCTTCCCGCGCCAGGTCAAGTGCACAGTTGAGCGCGGTCTGCCCGCCCATGGTCGGCAGAATCGCGTCGGGTTTTTCCTTCGCAATGATATTTTCAACGTGGCGCCAGTTAACCGGTTCGATGTAGGTCGCGTCGGCCATCTCGGAATCAGTCATGATGGTGGCCGGATTCGAGTTGACAAGGATGACGCGATAGCCTTCCTCCCGCAGTGCTTTACAAGCCTGAGCCCCGGAGTAGTCGAACTCACAGGCCTGGCCTATCACGATTGGGCCCGCCCCTATAATCAGGATGCTTTCTATGTCGCTTCGCTTAGGCATGGATAAGGCTTCCCCCGTTCTCGTTGATCAGGTTCCACTGACAGACTGCCAAGTAGCGCTGAGGGCTCTCTATATCTGTTCGCTTAGGCATCGTTACTTCCTTGCTTGCATCAGTTCGATGAAATGATCGAACAGCGGGCTGGCGTCATGGGGCCCGGGACTGGCTTCCGGATGTCCCTGGAAACCAAAGGCGGGTCGATCAACCAGGTGGATTCCCTGGATCGTGTTATCGAACAGCGACCGGTGGGTGACACGCACACTGTTCGGCAGCTGGGTTTCGTCAATACAGAAGCCGTGGTTCTGGCTTGTGATCAGCACCGTGCCATCCTCAAGGTTTTTCACCGGATGATTGGCACCGTGATGACCGTGATTCATCTTGGTGGTTTCCATGCCTGCCGCCAGGCCCAGCAGCTGTAACCCGAGGCAGATACCGAACACCGGGATATCGGTTTCCAGAATTTCAGCAATCGCAGCGATCGCGTAGTCACAGGGGTCAGGATCGCCCGGGCCGTTCGACAGAAACACGCCGTCAGGCGCCATGGCGAGCACTTCGGCCGCCGGTGTCTGGGCCGGCACGACCGTCAACTGGCAACCTCGGTCGACGAGCATCCGCAGGATGTTGCGCTTGACGCCAAAGTCATAGGCTACGACATGAAAGTCACCGGAATCCAACTTCGGATGGCCTTCACCCCAGACCCAGGAGCCTTCGTTCCAGGTGTATTTGTCATCGACGGTGACTTCTTTCGCGAGGTCCATGCCCTTCAAGCCTTCAAAGGCGCGTGCGGCTTCCAGCGCCCCGTTAATGTCACCTTCAGACAGGTTGTCGCCAGCAACAATGGCACCGTTCTGGGAACCCTGGTCACGCAACACGCGGGTCAGCTTGCGAGTATCGATCTCTGCGATCGCGACGATGCCGTGGTCAGTAAGGTAATCCTGCAGCGACTGCTGGTTCCGCCAGTTACTCGCCATGAGCGGCAGGTCCCGGATCACGAGGCCTGAAGACCAGATCGCCCGCGACTCTTCGTCTTCCTCGTTGACACCCGTGTTGCCGATGTGAGGATGGGTCAATGTGACAATCTGGCGAGCGTAGGAAGGGTCCGTCAGGATCTCCTGGTAGCCCGTAATCGAGGTGTTGAAAACAACTTCGCCAACTGACAGCCCGGCGGCACCGATGGCAGTGCCCTCGAAGATCATGCCGTTTTCGAGTGCAAGTACTGCTCTACTCATCTGGGGTCAGTCTCCGTTTAGATCATGCGTGCAGACACCTGCCGCACACCCTGACAAAGGGTCTGCGAGAAGCCTACAACGGGGTTCAAGCGTTTATCAGAAGACCAAAAAAAATCCGAAAAAAAACGAGAGGGAACCGCGTTCCGTCTCGTTTTCAATGATTTAGATTGAGGCAGGTCATTCTAAGCGCCGCATTGTAATGGAGGTGATCCTCTGAATCCAGCGCCCGGGCCAAAATTAGCGGTTTTTCAGCCCCAGCACATCGAGCATGTCGTAAACACCTGCCGGCTGGGCGACAACCCAGGCTGCGGCCCGCAGCGCACCCTCGGCAAAGTTAGTCCTGCTCTGGGCGCGGTGAGTGATTTCCACGCGTTCACCACCCGCGATAAACATCACCGTGTGCTCGCCGACGATCTCACCACCCCGAATCGCATGGAAGCCGATCGTTTCACGCTCACGGGCACCGATCATGCCGTGGCGACCATGGACTTCAACCTCTGCCAGATTCCGGTTCAGACCCCGGGCCACGTGCTCGCCGAGGCTGATCGCCGTACCGGAAGGTGCATCAACCTTATGACGGTGGTGACTCTCAACGATCTCAACGTCCACAGAATCACCGAAGATCTCGGCTGCCATCTCAACGAGCTGAAAGGTCGCGTTGACGCCAACACTGTAATTACTCGCGTAGACCAGGGGCTGCTGCTGCCCCACCTCGTGTATTCGGGCCTGGGTCTCTGCTGAGAGGCCGGTGGTGCCGATAATCATCGGTGTACCCGCTGCAGCACAGACTTCGAGGTTCGCAGCCGTTGCCGGTGCCACGGTGAAATCAATCAGGACATCGGCTCCCGCCAGCACCGCCGCCAGATCGTCGGTGATCGCCACGCCGATCTTGCCGATGCCAGCCGTTTCACCGGCGTCACTGCCAACAAAGGGAGAGCCGGCCTGCTCAATCGCACCGGTCAGTTCAAGCGCATCAGATGCCTGGATCAGGGACACGAGCGTGCGGCCCATCTTCCCGGCTGCACCGACGACTGCAGTTTTAATCATGCTTGATCTTCCGCTCAAGGAGTGGCCACGCCACGATTGGCGGGGAATTGTATCTCACAACCCCGGGCGATGCCCGGGGCGGCGGATCAATCTGTCAGAGAATCAATAAAGCGCTTGACGCCCTCAAACCAGCTGTGCTGCTGGGGCCGGTTCTTCTCGCTGGACTCACCGGCGAATTCGCGCAGCAGTTCCTTCTGGCGTTCCGACAGGTTGACGGGTGTCTCGACGACAATATCGCAGTAGAGGTCACCGACCCCGCCACCGCGGACCTGGCTGACGTCGACGCCCTTGCCTCGCAGCCTGAAGCGTTTTCCGGTCTGGGTTTCCGCCGGAATTTTCAGGTTAACGCGGCCATCCAGCGTCGGGACTTCGAGTTCACCACCGAGGGCAGCATCAATGAAGCTGATCGGCACCTCGCAGAACAGGTGTTCGCCGTGACGGGTGAAGATATCGTGTTCACGCACTTCTACCTGCACATACAGATCGCCCGGAGGACCACCACGAGTACCCGCTTCGCCCTGACCCGCGAGCCGGATCCGGTCACCGGTATCAACGCCGGCAGGCACTTTCACCGACAGGGTCTTCGGCTCCTGGGTGCGACCCTGGCCATGACAGGTCTCGCAGGGATCAGAAATCACCTTGCCCTGGCCACGACAGCGCGGACAGGTCTGCTGGATGGAAAAGATCCCCTGGCGGGCAGTCACCTGGCCAACACCGCCACACTGGACACAGTCGATCGGCGATGAACCTTTCTTCGCACCCGAGCCGAGGCACTCCATACACTCGACGAGCGTCGGCACCTTGATCTTCGGGTTGCAGCCTTTGACTGCCTGTTCCAGGTCCAGCGTCAGCACATAACGCAGGTCCGACCCGCGATTCGGCCCGGCCTGGCGCCGGCCACCACCGCCGCCGCCGAAGATATCGCCGAAGACATCCTCAAAGATGCTGCTGAAACTGCCGCCGCCGGCACCGCCAAAACCACCGAACCCACCTGGTCCACCACCGCCTTCAAACGCGGCATGACCGAACTGGTCGTAGGTTGCGCGCTTTTCGGCATCGGTCAGGACCTCAGCCGCCTCGCTGGCTTCCTTGAACTTCTCTTCGGCGTCAGCATCATCCGGATTCCGGTCCGGGTGATATTTCATGGCAAGGCGACGGTAAGCCTTCTTGATGTCCTTCTCGGAAGCATCACGACTTACACCCAGTACTTCGTAATAATCTCGCTTTGCCATGTCTTAAGTGTCTTGTTTCAGGTTCTTATTCAGACACCGGGTCAAGAGGACCCGGCTCTGCTGTCAGCGGAGGAACCCGCCAGCGAGTTCCTCCAGGCTTGCCAGGTTACTTGTCGTCTTTGACTTCCTCGAACTCAGCGTCGACCGCGTCGGGGTCGGCGCCGTGGTCCGCAGAAGCTGCACCAGGCTCAGCCTGTGCGTCAGCCTGCTGGGCCTCGGCGTACATGCGCTGGGCCAGGTTGCCGGATACTTCAGTCAGCTTCTGCGTCTTGGCCTCGATATCAGCCTTGTCGTCTGTCTTGAGGGCCGCCTCGAGATCAGCAATCGCTGATTCGATACTGGCTTTCTCTTCGGCCTCGACCTTGTCGCCGGCTTCTTCAAGCGTCTTCCTGGTCGCGTGAATCATGCCGTCAGCCATGTTGCGTGCAGCCACCAGCTCTTCGAACTTGCGATCTTCTTCCGCGTGAGATTCCGCATCCCTGACCATCTTTTCGATTTCATCGTCAGACAGTCCGCTGGACGCCTTGATCACGATCGACTGCTCTTTACCGGTGGCCTTGTCTTTCGCAGACACTGACAGGATACCGTTCGCATCGAGATCGAAAGACACTTCAATCTGCGGCGTACCGCGCGGTGCCGGCGGAATGTCCGCGAGGTCGAACTGACCAAGGGACTTGTTCTCACGGGCCTGCTTGCGCTCACCCTGCAGCACATGAATCGTCACTGCGGGCTGGTTGTCATCCGCGGTTGAGAAGACATTGGTCTTCTGGGTCGGAATCGTCGTGTTCTTTTCGATCAGGGTCGTCATCACACCACCCATGGTCTCGATACC
>Ga0075477_10000727_pt1 | contig 14643 bp, 10 predicted proteins | sample DEB08_DNA_FD_76338 | JGI IMG/M metagenome (GOLD analysis project Ga0075477, IMG submission 76338) | Aqueous microbial communities from the Delaware River and Bay under freshwater to marine salinity gradient to study organic matter... | ecosystem: Environmental > Aquatic > Marine > Coastal ...
ACGGGGCTCCGGGGATCGGAGCCAACTTTTCGAGATCCGCATCAACCGCCTTCGGTTCACGTCGCCCGGCGCCACCGCGGTCTCGTCGTCGATCGTCGGTCCCAGCGTCGAGGGCGTCGGACCCCTGGCCGTCGGGCACGAACCCGCCTCCGGCCCCCGCCCCGCCAAGGGCGAACCCGGCACTGCCGGCACGAACCTTCTCGCCGCCGGTCCGTCGCCCCTGCATGGCTCCGCCGCCGACGCCGTCGCCACCGCCGAAGCTGGCACCCGCGAAGTCGTTGTCGCGACCGTCGTCGCGATCGCGACGACGCGCGTCCCATCGGCCCGGCGCTCCGGGTCGGCCGGCTTGCGATCCTCCCCAACGGTCTCGGTGACGAGACGGTCGATGTTGAGAGACACCGATCCGGGAACGATCCGATACGGGACGTCCGGCCGGTCTTCGGCGGCGGTGTCCCGCAGCCACGCGCACACCGTGTCGTTCAGGAAGTCCTGTCGGCCCTGGTGACTGAATTCGACCTCCATGGAGACCGAGAATCGCCTGGTCCCGTTCTCCGAGGCGTAGTCGGCGGAAAGATCCTCCAGCAGGACCCAGCGCCGATCCTCGGGAGCCACCGCTGCGATCGCGTTGGAGTCGCCCGAGAAGAGCGTCGCCTGCGGTCCTGCCGAGTTGAGCGAGGAGAAGACGTCGCGGATCAGGTGCGGCCAGACCTCGCGATCGTCGACCAGCCGTCTGAAGTTCTCCGCGGTGAATCCGTAGGTGCTCTCGGCCTGGATCGACTGGAGGGCGTTGCGATCCTGCCGGGCCTTGTCGAGGGCCGCCTGGACCACTTGATCGGTCTCGGCACGGCCTCCCTCGAGCGACTGCCGCTCGAGCAGACCCTTGACGAACATCAGGCCGCCCGCCGCGACGACGATGCCGGCGGCAGCGGCGAACCAGCGACTCTTGCGGGCCCAGACCTGCTGTCGCAGCACCGGGACCGGGGCGAGATTGACGTCGATGGCGCCCAGGCCGAGTCCCTGCAACGCCAAGCCGTAGACGGTGCCCAGGTTGACCGTCGCGGCCGCGAAGTCCGCTCCCGCGGCTCCGGGCACCGAGATCCGTCGGAACTCGTCGAGACGGGCCACCTCGCATTGGAGTTGCTGACCGAGGAACTTTCTCAAGCCGGGGATCCGGAAGGTGCTGCCGACGCCGAGGATCTCGGTCAGGTCGACACCTGCGTTGAGACTCTGGTAGTAGCTGAGCGACTTCTGGACGTCCCCGAGGAGGTCCCCGAACACCGGACGCATCGCCTGCATGATCTGCCGGGCGTACTTGCTCGAGGAGGCCTCGAGCTTCAACTTCTCCGCCTTGGCGTACGGGACCTTGAAGCTCTCCGCGATCGCCTCGGTGAAGTGGGTGCCGCCCAGGGGGAACGTTCGAACCCACGCTCGGCCCTGCTCGGCCACGATCAGATCGCTCGCCGTGGTCCCGATGTCCAGAAGCACCAGCGGCCCGGGTCGGTTCTCGAGATCGAGATCGTGCTGCACCGCGTTGAAGAGGGCGACCGGACTGAGATTGACCATCTGGGGCTGGATGCCCAGTTCGCCGTACAGCCCCATCAGATGGGCCAGTCGCTCCTTGGTGATGGCGAAGATGCCGACCTCGAGCTCGGGCAGGTCGCCCCCTCCGAAGGTCTGGTAGTCCCACTCCACATCCTCGATCGGGAACGGGATCTGCTGCACGGCCTCGAAGCGGACGATGTCGGGGATCTTCTTCGGCTCGACCGGCGGGAGCTTCGCGAACCTCGCGAAGGCGAGGTGCCCCGGAACGCTCATCACCACGGGTTGGTTTCGAACGTCCTTCTCGCTGATCAGCTGGCCGAGACCGATCCGGATCATCTCGTCGACCTGCAGATCGGGCGTCGTCAGCACCTTGCGATGGGGGATGACGGCGAAGTCGCCGACCCGGACCTCATCACCGCTTCGATCGAGGCGCAACGCCTTGATCGCGTAGGAACCGACCTCGATGCCCCAAACGGACTTCAACGCTGCCATGGTGCTTGCACCTCCAGTGGACGGACGATGGCCTTGGACGCTCCGCCGCCGAAACCTTCATCCCGCGAAGGAGGATTGGTCTCGGCATTGTGAGTCGGGTTCGGCATCGAACGTTCGAGGGCCTCTCGGGGTGACGGACGCCTGACGGACCATGGTCCCGGCTCGAGACGGAACCCGCCTCGCCTCATCGCACAACCGCGCGTGTCCGCCAGAGATGCGCGGGCGAGGCGCGGACGAATCATAACGGGAGCGGAAACGGGAGCGGACCCCAAATCGTGTCGGCCGATCCGACCCGAACGATACGCGAGGCCCCGGCGGCCTGTTGCCTCGGCTCGGCGATCCTCCGCCGCTGATTGGACGCCGACCTGCATGTGGCTCGGACTCGAAACTGCGGCCGGTCGGAGTGATGCTCGGGTCCCCTCGAAGAATGGTGGAGGTGAGACCTCGCTTCAGGTAGCCTCTTGCCCCCGACCGAGGTCCCCAAATGCACAGTCCAGACTCGTCTCCTCATCAAGATCCGACCAACCCGACGCCTCGCGAGGAGGTCCACGAGGATCGGCCGACGGCTCCGGGCAGCGAGGGGGAGATCCCACCCGACGCCGGAAGTTCCTCCGCAACGCCTCGCGCAGACTCTCCAGAAGGTCTCTCGTCCTCGGCCGGGGGCGCGCCGTCCCAGGGGCAGCGTCAACCTCGTGTCGGCGATCTCGACGCCAGCCTGCAGGCCGAGATCGATGCGGCACTTGCCGACATGAGCGTCGACGAGATGCTCGATTCCGCAGGCCCCGCCACACGGACCTCCGGACCCGCGCCGGGACTTCGAACGACCCGAACCGGCCGAATCGTGCGGGTCCACGGCGGAGAGGTGTTCGTGGAGTTCGGTCCCAAGAGCCAGGGCGTCTGCCCAGCGAGCCAGTTCGACGAGCCCCCTGCCGCAGGCAGCTCCGTCGAGTTCGTGGTCGAACGACTCGACGCCTTCGAAGGCCTGCTGATCCTGTCCTTGCCCGGCGCCGTGCAGAAGGCCGACTGGGGCAGCCTCGCCATTGGACAGGTGGTCGAAGCGCGATGCGTGGGCATGAACAAGGGCGGTCTCGAGATGGAAGTCGCCCACCACCGAGGATTCATGCCGGCCGGTCAGGTCGATGTCCGCTCGGTCCCCGACATCTCGGTGTTTCTCGGCGAGAAGTTCCCCTGCAAGATCATCGAGCTGAAGAAGGAGAAGAACCGCCTCGTGCTCAGTCGCAAGGCGGTGGTGCTCGAGGAGCGAGAGGAGGCCAGGACGAAGCTGCTCGACGAGATCGAGCCAGGTCAGGTCCGGCGAGCCACCGTGGTCGGGGTGAAGCCCTACGGCGCGTTCGCGGACCTCGGAGGTCTCGACGGCCTGATTCCAGTCGGCGAACTCGCCCACGAGCGAATCCGGGATGCCTCGGACGTCGTCAAGATCGGAGACGTCTTCGAGGTGAAGATCGTCTCCATCGATCGAGAGAAGACCCCGCCGCGGGTCAGCCTCTCGCGCAAGCAGGTCATGACCAACCCCGCCGCGGAGGCGATGGAGAAGATCGAGCAGGGCCAGACCGTGTCCGGGAGGGTCACCCGAATCACCGAGTTCGGCGCCTTCGTCGAGTTGGCGCCGGGCGTCGAGGGCCTCGTGCACATCTCTGAAGTGAGCCACAGCCGCATTCCGTCGGTGTCTTCGGTGCTGTCGAAGGATCAGGTGATCCAGACGAAGGTGCTGTCGGTGGACCCCGATCGGGGCCGAATCAGCCTCTCGCTGAAGGCCTTGGAGGACCGACCCGCCCCCAAGAGCCGCGATCGCGAGGCACCGGCGGAGGAGCCGGCCCGCGAAGAGGATCCGGCCCTTCGCAAGCTCCGGGCCAAGCGCGGCGGGAAGGGGCCGACCCGCGGTGGCATGGACGCCCATGGCGCCCTGGGAACCGACAAGATCGACTGGAACTTCTGACCGCTCGCCCATCAGGCATGTCCCGACTGCCGGCGGAGACGGGTGGGGCGGCGATTGCCACCGGGGCAGGCTCCAGTTGGGGGGGCGACGCCCGCCCGTGGGTTCCGAACGGGCCGCTCAGAACGGATCCTCCCCTTTCCGAAGACGCCTGATCCGCTCGATCAGGCTCTCGAGATCGAGCGTCGACGTCGGACGACCGCGAACCAGATCGAACCCACCCGGCACGACCTGCCGAGGCGGGCAGCGGACCACCACCAGCTCGACGTCGTCCCTTCCCGTCGCCAACCGGTGAAGCCTTCCGCAACGCGACGACGCACTCCTCGCGTCGAAGGAGTCGAAGCTCGGCTCATCGAATCCGTGATCGACGAGTGCCGCGGCCAGAACACCGATCGCGACCTCGGTCTCGACGCGGAGATGCAGTCGGCAGTCGCCCTCGATCTGCCCCCGAGCCGCACGTCCAGCCAGCGTCGCCCTCGCCGAAACGGGCGGCGCCGAGAACAGGCCCATCGCCACGGCCGCATGCTCGAGCACGTCGGCCACGCGACCAAGGTACGCCTCCCGACCCAAGGCCGACTCGGCGAGTGCGCGGAGATGGAGGCGCACCCGGCCTTCCGTCGGACGAGGTGGCCGCTCTCCTTCAAGAGCCGAAGGTCGATCGGCCTCCGGGAGGCTCCGTGGTCCGGACGAGGCCGCGCACCCAGACTTCGAGCCGTCGGACTGCCCGAGCGCATCGTCGATCGCCCGATCGATCGATTCGAACGCCCCGCGCGACCAGGACCGTGCCGCGGACGCCGCGATCTCGTCGCGGCGACGACGACGTTCGGATCGACGTTCCCGGTCGGATCGAGACATCGCCGCGATGGTAGCGCCGAACGGAGCCCAGCCACTTCGCCCCCGGTTCTACACTCTCGGCATGGACGATCCCGAGCAGGACATCCCCTTCCCCACGCTCGATGCGGTCGAGGCTCGAGTCCTCGGCACGCTCATCGAGAAGGCGCACACCGTCGCCTCGCAGTACCCGATGACGCTCAATGCGATCGTGGCCGGTGCCTCGCAGCGGAGCAATCGAGATCCCGTGACGGAGTACGACGAGTCCTCGGTGCTCGATGCGCTGGATCGATTGCGAGGCAAGGGCTTCGTCCACGAGGTGAACCTCTCGGGAAGCCGGGTACCGAAGTACCGCCACGTCGCCCGGGAACGACTCGCGGTCTCGACCGGCGAACTGGTGGTTCTGACCGAGCTGATGCTGCGAGGCCCCCAGACCGTCGGCGAACTGCGAGGCCGAGCCTCCCGCATGCATCCGCTCGAATCCACCGAGATCGTCGGCAATCTGCTGGAGAGTCTCCGACGTCGTCCACATCCGCTCACCGAGCGACTGCCGCCGGCACCGGGGACTCGCGCCGAACGCCATCGCCAACTCCTGCATCCCACCTCGGACTCGTCGCTCGGGACGCACGGGTCGAGCGGGGCCGCATCGGCCACGAGCGTCGAACCCGACGACCTGTCGGCACGGGTCGCCCGTCTTGAACGTCGCCTCGCGGCGCTCGAAGCGGCGATGGCGTCACGTCCCGCCTAGGACGACGACCCGGCGCACCCCGCACGCACGACCGCCACCCCCCCGCGTCGAGCGAGTCAGGACGCCCGCCGTGCGGCCTCGATCGCCTCGCGGACCCGCTCGGCCCGAGGTCGTTGTCCAGGCGACTCGGCGATCTCCTCCGGACGCACCCGATCGACCGCTCGCCGGAGGAAGAGGTGGATCCGGACGCCCGCGTCGAAGAGCCACGCGAAGACCAGCGCCCCGACCAGCAGTCTCGACAGGCTCACCCAGGTGGCGACCGCATCCGCCGCCACCCCATCGATCGAGAGCATCGCCGGCGAGGGCGCGCCGAACTCGAGCCAGCCTCGCCCATCCAGCAGCTCGCCGACCCAGGCTGGCGCGGTGCCCGCCACCGCAAGACGCACCGACCACAGCGTGGTCAGCAAGAGAGCGTCGAGGACGGCCACTGCCACGGCAAGTCCAACGATCGCGGCGACCGCCAGCACGAGATAACGCCCGAATCGGTTGAACGGGTAGGCATAGGCCCTCTGCAGGCAGTCGGCGGCATCGGCGTCCTCGCAGGCGACCGCCGGCACGATCAGGGGCCACCCCACGGCAATCCCGACCAGAAGAATGCCGGCCAGCAGGCCGAGGATCAGCGAACTGCCGAAGAGGACGCCGGCCACGACGTCGAGCCAGGGCACCGAGAGGACGAGGCCCAACAGCGCAACCGCTCCCAGAGGCACCAACGCCGCAGCCAGCGGCAGGAGCGGTGCGGAGATCAGACGTCGCCACGAGGCGCCGACGAAGTCCGCCGACTCGCCCAGCGTCAACCACTGCCGCCTCGCGAATCGACAGGCGGCCATGCGGGCCACCATCCCTCCAAGCAGAGTGGACACGATCAGCGCCGGCAGGCCGAAGGACAGCAGGAACAACCTGTCGTGCCGCCAGACCGCAACCGGAACGTCGATCACCATTCCGCCCAGCGATGTCGCCGCAGATCGCGGATCGATCGCCACGACGGATCGGCAGAAGTCGCCGAATCTCCCGGCGACCAGGCTCGACACCGCGTCGTAGGTTCCGAGGGGACGGTCTTCGAGGAAGACCCGCTCCATCTCCACCCTCGCCTCCCCCCCGAGGTCGGCGTCGTCGTCGATCCGCGAGGATCGCGACGCGACGAGGCGACGACGTCCCTCGGCAAGCAGTTGCCATGGGGTCGCGGACTCGGCGTCGAAACTCCCCGAATCCGCCTCGCTCGCGATCGACTCGGAGAGGCGCGACCTCCACCGTTCGATCGAGGCGACCAGTTCCGCTTCCGGATCCTCCGCCAGCAATCCTCCGGGTCCGAATCTCGGCCCGGCCAGGCGATCGTGAAGATCTCCGATCTGTCCAAGCAGCAGCACCGCGAGGAGTCCGACCGCGAGGCGTCGAGGGTGAAGCGACGCCACCGCCGCTCGCGCGGTCTCGACGCACTCGGCGAGAAGTCCGCCGAATCCCTCGCCATCGGGCAGGCTGCCCTGTCGTTCCGGCGATGCCTCGTCCACCATGGGGCGAAGTCTACGGCAAGCGCGACGGGTCGGCACCCACCGCGAGAGCGAGTTCCGCCGCCGCATCGCCGAGGATCCAACGGGTGCAGGGATCCGGAGCGGCGTCGCCGTGCTCCACCAAGACCGCGTGCACCTGCCCCGACGCGAAGAACTCGGCCTCGGGCGTCCCCCGCATCAGGAACACGTGAGCCGCCCACGGCCGATGCGTCGCGTTCTCGGTTCCGGTGTGCTCGACATGCCAGTCCACGGCATCGTGAAGTCGAGCGTTCCACTCCGACCTCTGGTGGATCCGAGCTGCCCGATGCAGGGCATGCATCGCGGCAAGTTCGCGATCGACCCAGACCTCCACGGCGTCGGTCGGCCCACGATCGAGCAACGGCCCGGACGAATCCAGACGGAGTCCGGGAACGGCTCCGATCGCGTCGATCGATCCGGCGGGTTCGACCGCCACCAACGCCCAGAGCATTCGATCCGTCGCAATCTCCACCTCGGCACCCCATGCGGACGCCGGTGGCCCTGCGGATCGCGAATCCGCCCGTTGCTCGCCGCCACGGAGGCGGATGGACCATTGGAGCAGTCTGGCGGCGTGGTCGATCACGGCGTCGTTGGGCAACTCGGCGGCGGAAACCGGGAGGGATCGGCGTAGCCGCCGTCGCCCGGCGAGGAGGGAGGACGACGCGAAGCGCATCGACCTCGCGTCAAGATGGTGGACACCTTCCAACGGCATGCTACGTTCAGGCCATGGGGAGTCGAACGAGAACCCGCGCCACCGCGTGGACCGAACCGCGTTGCCTGGAATGCGGAACCACCGCCGACCACGCCCTTCGCGAGCTCCTCGAACACTGCCATGAATGCGGGTGCGACTTCGCCAAGCGTCCGCCTCGGAGCTATGCCGAACTCGAGGGACTGACCCCGCTGGAGCTCGGCGTCGCCGCCTCCCGCGACGAGGCCCGTCCATCTTGGACCTGGTCGGGGGTGCTGCTGGCGGCCACGATCGTGGCGTTGATCGCGCTGGCGATCTTCGTCTCCGCGTGAGCGGCGCTGGACACTCGGGCGAGTCTCTCGGATCGATGCGGGTGGGGAGACGGCCGATCTCGGCCATCGAGATCGGCGTCGGCCGAATCGCCGTCGCAGCACGGCCCCCTCGCCCGCGACGCCCGAGTCGGGCCTCGCCGGCGACCGCAGTTGCCCTCGCTGCAGCGGGCGGCGACGATGAGCCGGCCGAATGCCCGGCCGGAGTCCCCATGACCACCACCGCCAGCGCCCGCCTCGCCCCGGTTCTCGAGCGAACCGACCGCAACCTCGACGCTTCGATCGATCGCCTCTGCGCGTTCCTCCGGATCCCGAGCATCAGCACCGATCCGGCCTACGACGCCGAAACACGCAAGGCCGCGGAGTGGGCGTCGGAACGACTCTCCGAACTCGGCTTCGAGTCGCGTCTCGTCGACACGGAGGGGCAACCCTTCGTGGTCGCGCACCATCCGGGCCCCGGAACCGGCTCGACCCGCCCGATCCTCTACTACGGCCACTACGACGTGCAGCCTCCGGATCCGTTGGAACTCTGGCGCAGCGGTCCGTTCGAACCGGTCGTCGAGGATGGCCCCACCGGACGCCGCGTCGTCGCTCGCGGCGCCTGCGACGACAAGGGTCAGGTGATGACCTTCATCGAGGCGTTCCGGGCATGGTGCGAGGTCCATGGCGGTCCGCCGGTGCCGGTCACGGTGATGCTCGAAGGCGAGGAGGAGTCGGGGAGCCCCAGCCTCGATCCGTTTCTCGCCGGCCACCGCGAGGCCCTCGACGCACGCGTGTGCGTCGTCTCCGACACCGGCATGTGGGACGTGGAGACGCCGGCGATCACCACGATGCTGCGCGGCCTGGTCTACGAAGAGGTCCAACTGCGCGGTCCGGGCCACGACCTCCACTCGGGCATGTACGGGGGCACCCTCGCCAACCCGCTCAACGCGCTCGTCGAGTGCCTCGGCGCCCTCCACGACGCCGACGGCCGCGTGGCGATCCCGGGCTTCTTCGACGGCATCGAGGATCCGCCCGCCGAAGTCGCCGCCTCGTGGAGGGAACTGCCCTTCGACGAGCGGGCGTTTCTCGACTCCGCCGGCGCGACGGCGGAACACGGTGAACCGGGCCGCAGCATGCTCGAGCGCATGTGGTCGCGCCCGACCTGCGATCTCAACGGGATCTGGGGCGGCTACGCGGGACGCGGTGCGAAGACGGTGATTCCTGCGACGGCGGGCGCGAAGCTCTCCTGCCGCCTCGTCGCAGGACAGGATCCCGAGCGAATCCGCGGGCTGCTGCGATCGTTCATCGAGTCGCGACTTCCCCCCGGGATCGTCGCCACGTTCCACAGCCATGGGTGCAACCCCGCGATCGCGGTTGCGGCGGACAGTCCGGAGATGCGGGCGGCACGCGAAGGTCTCGCCGTCGCCTACGGTCGTCCCGCGGCGATGATCGGCACCGGCGGCAGCATCCCCGCGGTCGGCGCCATTCGACGGCATCTCGGCATCGACTCGATCCTCGCGGGCTTCGGACTCGACGACGATCGGGTGCACTCGCCCAACGAGAAGTTCGACGTGAAGTGCCTGCACGGCGGAATCCGCGCCCACGCCGCGATGCTCGAGTCCTTCGCCTCGACGGCGTGAACGCCCGGATGCCGCGAACGCCCGTCATGTCCCGCCCTTCGATCGTCGCGATGTGGCTTGCGACCGCGCTGGCGTCGACGGCCCCGGGCCAGGTCTCGCTTTCGCTCGAGGAGTTCGGCGTCGGCGGAACCTATCGCCCGGGCGACTGGACCGGCATCCGGGTGACGGTTCGCAACGACGGCCCCGAGGCGGAACCCCTGCGGATCGAGTGGGAACTTCCCGACGCCGACGGGGACATCGCCACGGTCTCGCGCCGGGTGGTGGTTGCACCAGGTCGGTCGGTCACCCGATGGCTCTACGGTCGTCTGCTGCCCGGGAGGTTCGGCGGCGCCCTCGACACCGAGGTCTTCACGCTTCGGGCCTACGCCGAGCAGGACGGCGTGCGCGGCGAAGAGCGGGCCGTCGCACGGGTGAGTCCCGCCACCGCGACGATTCCCTCGGTCGGCATTGCGCCGACGGAGGGCCTGATCGGTCTCGTCGGCGGCGGCCGACTCGGTCTCGAGGCCTACGACGCGCCGCCGTCGGGCCTCACCTCGATTCCCGCACTCAACGAACGCACCCGGATCGCGTCGGCGATCGGTGTCGACGGCCTGCCGGATCGCTGGGAGGGACTGCGCTCCTATGCGGCGATCGTGTGGGCAGGCGACGATCCCGACACCCGGCCGGCTGCCCTTGGCCTCGACGAGGGCCGCGCCCTCCTCGAGTGGATGCATCGGGGAGGCACCCTCGTGGTGGTGCTCCCCGAGGCGGGCAATCCGTGGTCGCTCGGGTCGAGCGCGAACGAGGACCGCCACGCCCTCGCATCGCTCCTGCCCGAGACCGCCCCGATGCTGCGCGACGGGGTGCTGGTGCGGGAGATGCTGCCGGCCCTCTCCAAGCGTCAGGCCTTGCGGGATCCCGGGGTGCGAATGCCGGTGCGGATCTTCCCCGAGGAGTCCCGGCCCGCACCGTGGGAACCGACGCTCGCGTTTCCATCGAGCCGCGCGGCGGCCACGGGCATCCCGACTCCGCGACCCGACACCGTGGAGGGCGAGGTCTTCGCGATCGAGCGTCCGGTCGGCTTCGGCCGTCTCGTGCTGGTCGGCCTCGATCTCGACGCGCTGCGGCGACGTGCCTTGCAGGAGGGCGGACTGCCCGACGCCGACTGCGTCTGGAATCCGATCCTCGGCCGCCGGGGGGACACCCTGTCCGCAGGCGAGTACGCGGCGCTCGATCAGAGTCAGCCGCAGCGGCTGCGACGGCGCCCCACCGACGTCGACTCCATCGGCGGCGGCCGTCTCGTCGCCGATCGCATCGATCTCGCCGGCCGCGCTGCGGTCGGGGTCCTGGCCGCGATGGGGATCTTCGCGACGTACTGGTTGCTCGCCGGGCCTCTCGGCTTCGCGATCCTGAAGCGGCGAGGACGACAGCGTTGGGCGTGGCTCGCCTTCGTCCTGACCGGCGCGGCGTTCACCGGACTGGCCTGGGTGGGCAGCGCGTTCCTTCGCGAAGAGCGCGTCCGCGTGGAGCATCTCACCTTCCTCGACCACGTCGCCCGCGATGCCGATCTCGACGCGGCGCTCGGAAGATCGCCGCAACGGCAGCGGGCGACCTCGTGGTTCACCGCGAGCCTGCCCGGCTACGGCATCGCCTCGATCTCGATCGCCGACGACGCGGCGACAACGACCGCCCCTCCCCGCAATCTCCTCTCCACCTGGTTCCCTCCATCGGGAGAGGAACGAGGGCGGTTCCCCGACACGGCCCGCTACGACGCGCCGCTCGAAGCTCCGGGCGAGCTGGACGTACCCTCGCGGGCGACGGCCGCGACCTTCGCCGCCGACTGGATGGGCACGCTCCCCGACTCGTGGGGACGACTGCCGTGGGTCGATCCCGACGTTCCCGTCGAGACCTACCTCGATCCCGCCACCGGCACCGTGGGGATCTCGGGACGACTGCTGCACGGCATTCCCGGGGGACTCGAGGACGTGCGGGTCATCCACGTGAACCCCTACCGAATGCCGCTTCCCCGCTTCGCACCGGGGCCTCTCCCGATCGTCGCCGACAGCGGAGGCATGCCGTTCGGTGGACGCTTCGTCATCCTGCCGCGCTGGCCGGAGAACGCGCCGCTCGATCTCGGCGGGTCGCTCTACCCGAATGGGCCGGTCGCGGCCCGATCGACGGCATCCGGAAGCCTCACCGCCGAGATCCGCGGTCGCTACTACGACCCGTTCGCCGCGTCCGCGGGCCTCTTCCGACCCGACTCCAACCTCGAGAGCGCCGAGGAGGTCGTCCGACGCCTCGACATGCTCTCGCTCTACGGGATGCTCGCGCCACCGCCTTACCTGCAGAATCCCCCGGTGGGTCGAGACACCGTGCGGATCGAACGGATCGTCGGTCGCGAGGTCGATCTGTCGGCGTGGTTCACGCGTCCCTGCCTGATCGTGATCGGCTACCGTCGAGGGTCGCCGCTCCCGGTCCCGGTCGCGATCGACGGCGAGACGCCGCCGAGCGACGGCCTCACCGTCGTGCGGTGGATCCTGCCTCTCCCCTCGCCCGGCTCGGCCGCCGTCCCCGAGCCGCGTCCCGTTCCGTCCGCCCCGACCACCTCCGAAGCACCCCCCGCCTGAGATCCGGTCTCCACCCATGCCGATGATCGAGACGGTCAACCTCACCCGGAAGTACGGCGACCTCGTGGCGCTGGACAACCTGAACCTCGCCATCGAGGAGGGCGAGTGCTTCGGCTTCATCGGCCCCAACGGCGCGGGCAAGACCACGACGATCAAGATTCTCGCGACGCTGCTCAAGCCCAGCTGGGGCGAGGCCCGCATCGACGGCAAGACCGTCGGCTACCAGAACAACCTGATCCGGCCGGTCATCGGCTACGTGCCGGACTTCATGGGCGCCTACGACGACATGCTCGTCGGTGAGTACCTGGAGTTCTTCGCGAGCTGCTACGGCATCCACGGCCCCGCCCGACGGTCCGTCGTGAAGGACGTGCTCGACCTGACCGACCTCGTCCACAAGACCGAAAGCGAGGTCAACGGCCTGAGCCGTGGCATGCAGCAGCGGCTCTCCATCGCCCGGGTGCTGCTGCACGATCCCAAGGTCCTGCTGCTCGACGAGCCCGCGTCCGGCCTCGACCCGCGGGCCCGCATCGAGATCCGCGAACTGCTGAAGGAACTGCGCCGGATGGGCAAGACCATCCTGATCTCCTCCCACATCCTGCATGAGCTTGCGGAGCTGTGCACGAGCGTCGGCATCGTGGAGAAGGGCAAGCTCGTCTTCTCCGGCTCGGTCCGGGAGATCATGAAGCGGGCGAGTCGCGGACCGATCGTGCAGATCGAGGTCGCCGAGCGCACCGCGGAGGCGGCGGAACTCCTGCGAAAGGTCCGCGGCATCGTCGAGGTCGAGGTGATCGAGGCCGGAGCCGGCGGCGATCCCGAAGGCGGCGCCCGCATCGACGCGATGCTCGACTCGAGCGGCATCCTCGACATCTCCGAACTCCCCAACCGCCTCGTCGTCGCGGGCTTCCGTCTTCGCTCGATGCAGATGGAGCAGGTCAATCTCGAGACCGCGTTCATGCGCCTGACCCGAGGGCTGGTCTCTTGAGCCACGGATCCGCGACGGTGCTGCTCGTGGGCGACCGTGAACGCGACGGGGTGCCGGCGCTGCTCGAGTCGGTGGGGACTCTGCTCGGTTCGCGTGGTCTCGACGCGATCGAGCAGCGTCCCGATCTCGCCGAGCCGCCACCCGCAACGATCCGCCTCGTCGTCGTCCTCGGCGGCGACGGAACCCTGCTCGGGCAGGCGCGTCGCTTCGTCGCCTCCGGCATCCCCGTGCTCGGCGTCAACGTGGGACGACTCGGCTTCCTGGCGGAGTTCGACCTCGACGCGCTCGTCCGACATGCAGACGTGGTCCTCGGCGACGCCCCGCCGCTCCGCGAGCGCATGCTGCTCGAGGCGACCGTCGCCTCGGGCGACGCCGAGACCGCGGCGGGCATCGCCCTCAACGACGTGGTGATCGCGGCGGGACCGCCCTTCCGCATGGTCGAGATCGCCCTCGAGCTCGACGGCCGCGAAGGCCCGGACCTGCTCGGGGACGGCGCCATCGTCTCGACGCCCGCCGGCTCGACCGCCTACAACGTCTCCGCGGGCGGTCCGATCGTCGATCCGGACCTCGACGCGATTGTGATCACGCCCAACGCCGCCCACAGCCTTGCGTTCCGTCCGATCGTGGCTCCCCCGACGCTCGCCGTCGACATGCACGTTCGTCGGGCCAACGAGGGCACGACGCTCCTTCTCGACGGGGTGCCCGCACGGCCGCTCGCCGTCGGCGACGTGGTACGGGTCCGCTGCCATCCGCGACGGGCTCGCCTCGTGGCCAACCCCGATCACGACTACTGGCGAACCCTGATGACCAAGATGCGCTGGGCCCAGGGTCCGGAGTATCGAACCTGAACCGACGCGGCGGCGGTTCGAGTTGCATGCCTCGCCTCGTCCATCTCGCTTCGTCCACCTCGCCTCGTCCACCTCGATTCGTCCACGCCGATTCGTCCACGTCCCACGCCGCCGATCGCCGATTGCTCCTCACCCATGATCGACCTCAAGCAACTCCGCGAAGATCCCGACCGCTTCCGCCGCGCCTGCGCCGACAAGGGGGTCGACGTCGACTTCGACCGGCTGCTGGCCCTCGACGAGGAGCGGCGTGGCGTGATGACCCGCCTCGAGGAGGCCCGCGCCGAGCAGAAGCGGCTCGGCAAGGAGACCGGCCCGCAGATGGGGCGCCTGAAGGGTCGCCTCAAGTCCGCCGAGGGGGACGAACGAAGCGCCATCGAAGCGGAGCTCGTCGCGCTCGAACGCCGACCCGCCGAACTCAAGGCGTCGATCCAGACGCTCGAGACCGAACTCGCCGCGGTCGAGCCGGGGTGGCGCAGCC
>Ga0075477_10000733_pt1 | contig 14594 bp, 7 predicted proteins | sample DEB08_DNA_FD_76338 | JGI IMG/M metagenome (GOLD analysis project Ga0075477, IMG submission 76338) | Aqueous microbial communities from the Delaware River and Bay under freshwater to marine salinity gradient to study organic matter... | ecosystem: Environmental > Aquatic > Marine > Coastal ...
CAGCTGACATTCAATGTAACCTATTCCTACCAGGATACCGAAGTAACCAGCCTGGGCGGAGCTCAGCCAATTTTCGACGGATTTAGCCTTAACGTAATTGAGGAGGGTATCCGACGATCGGAGTTTTATGTACCAAGAGTCATTGGTGTTCTGTTTGACGATGACGGGTTGTATGCAGGGGTTGATGCAACCGCTGAGAGAGAAGCAGTAGGAAATCCAATTCCAGTGCATAGTGGATCCTTTAGTTCGTCTCTGCAGGTTGTAAAAAATCTTACAGCTTACATTCAGTTTGACTTTGCTTACGATCTCTATGTGTATAACAACACTAAGCAATTCTCAATTCTGTTTAGAAACCTAGAGGAGTATGAGATTCTGCGGCGCCAGCTTGGCTTCAGCGCCATTGGGTACGAAAGTGTTGAAGCATTGGAAGTTGGGACAGCCGCTTACAATGAAGCAGCAGAGGCATATGCAGCGATCAACCCGAGCTACGACTACAATTTCATCGAACGCGCCGATTGGTTGAAACTGCGTGAACTAAGCATCACGTATAACTTCCGGGATATTCTATCTCAATTTGGTGCTGATGCGTATGTGAAAGACCTTTCATTTAGTGTTGGTGGACGAAATCTTTGGACATCCACCAAATACAGCGGTCTGGATCCAGAGGTAAACTTTGCGGGTGCAAGAAGCTTGTCCAGAGGACAGGACTTCCTCACATTGCCAACAGCCCGACAGGTCTACTTCACTGTATCATTAGGATTTTAACCGATAGGGAGATAAACCATGAAAAAACTACTTTATATCACACTATTAGCAACCCTCTTCACGGTTCTGTTTAGTTCTTGTGAAGATTGGGTGACAAGTACGACCCCGCAAATCGACCGGATTGAGGACGATTTGTTGAATGACCCGGATCAAATCCCATTTTTGATTACGGGCGTGGAAGCAAGATTCGCACTTGTATATTCTCAACTAGTTGTTGCCTCAGATCTTTTAGGCGATCAGCTCATGTTTGATGAGGCGATGGCCAATGCAACCTTTCCGACATTCCGAGAGATCAACGACAACTTCGCGGAATACCCGAATGAGGTAATCTTTGCAAGCAACACTGTGCGTGGTGTTTATACACCGATGCACAATCACCGATTGCTGGCAGATAATCTTCTGGAAAGAATCGAAGGGCTTGAAGGTTTGAGCGATGAAGTGCGCAATGAAGCGATCTTTACAGGCAACTTATACGGTGCTGTAGCACGTTATTTCATATCCTTCTATTTTGCTGAAGATCCTTGTGGAAATGACACACCGGGACCTCAATGTATTGCACAGTTCACGGGTGGTCCACTGGATGGAAGTGCAATTATCTCACCAGCAACCATGATAGATCAAATCCTTCCGAAGCTATCAGCAGCAGAAGCAGTAGCTTCTGATTACGAGAAGCGAGTCATCAACACCATGCGGGCAAGACTCCACCTCATCCTCGGAAACTATGGTGAGGCATATGCGGCCGCACAAAATGGGTTGGAACAGGGAGATGCTCCATTTCAGGCGTTGTTTAGCGTACAGGCTCCTAACGAGTTCTACTTTGCTGGTGGAGATGGGCGACGGCAGGTGATGCCAGCGTTTCGCTTTGCGGACTACGTGGCAGAAGATGCCAATGAGGCAGCCCGAATTCCCCTGAAAGAAGCTCCTGCAGGTGATGTTAACATTGCAGAAGTGCGATATCAGCAGGACATTTATCCGCTTCGTGAATCCCCAATGGATTTCCTTACTTGGCAGGAAAATGAGTTGATGCTCGCCGAGTTGGAAGCACTGCGTGGTCAGGGATCTTCGGATGGTCTTGCCAGAGTAAATGCTGTACGAGCTTCTCACGGAATCGCTGCAATCGCTGGTCCTGTGACAAATAGTGTAATTCTTACTGAGCGCGACAAGGAACTGTTCCTGCAGGGAGTTCGGTTCTTTGATCTGCTTCGTTTTGATGTGTGGCCTGAAACCATTTCCGGAACACCGGGATTGGGGAACACAGGTAATCCAATTGGTCCATGGCGTGCACTGCCAATTCCAAACGACGAGCGGAATCAAAATGAGAACGTAGGATAATTAACTCCTGCAATTCACGAAATCCAAGCCTCTTGTGCGAATTGTACAAGGGGCTTTTTTATTTTGCGATAATTTTATCTTGTTTTAATAAGTCAGTTAACTTAGTTTACAACATCTATGGATCGAAGTGATATTTCTGCGGATAATAGATCTGCACTGTGTCAAAAAAAACAACCTGAAAATCGATCCGAAATTCATCAACTAATCTTAACGGAAGCATCTTATGTTCAAAAAGATCACACTATTTCTGGTGCTGAGTCTGATGACGACCACAGTCGTGTTTGCTCAGTCGGGAAATCTTAAAGGAAAAGTTACAGACAGTCAAAGCGGGGAGTCTCTGCCCGGAGTTAACATCTATATTGATCAGCTTGAGAGAGGAGCTGCAACGGATATGGATGGCAACTATGAACTTTCTAACATTCCATACGGCACCTATTTTGTTCGTATCTCACTCATCGGTTATCTGACATTGGAGGAGTTTGTTACGATCGACCAGTCTGATGTCACCTATAACATCTCTATTGAAGTAGATGTGGTGGGCCTGGAGGATGTGGTTGTGACAGGATATACTGATATCAGCAGAAATAGAATTACAGGCTCTCTAACGACTGTGTCCAATAAAGATATTGAGAGCATTCCTGTAGGTTCTTTTGATCAGATGCTACAGGGACGGGCTCCTGGAGTGTTTATCTCAACCGGTTCTGGACAGCCTGGAGAATCTGCCACGATCCGAATTCGTGGATCGGGCTCTATCACGGGAAGTAACACGCCTCTGTTTGTGATGGACGGAATCCCCATCAGTTCTTTCGATTTTGCTTCTATCAACCCGAACGACATTGAAAATATCTCAATCTTGAGAGATGCAAGTGCAACTGCTCAGTATGGATCCCGCGGAGCGAATGGTGTGATTATTGTAACCACCAAACGTGGGAATGTGATGGATGCTCAGGTACGTTATACAGCACAGTACGGTTATTCCGAGGCTGGCGATCCTCCTTTCGATATGATGAATACAGAAGAGAAATTGATGTTTGAAGAGATGATTCAGATCGGTCCGGGATGGGCAACATCCGAAAACAATCCCAACGGGGATCCTGCAGCCCGAGCAGAGTATCTAGCAGTTGATAACAACTGGGCAGACATCTTCTTCCGCAGAGGGTACACTCAAACCCATGACCTGAGTGTAGCGGGTGGAAACAAAGCGGTTCGTTACTATGTCTCTGGTAGTGCTTTCCAGCAAGATGGTATTGGTTTGAGATCAGCGCTGGAGCGATACTCGATGCGCGTCAATATAGACGTTAATGCGCGTGATAACTTTGATATAGGATTCCGCGCACAGGGTGGATACAGTGAATCCGACTTTATTGAATCCGAAGGTGGCGTATATCTATATAACTCTTTTGCTGCAGCCTATCTGGCGAATCCTTATGAAAGGTTATATGATGATGATGGTGAGCTCGCAGTTGGGCCGGGTTTGACGGGTGCGAACGCATACGATGCACTTGTAAACGATGAGTTTACCCGAAACGAAATTAAAGTAGTTGGCCAAGCCTATGCTCGATATCGGCTGAATAAATTTTCTTTCACACAACAAGTGTCCCTCGACTTCCGTGAGCGATATTTCAGCCAGTGGCGAAATCCACTTTCTACACTTGGGCAGGGTACACCACAGGGTGGATCCGGATCACTTACAAGATCTACAAACCGCCTTTCAGGATTTACGTCCAATACCAATGCCAGATATGCTAATGAATTTGCTGGCAAGCATCAGGTGGACGTCTTCGTTGCCAATGAGTTGATTCTGAATCACTTTCAAAGCTTTGGATTTACAGGATATGGACTAAATCCTAAACTTGGTCCTACACCAGCCAGTATCACACCGGGAAGTCCGACCAACAATCTCATCCCGTCCGTTGGCGGAGGGTTCACTGCCAACAACCTTTGGTCTGTGTTTGGGATCTTTGATTACTCCTTTGATCGTAAGTACAATGCTAAGGTAACCATTCGGCGGGATGGTTCATCCCGTTTTGGGCCAGGCAATCAGTATGCCCTTCTCTGGTCAATGGGTACATCCTGGGTCGCAACCAATGAAGAGTTTTTGTCAGACAACGACATCCTCTCCAATTTGATTGTTCGTCTTAGCTACGGAAAAACAGGGAATCAATTCGGAATTGGTGATTATCAGCGTCTTGCAACTTTTGCATCTACAAGTTTTGCCGGACAGACAGCCATTATCCCGGCAACACCTGGAAACAACAATCTTCAGTGGGAAACGGCCTATAAATTAAACCTTGGGTTTGATTTTAGTTTCCTGAGTGATCGTATCTCCGGTACACTAGATCTGTATAACGATCGAACGGAGGATCTGTTTATCAATCAGCAACTTTCAAGAACTACAGGATTTTCAAGTTTGGAGGTTAATGCAGGATCAGTACGAAACCGAGGTATTGAAATCGATCTTCGTTTTGATGTAATTCGAACGCAAAACTCACTGTTGACATTCAACGGGAACTATGCTTACAACGACAATGAGATTATGGATCTCGGACAGGTGGATGAATTTGAGTTAGGTACCTCCATCATTCGCGAAGGGTTGCCTCTCGGGACTCACTATGTTGTTGGTTGGGCAGGTGTCGATCCAGCAAGTGGAGCACCTCTCTTTTTGGATCAAAATGGAAACGTAACCCGCGAATTCTCCGATGACTTTTTGGTCGCAAAGTATGGATCCTGGCTACCGACCGTCACGGGTGGTTTCGGGCTGGATTACTCTTACCGCAACTTTTCCGTACGTGCACAGTTTAATTACTCCTATGGCAACAACATCTTCAACAACCAGTTGTATTTTCAGGAAAATCCAAACTTTGGACAGTACAATCAGCGAAAAGTTATGTTAACGATGTGGCAGGAGCCAGGGGATCTGACTGAGATTCAGTCCAATGCATTTCCCCGACAGTTCACATCCAAAGACATTGAAGATGCTTCCTACTTGAGGCTCAGAAATATTCTTGTATCCTACACCATCCCAGGAAATCTTTTCCGTAATCAAATCAAAGGAGTGAGAATTTTTGTTCAGGCGCAAAATCTTCTCACGTTTACGAAGTTCACTGGGTTTGATCCTGAGGACTACAACAATATTGCTCAGTATGCGTATCCGCTGCCGAGAATATTTACATCCGGTGTCGATATTAACTTTTAAATCTTGCTAGAATCATGAAATCAATCAAAGTTATCATTAGTACTATTTTCTTTGCTGGATTACTTACATCATGTGAGGACTATCTGGCTACTACACCCTATGATTCTATCGATGCTACGGCTGCTTTTCAAACCGTACAGGATTTAAGCGATGGAGCCAACGGGGTCTACGGATCAATCTCTGGGCAAAACATCTACGAGATTAACGCTCTTATGACCGATGAGCTCCGGCGTGCTCCAACGAATACCGGACAAGGGATGCAAGTGTTCAATCATGATATTATTCCGAGTGAAGGAACGGTTTCCGGAGCCTGGAGTAATGTCTATATCACTCTGGACCGCTTAAACCGTGTGTTGGAAGCCATTGATTTAGTAGCGGCTGGAAATGCAGAAGAGGAAGCTCTAAAGGAGCGCATACGAGGTGAGATGCTGGGAGTGAGGGCTTACCTTCATTTTGATGCTTACCGGATTTTTGTGGATTTTGATCTAAATGATTCTGGACTTGCCGTTCCGTACATGAGTGCTTCCAATGTAGGAAGCCCTGCAAGGGACAACAAAGGGGACTATCACACTCTTCTTATGGCAGATATTGATGAGTCGATTAACTTGTTAGAATCATCCGGGTTTTTCAACTTCAATCAGTTCAACTATCTTGCTGCTCAGGGACTGAAAGCTCGTGTGGCGCTGTATTTGGGTGAGTGGCAGATGGCCATCGATGCAGCTAGCGAAGTGATTAACTCTGGCGTATCGCTTACAGGACGTGACAGTTATCAAGGACTTTGGAGTGATGCTCTTGAACAAAGTGAAAGTGAGGTACTCTTTAAGCTTCCAAGGCTTACCTCCAGCGATGGAACGGTTCAAATCACGGAGCGGACTGGCAATGAGGATATTTTCTTTTATGCTTCCAACACACTTGCAGATATTTACGATCAAAACAATGACATTCGGTTTGATGTATTTTTCAAGGATGATGGTGTTGATTCCAATGACAGACCTGCCATCCGCGTTTACAAATATAATCAGCGGGCTGGTCAAAAAAACACGGCGGATATCAAAATGATGCGTCTCTCTGAAATGTATCTCATTCGTGCTGAAGCGTATGCACGATTGGGTGGTGCATCGAATCTGACAAATGCAGCCGCTGACGTAAATGAACTTCGTTCAGATCGGATTCCAAACCCGGCTCCAGTATCCTATGGTACCACGGATGCTGCTATTTCCAACATTCTGGAGGAACGTCGTCGTGAGTTGTTCCTTGAAGGACACCGTTTCTTCGATCTGAAGCGAAACAATCTACCGGTTGAAAGAGCTGCTGAGGATATTGATGGAGGAACAACATCCACGGGTCTTGCAGCTGATGATCACAGGTTTGTGTGGCCTATCCCACAAAGTGAGATGTTTGCCAATGAGAATATGGTTCAGAATCCAGACTATTAATTAATAAACAGAGATTATCATGAAGAGTAAAATTAAATATATCGTCGCATTTATCTCTCTTGCCATGTTGGCTGTATCATGCGGAGAGCGCGGACCACAACTTCTGGAAAGTTCCGAGTTTCTATATTTCGAAACGGACAGTTCCATCGTAATTAAAGGCTCTACCAATGCAGTAAGTGTAAATGCCTTCTTTTCATCTACCAACGGAGCCACTGTGACGGCTACCGCGGTTGTTGAAGTTGCAGCACAGAATGCAGTTTTGGGTACCGATTTTGATCTGAGTCCATCAACTCTCGAATTACTCAATGGAGATGGAGACCTGGTTCTCGAATTCAATGCAGAAAATGAATTCACCCAAAAGATTACGATCCTGCCGAAGTTTGAGGCACTCGATACGGAAGGTGATGGAGTTGTTACTCTGCGTGTGAAAAGTCTAACCAGTGGTGAGGCCGGATTCCCAGGGCCAGACAGAAACAATTCACAGCACGTGATGACGCTAGCGGAGATCAATTGTGAGTACGAAATTGAGGGAACGTATACCGTCACCACGACTCAAACCAATCCTGCCGGTTGCAGCGGAGTTACAAATACCGTACAAGTGGCAATTATCGGAGAAGGCTTGTTCACGATCACGGATCTGACTGGTGGTTTGTATAAAAACTGTTATGGTGCCTTCGATAATCCAGGACGGATTGTAGGTCAGTGTAACGGTGGAAATGGGCTTCAAATCATTGATCAGCCGGATGTTGTTTACGGTGGAGATGTATTCAATGGAACTGGACTTATCAATGATGACGGATCCTTTACCATCTCCTGGAGTAACAATTATGGTGATCGTGGCACCAGTGTCCATGTACCAGCTTCCTCGAACTAAGTTCAAAGAGCTACAAATTCCTTTTTAAAGAGAAGGATATTCAGAGGGTGAAGAGATTCACCCTCTTTTTTTATGTCCATGCATTATTATGCCCATTCTACATTTTACATCTGCATTTACTACTTCCATCGTTGTGTAAGTTTCCCCAAAAATTGGCTTACACCTTTTCAGGATAGTGAAAGAACAGGATAATGACTGAAATTATTTTACAGATTTCGCTGCAATATTCCGCCAGTTAGCCACAACTGTACCTGCTGATATTGGCGATTGAAGTATCCCACATCCCTCCGGAGCATAAAATTATCAAAAGGGAAATAGACAGTGTTGATTTTGGTTCTTTCAAAATAAAAATTGTACTCCGGATCGTTACGATCGTATGAGTAGGACCACCACATACCGTCTAGTCTTCGTTCTATATACCATGGGGGGCCAAATAGAACGTACATCATCCCCATATCTGTTTTCCACCCCTCTTTGTAATTGCCAAACAATTTATTGGCTTTTTCTACGCGGTCGTAGTACAGCGACAAAACCGCTTTTGCCGTGTTTGGTTCTCCAATATTCGAAAGCCAAAACCGATCCACCTCAGATTTCAGTACAACTGGATCAGTTGCAGCCATTAGCCGTTCGTGATCTTTTCTGTCCATTAGGTAGATCAGGGGCGCTGCCATTTCACGTGCGCTCTGAATATTTGGATAGTTCCTGCTCTTTACGGCAAAATCTCTGGCTCGATACTTTTCCTCCTCCTCGCCAGAACCAAGTACATTTACTTCAAATCGATAATTACCCCGCTCAGGTATCGGGAAATAGAACTCCATGGTCACGCTTCCAGGGTCCTGCAGAACACGGGTAGTTTCATAGAGCACCTCTGCACTTCGGTACTCCAGCCCTAAATACTGAATTGAGGAGGGTGAGTAGTTATTAAAGTGAAGAGGATTGGCGGAGGAACTGTCAGCTTCATAACTCAGCAACTTCGACACCACACGCAATGGCTCTGCAAGGTTGTTGTTTGTAACCTGAAAGTCAAATTTTAGGCTATCCACAGATGAGGCCACTGCGTACGTCGTTACTGGGGTGAACCCTGCAGGTTCTCCTTGCTGGAACGGCTTGTTGGTTGCAAGCCGGATACTAGTAAGATTTACTTCTGGATTTTCCGGATCGGGGATCATTGTATTGGTTTCCCGAATCGTGGTTTTCCCGGAGATCAGATCTGTAACAGAGATTGAGATACTATACTCGCCGGGAACGACTTCCAGATCATTTTGCAATGTCATCACATCCTGATTCAAAAATGGAATCTTCAGATCGGTGTCGATCTGCAACTCGTTCTGAAAACCAAAACTCTCAGTTCCGTCCACCTGATTGGCTCGAATTTCATAGCGGATAATCGCCATTTGAACATCATCGTTCTCTTTATAAATCAAACTTCCGTACACAATCTCCGAAGTGATATTAATATAAGCCTGGTCCGAGTCATCCAATAGGCCAATGGCAGAAATGCGGAGCTCCGGATATCCCTCCTGAAAACGGTACTGAGTTCCCCGCTCTACATTCGACTGCTGCACAGATGAACAGGAAGTAAAAAATATCAACCCCGTCATAAGCCATATTGCTTGCAGTCTTGCCAGCCACACAGATTTTGGCAAAGGTTGTCCCTTGAACCTTTTGAATCGCTCACACATAAATAGGGAATTAAAAAAAGGGTTATGGAAAGTCGATGATGGTGTGTTTTGAATGTAACAAGTTTGGAGAATAATTCTACCTCATTGAATTATTCATTATCTTGATTTTCTAACGAATCCAGCGGCCTAACCGTATTCATTCGTTTCGTGGTGGTGAAATTAAATAGGTGAAAGCAATCTTCACTAGAACTCATCATCAAAAAAACACTATTTAAGGTTGATTATCAACTGCAACACAAAAAAAGCTCATCACATCAATCCGTTTAAATTTTTACCTGCATGATAACCGCATCACGGAAGACAAAAATTGTTTGTACACTTGGCCCAAGCTCCAGTACCCCTGACATGGTTGAGAAGCTTTTGAAAGCCGGGATGAACGTTGTTCGCCTAAATTTTTCGCACGGATCCCATGAAGATCATCAAAAAAACATAGATATGATCCGGGCCATTGCCAAAAAACATCAGTATCCAATCCCGATTATGATGGACTTGCAGGGGCCAAAGATCCGGGTTGGCACCATGAAAGATGGGAAACAGGAGCTAACACGAGGTGATATTATTGAGATCACATCGGAGGATGTGGAAGGAACGGCTAACCGAATACCAATTGACTATCCGAATCTTACGGACGATGCAGAAGTGGGCAATCAAATTTTGATCGACGACGGTCTGCTGGAATTAAAGGTGTTGAAAAAAGAGAACAGGGTGCTCAAGGCGCAGGTGATTGTCGGAGGCACGATCAAATCCCGCAAGGGAGTAAACTTGCCGGATGTGCAGATCAGTATGGCGTCCCTTACAGAGAAAGATATTGAAGACCTCGAGTTTGGCCTGAAAGCGGGTGTGGATCTTGTGGCTATGTCTTTTGTTCGTTCCGGGAGAGATGTACAGGATGTGTTATCCCGTATTCGTGCGGCAGGGAGTCAGGCAATGGTGATTGCCAAAATTGAGAAACCGGAAGCGGTGGATGCGATCGATGAAATTATCGAAGAAGCGGATGGAATTATGGTCGCAAGGGGAGATCTTGGGATTGAAATACCAAGTGAACAGGTGCCGCTTGTTCAGAAAAAGATCATTGAACGTTGCCTCACCGAAGGCAAACCGGTGATTACAGCCACACAGATGCTGGACTCTATGATTAAGAACCCGAGAGCCACCCGCGCCGAAAGTTCCGATGTGGCAAACGCCGTGATCGATGGAAGCGACGCTGTGATGCTGTCTGGTGAAACCGCAGCTGGTGATTACCCCATAGAAGCTGTTCGCGCCATGCACAAAATCATCCGTACGGTCGAAACCAGCTCCGACCGGATCTATAACCGCCTGGAATTTCGAAAGCCAGAGTGGAAAGAGAAACAGATTGTAGAGTCCTTGGCGCACTCCTGTGTAAAACTTGCGGAAAATGTGGAAGCATCCGCAATCTGTGTGCTCACACACTCCGGATCTACAGCCCGTCGCATCTCTAAGTTCCGCCCCAATGTTCCGGTGATGGCCTTTACCGAAAACCTGGTAGTGAGAAGACAATTGTCTCTCGTTTGGGGCGTTGAAGCTGTGCAAATGAAGAAACTATTCGACACAGATGAAAGTGTCAAGCGTATCGAAGATTATATGAGAGACAAACGGAATATGCAAAGTGGCGAGCGCATCGTTCTTGCGGCAGGTGTTCCGGTCGCCAAGAGAGGTCGTACCAACATGATCAAAATTAGCACATTGGAGTGAAAAAACGGTATGCCATAGCTCTGCTGTTGTTGATGGTCGCCTGCGGCACTCCTCTGGAACAGCCAATGAGAGACTTCAATGCGTACTTTAATTCCTTTTACAATGCTCAGAAGGTATTTGAAGAGGGGCTCGAACAGAATCTAAACCAAAGTCTGCCGATTAATCCGGAGTTACCAATTCCCGTGTATCCGGCACCCAGCCGGGGAGGTGCTCAAAGTTTCGAGGATGCGATCATGAAGGGGGCACAGATTTTGAGAGACCATAAAGATACCCGGTTCGAGTATGCCGCCATTGAAATGATCGGCAAATCCTACTATTACCGGCAAGAGTACTTTTCTGCACTTGAGAAGTTTTCCGAACTGCAGAATGTGTCGGAGGGGGAGATGCGGCAAAATGCACTCTACTGGAAAGGACGGGTGTATTTTCATATGAATGCCATTGAAGAAGGAATCGAATTTCTGGAAAGTGAAATGGATTTGATTTCTGACTGGGAACCGGCTATTCGGGCAAAAACCTCAGTCGTTCTTGCGCAGCTGTATGTGGCTAATGATCAGTGGAGGGAGGCTTTTGATCAGCTTCAGGTGAATGTACCGCTGATGGAGAATAGAAAAGACCGGGATCGGGCGTACTTTTTGATGGGGCAGGTAGCCGAGCAACTGGGCGATTTCAATATGGCAAAAGACGCCTATTCGAATGTTCGGACCTCGAACCCGGATTACGATCTTGTGTTTCATGCGATGAGAAAAGAAGCATCTGTTGCCCGCAGCCTTGGAGAATATGACCGTGCATACAATCTGTTCCGCTCACTCTCCCGCGATGATAAATTTATACAGGAGCGTCCCGATCTGGTGTATGATCTTGGACGTACACTCCAGCTCATGGGAAGTACAGAAGAGGCTGCAAGGCAGTATGGCGCGCTGTTACGAGATGACCGGTTACGTCCGTCCCCGGAAACCAAGGCAAAAACATACTATGGAATTGCAGAGATCTACCGCTACGATCTTGGGGATTATGTGTTTGCAGCGGCCTATTACGACTCGGCTTCTATGCAGCGGGTTGATTTGGATAAACTACCGGCCGGATTTGATGCCCAGGAGATGGCAGAATCCTTTGGTGAATATGCATCGATCCAACTTGAAGTTGCTGAACTCGACAGTTTACTCTGGCTTGGACAACTCGAACCCTCTGCATTTGATTCCGTTCTCTCTGTGATCCAAAAACGGCTGGAAGAGGAACAAAGGAGGGAGCAAGAGCTTTTAGAACAACAGCAGAGTCAATCCACGGCGGTGATTGTCAATCCGGATCAGATTCAGGATGTTGCCACCTCCTCGGAGTTTGGTTTTCTGAATGCGCAAAATCAAAGGCTTCAGCAAGACGCTAGCTTACAGTTTCGAGCCGTATGGGGCGAGCGACCGCTGGCCGATTTGTGGCGAAGACGTGCTGAGATTACCGATGCGGGAAACAGACTTGCAGGAAGTGTTGATACAGCAAGCGGAAATGCAGCAAACGGAGCAGCAGGAAGCGGAAATGTAGCAAGCGGGGAGGCAGCAGATGAAGAACCGGTAAACGCCAATGTGTCAGGGGTAGAAACAGATGATTCCTCGTCTGACGATTCTGAAATAACAGGTGGCGAGCTAGCACAGAATACCGAATCCGGCATGCCCAAACCGGTTGAAGGGCCGGGGCGTCAAAACGCATCAACCCGACCCCATGCACCCCTGGTGGATATTAGTCGTGTTCCGTTTACACAGCAAGAACAGGATAGTGTTCGCAAAATGATCGATGAGTTGCACTACAGGCTTGCGAACGTCTATTTTCTGTCGCTTGAGGAACCGGATAATGCCCGGACGTACTACGAGGATGTGATTGATCGGGATCTTCACAAAACACTGATTCCCAAAGCACTCTACTCGCTTACGGAGCTACATCTGCTAGAGGACCAGACCGAAGAAGCCCAGGCGCGTGGGATGCAGTTACTAGAAACGTATCCCGAATCTGTTTTTGCTGAACGGATTGCGAACCGGCTGGGGGTTGAATTTGACCCGCCGGAACAGGAGCGAGAACGTTCGGCACAAGTACAGATTGAGGAACTTGAAGCGTTCATGGAAGACACGGTATTGTCTGCAGAACATCGGGCAGAACTATACCGGTCGCTGGCAGATAGTTTGGAAGGTGATGCTGTAAAGCCCTATCTCTACCTGGAAGCGGCGATGCTGTATATTGAAGAAGCCAAACAGAGTGCACCAGATTCTTTGCCGGACCGGTCGGGGTGGTTTCTTGCCCAGGAACAATGGGAATTACAAAAACAGGAGCTGGCAGAGGTAAAGGATTCGGTGAGGATTGTGCTGGCAGACTCTGTGATTGGGAATACGTACAGGTTACAATTTTTCAGGGATCGGTTTGAGGAGCGTGAGGAGTTTTGGGAGATTTTCCCCGATTCTCTGAGTCCGGAGACGAAGCTTGGTGATCGTGAAATGCAGTTTTTTCAGCAGCTATCGGATTCATCGCTGACCGAACCGGTTTGGTTTGAACTGTTTCCTTTTCAAGGTGCGTTGTGGGACAGTGCGAGGGTTACTCTGGATGAGTACCTGGCGAGTGCAGGGTCCTCACCGCAAAAACCAAGGATCACGAAGCTCGCGGCCTCTCTGGTAGTGCCGGAAGATCCCAATGCTATTCCGGTTGTTTTGGAAGAGATGATGCCGGATTCGGCACGAACCGACAGTCTGGGAATTCCGATTGAAGATGGGAGGTTGGTGCCTGAGGCAGGGATCGACTCGATGGGGGTTGATTCGATGGGGGTTGATTCGATAGGGGTTGATTCATTGAGTGTTGATGGTTCATCTTTAGGTATACCTGCGACGATGGCATCCGATTCGACCTCTTCAGCGTCACAGGACTCGTTACGCCCATCGGAGATAGTACCATCACAGGATTCACTGAAAATTGCACCTCCTACGCCTACAGTCCCTTCTTCTGAAGTTCCTGGTGATTCGGCAGGCGTTAATCTGCCCAATAGTGGAGAGCCTGCAGAACCCGATTCAGTGTCTGAGGAAGTGGAGGATATTTTGGAAACGGACGATGGCGGATCCCATCAACCCGAAACCAACTGATAGATGTGCTCTTTGCCCTCCTTGCGAAGCACGCGTGAAATTCCTTGATTAATGGTTTTTACGAGCTCTGGCCCTTCGTATACAAGCCCGGTATAGATCTGCAGCAAGTTTGCGCCGGCTTTTAGTTTTTCGATAGCATCCTCCACCGAGAAAATGCCCCCAACGCCGATTATAATCTTGCTCCCTTTGGTTTTTTCATGAATAAACGAGATGACTTCGGTGCTTTTTGCCTGGATAGCTTTGCCGCTCAAACCACCACGCCCGCAAGAGCGAATGAACTCCGGATTAGATCGAAGGTGATCCCGTCCCGAGGAGGTGTTTACCGCTACGTAACCGCGTATAGAGTGGTTTTCGCAAACATCTAGCAGTTCTGTGAGAAGCCCTCGGTCTGCATCGGCTGAAATTTTAACAAAAACCGTCGGGTCGGAAGCGTCCCTGCCAACCGAGAGTAGATCGAGAAGCTCGGCCAATGATTCGGGATTTTCG
>Ga0075477_10000750_pt1 | contig 14462 bp, 5 predicted proteins | sample DEB08_DNA_FD_76338 | JGI IMG/M metagenome (GOLD analysis project Ga0075477, IMG submission 76338) | Aqueous microbial communities from the Delaware River and Bay under freshwater to marine salinity gradient to study organic matter... | ecosystem: Environmental > Aquatic > Marine > Coastal ...
TATGCCTACGCTCTGTAGTTGCTACCCCATCGATATATACCTCAAGATCTTGATCGCAATATTGAGCAAATTCATAAAATGACCATTTATCTAAATCGTTTTCAGTAATACCGTATTTACCCGCACCATATCTTTTGTTAGTTAGTAAATCCCAAATGACCCAAGCTGGATTAGAGCTAAAAGCTAGACTTTCTTGAAATTCTCCATTCCAACCTCCAGGATATCTTTCATCAAAATTTACTCCAGCTGGAGAGTAATTGCTAGGAATTCTGATCAGCTTACCTTTCACTAAAAATTCTCTCCTTGGTATGCTTGGCATATCTTTTGAATTGATTCTAGTTCCTATAATTGCTGTATTAGGGTAATTAAAAAACCCACATACATATTCCGTTATAGATAGCAATTCACAATCAATTTGATATCTAGCTTCCACCAAGCCACCTGTAACGGGATCCATTTCTCTAGTAGTTCGATAAATTCTAAAAATTCTGTTAGCTTTGTGGTCATTTCGATTGTTAGACCAATCAGTGGGCATAGGTAAATTATTAATATAGACATCTTTAACATAAGGGTTAGTTGCGCAACCTGCAAACTCTATATATTCTTGATTCAATGCCTGACCCTCAACACCGTACTCTATAGCCAGCCTGACTTTTGCGGGCCATATCTCACCACTATTTTTAATAATATCACCAATTTTAAAACAAAGAAATGGAGCATATTTACATTTAAATCGTTTAGCTAACATTAATCCACCAATAGCTCCCGCAATACCTCCAGCTAAAACTAAAGCACCAATTAATGCTGCTACAGCAAGTTCTGGAATTGTGCTTGGTTGACCCGCTGTGGCGCCACCAACACATATACAACCACATGCAAAAACTGGGTCAGGGAAAGCCAATTTAATCAGCAGGCCTGCCAGCCACTTACCAACATAAAAACCAATAATAGCCCCAAGTATAGGTACTAAATTTAAATTAATAACCTCTTCATCACCTTCATAAATATAGTGTAGTTTATTGATTTTAATCGAAATACAAATATCTGTAACTTCTGAGTTTTTGATTGTGTAGGAATAAAAGTAATCTTTTTCTCCGTGGTTACGCGGACCAGTTAATGGATAATTGATAAATTTAGTATTAGACGGAACTTTAAATTCGTCATCCAGCATTCTGCCTCGAGCTGTATCGGTGATTTGATTTTCTGCTACAGATATTGTTCCATCTCCATTGTTTTGAGTTAATTGTTGATTATTTCTTCCGTTTCTAAAGTTACCAAGCTTCATATCAAAATGAAATCTTGAAAAATTAAATCTATCATTAGTATCCCTTATGGGTACATCGTTTAAATATATTGACCTATAAACAGCAAACAGATCATTTACTGGATCATTATTAACAGTTAAAGTTCCACCTCCAGTAGTGCCTCGAGGGGCAGGAGATACACTAACATCTATCTCTGAATCTAAACCAGAATAACCAAAGGCTGGAGAAGAAAGGTCTATATATAGTTCTCTGAGTATACGGTTAGAAAACCTGGCAATAAAAATCAAGGGGTTTTCAATAAAAGCACTAGAGAAAATGTTATCAATTAATTGACCAGGAGTAAAACCTAAACCTGGATTTGAAATATGAAAAGCACCGATAGAGCCAGTGTCAGCATTTAAAGATTGTTGTCTAACGGTCACCTCAAAATCTTCTTTTGGGAAATGAAGTTCTGGTAACCAATTGTTTGTACTATTTTGATTTAATCTGGGTAAGTTTAAATCATTAAGGATTGCTCCAGAGGCCCTAAATTCTTCTTGGGAGTTCCATGTGTCGCCTAGAACTGTACCAACTTGATTGTGTCCATTTGCTTCAGCAGAATCGTAAGCTACATTCGTTAACAACCAAACTATTGGATCTTCAGGGCTCGAATAACCGTATCCAGAATCAATAGGTATCATTTGTTCTATAGATCCTTCGCCATCGATTTTAACATTGACTATTGTGCTTGCAAACATACATAAATATTCAAACAAAAAATTTATTCCTAGTCCAGCATAAGCTCCTAATGGTGGATTCTGTCCAAATACACCAGCCGGCTTGGCATAAGTATTTGTTGTTAATACTGATCTTGGTATACCAAACATCAAGAAATCACTATTAGGTTTGTATCCGGAATTGAAATTATTTCTATCACCACTATAATTGATAACGCTAGGATAATAACTAACATTGTGAAAATCTACAGAAACTTGTGAGCCCAATCCAATGGGATATCCTGCTCCTACATCTAACATTTGAGTTCCTGGTATAGGTCTACCTGTACAAACTAAACTGCTAGTAGTTGTGACGAGCTCCGGTATGGCTGTGTTGGGATCATTTGGGTTTCCAATTGTTAAACCAAAACCATCCCCCCAAGCACTAACAACCCTATAAGCGCTATCTCTACCATTATTAATATTTAATGTCTCTAATGGTACTTGAGCAGTAGCTATAGTTGTTGGCCCCGCGCTTGCACCACCAATCATAGAACTAACAACATCAATATTTTTAACTGGTACACCTTGACCCCATCTACCTAAAGTCCAATTACTAGGAACAACGCCTTCCGCTACTTGACTACTGGGAAAAGGCAAAGCAAATTGAACATGGTCACTCCAGCTATCAAAAAATCCATGCAGTTCGGCTTCGAGAGCCTCATCATTTTCAAATGCATCACTAATACTACCAATACCGCCATTGTTGGCAACATCGAATTTCATTGTTTGACCACCATTACTAGCATGACATTCAAGAATAATAGCAATGTCTTGATATAAATATTGAGAACTAGCAACAGTATTATCATTACCTTCGTCACCAAATTGAGCTCCAGGAATGAAAAAAGGATGCATCATATTAATGTCTTGTGGCGCAAGAGCTGTCCACATACCTCCACCAGCGCCAACACCGCTAGCTTGTTCATCTAAAACACATAAATCTGGTACGGTATGTAAGTAGGCTCCCACAACCCTACCTCTCGCGTCCACAATACCTAAAGCATCAATATTGGTTCTACATATCGCAAAAGAATCTTCGCTACCAAATCCATTTGGCTGTCTATATTTTCTGATAGTATAAACAACTATTCTTGGGCTCAACATAGGGCAATAACTACCATAATCTGCACGCACCGTATCTCCATTGTAATCCGTATATTCAATCGACCCATCATTAACAGTTATCACAGAATCCAGATTATTGTTGCCGCCTTCAAGCATATGAGTATTAAAAAACTCGTGTTGTATGTTCATTGGGTCGGGGTTGGGTATAACTCGAGTACCAGTGTTGGTGTTGGACCCACTGCCTGGAACAAACTTAGGGAATTGAATAGCGACCCCATCAGCATTATCAATAGTGCACATTTGAGCATTAGGATTCAACGCAAGAAAAACTGCTGCTGCCCTATCAGAAAAGCGCCCACCTCCAATATTTGTTGTTTCTCCATGAGCAATTAATCCTCCAATATTGATGGTTCGTCCCTCCATTATTGCTCTTTCAAAACTGTTTCCGCCTGCAGGGTTAGAGCCTATACAATCGCCGTAGTCATCATTAATTGGCGCAGTGGTATATAAAGCGCCTGGCAGACCTGAGCTGTTATCTTCAATAAATGAATCTTCGTTAGTGTCGATATTGGGATCATAATCTGCGGCAAACTCTTCGTATTGTAAATTGGTGAAAATTTCGGTCTGAAGATAGTTGGTTGGATTACAACCGTTGCCACCCGCCAGCAATATATTCAAGTTTCCATTATACTGTGTACCGTCTCCCCAGACTATTCTATTATTAGTCAATGTAATTGTGGCACACGCTAAATATTCTGATGCTGTCATTTGCAAAAAAACTGCTTGGCCATTCTGGTTGCCTCCAATGTGACGACCAATTCTGACTAGCATATTCGCATTATTGTAATTGAAATTATCAGCATTATCGATTTGAATTCTACACATATTACTCCAAGCTCTACCATCATTGGGTATAGTACCATCTCCCGCTTGTCCATTGTATAGAGTTTCTAGTGTTCTGACTTGAATACTTGAAAACTCTCTAGCTACACTACCATCTACAAACGTTGCTCTATTTTTTCTGAGGTATGAATTAGTAATTGAATGCTCAACAAACTCGTCATTAATTGGAGCAATTCCATTTCTTGGGGTTATTGTATAAGTTAAATCTTCTGTACCATATCCGCCACCAGTATTAAATGTTGAACCAAGTTCTACAGTATCTGCAGTTAATTGAGTTAAATTTAATTCTAAAATTGGCAGACCGTTTACATCTTGTCTATCTGGTAGGTTGTAACTCAGTGGAGCTCCGTTTGCATCCACTAATTGAGAGCTATACACATCACCGAGTGTTTGATTATTAATAACTGCAGCAATCTGTTCGGTACTATTATTATTAACTAGTATGGCTCCATCTTGAACCCTGTATAAAAATATATGAGCATTATCAGATGCAATAAAACCTTCTGATTGAGCTCTGAGTGGTCCAAGCGCAGCCTGCAACGCTGCAATCTGGGTCTGAAATACGGTACGCTGAAAGGCATCTGTAGTCGTCACTAACATCACCTGAAAGGCTGCTATTTGTGCTTCTATTACTGTTGCTTGGTTTGGATTGATGACCTGACTATTAAATGCAAAAAAGGGAGGTTCAGTAAAAGCTGTTTCACCTATGTCTGCATCCCCGACATTAGTCGGTTTATCTGGCCTAATGTAAATGTTCGCAGCGTCATCAGTCATGCCATTAGCCATGATAGCATATACTCCAGATGGAGTGTTCACATAATTACCCGCTGGTTCAAGTAATTGACCAAATTCAGGAGATAATGGATCGTCGTTAGTTAATCCCTCTGGAATCTCTCCATTGTCATCAACCTGTCTACCATTAGATATAATTTGCAATGGAGCAAGAAGTCTTACATTATCTGGTAAATCTTGTTCAATGGTCGCCCTTTCTATAGGGGCATTTCCTAAATTTTCTATACTTCCAACACCATCCAACCCAAGGGTCACTATGCCGCTAATTAATTGAGGATTTTGATTAGATACTATATGGTTTACTAAATTATTGTAATTTAAGTCGCCTATAGTAATAGATGTGGTCGCATTAGCCACGAGATCTAACGTAAGGTTTCCATTGTATCCATAGCTTGTTGTATGAATATCTTGTTCATAACCAGTGATTGGATTAGCGAGACCAGCAATAGGACCTTCACACAATATATCTAGTGATTTATAAATACCAATGGACTCTAGTTTTTGATAATTACCCCTATCTTTGACCTTCATGAAGCTATTTGCTCCACCACCGATATAAGAAATGTTCACATTGACGAGCTCTCCGTCATCCATATAAGATCTCTTTCCACAAGGTGTATCAGAACTAGCTGGTCTCATTTCATAATCTTTATGACCTACAGATGGAAATAAAAATGGGCGATACCCCTCAGATGTACCTACATTGGTTGAGCCGCCTCCATAAGATGACGCATTACTTACGGATGGTCCATAAGTATATCTTTGACCACCTTTACTACCTTCACTTTGATAATTTGAATTGTAAGAGTTGTTACCTAAATCATCACTGTAAGCTTTAGCTCCAGCTTTACTGGTATAACGTACCTGCCTCAAGGTAGAGTCGCCAGCATTGTAGGGTCTAATTTGATCACCCAGGTTGACTCCAGCTTGATTTCTTAAGTTTGTTAATTCTTGACCGTTAATAAAACTATAATTGCCTCCTTGAACTTTTTGAAGATTGATATTAAATTCTGGTAAATTAACAGGAAAATTATAAATTGTAGCATTATCGTAATTGTAGTCATAATTATTCACTGAAGACCCGACAACTAAAGAGCCAACTCTTAAAACACCATAAACAATAGGTACTGGAGTGCCTTGCTGTACAATGTTTTCGTTAGAAGAATAAATGTAAGAATTGGTTTCAATAATTTCATATTCTTCACCAGTTTCTGTTACAGGGTTCAATTGATCAACAAACCATTCCATACCATAACCCATAAGAAAGTTACCTGCCATACCACCTAAGAACCCCAAAGCCCCTCCTGCCCCAATAGGCTTGGGGATAATATAATAATTATTAAAACTTAATAATAAATCTAGTGATGTTTGCTCGTAATTTTCACCCGATTCAGCCACGATTTGATACTCAACGCCAGATAAACTTTTGCGAATTAAAAATGCCCTAAAACCTTTTAATACTGCATCAAAAGCATCTATAGCTTCTCGAAATGTTGATACATCGAGTTCCACATATTGACCAAATGCTTGCGCCATATCCCCTTTAAAATAAAATTTTCTCATAAATCCTTATACCTATATATTTTATACACTTTATTCATTATGTCAGGAGTAAATATTTCCTTTCTGGGCAATTGATGGATTGGGTGATGCAGTAAATGGTAATTGTCATAGACTCCCAAATGAAAAATGTCATGATAATCTGGATTAAATACAATTACATCTCCATTTACTAATTTAGAAGCATCTTTGTCGACAATATAAAAATATTTATTCATAGTATTAATTAAATTTTCATTACTTGCCTTTTTCTTTCTTGACCAATTTTTAATATCTTTACTCAAGTTGATATTTAAATTTAAATAAAAATAATCTTTAACGAAAATCATACAATCTTGAAAAAATGGAATAAATATTCTGTGAAATAAAGGAGGAGGGGTATAACTTAATGGATAATAAAGCTCAAACTCTTTTGTTAACAATGAATAAACCATACTAGGTAAAGCTAAAGATTCCGCCACTTCGATATCTAACTCGCTTAAATTTTCTTCGTGGATTATATGACTATGAAAAAGGGAAACAATTTGATTTTTTTGATATAGTTTAGTAAAGTCCTGATTGTTTAATGAAAATAAATTGGGGTCATAAATATTATCGTTTTTAAATGGCAAAAAGATACAATCAGACATAATTTCATTGTATACAAAAAGACCGCAAGACTCTGATGTTTTTTGTGACCTGGCATGCTTGATTGCAGATCGAAAAATATCACTATGTCCAGGCGCCAGGAAATCCTCCAAATGGTAATCCATTAACATTTTCAAATTCTCCAAATCTTAACCTACAGCCGTCAATGGTTTTAGAGCAAGATTCCTGTATCCATACCTTGGATGATTTGGATGGAGATATTCCTGAGGCAATGTCTGTGCAAACATAATATTGAGTTTGATTCATGTTGGGATCTTCTGGTAAAACTGACACGAAATCTCCAGTGACATATTGAATATCTTCATCATATTCACCCCTATCTTGAAGATTGCGAGATAGTGGTAATCGATTCACACCAGTCCATGCATCATCTGTTTCATTTTCAATAGAGAGGTTATTTAAAACACTATCATTAACTCGAATTCCTGAGATAGTATGGGATATAATATTATTTTTTGAATCTGCTACAATTGGGCTGTTGTTTGTATCTGTAAACCCACAGCCCTCGACAGATCTATATCTCCATTGACATGTATGACAAACAATTTTCCTGCTAGGTATTTCACCACCCTCTTTTTCTAATGGAGAGGCTAATTCAAATTTAACAATCTTGTTGTTTTCTACAGTTTTTTTATTAACTACATACTGTTCGGTTGGAAACGATTCTTCATTTCCGGCGCCAAATGGATTAATATTGTTTGGGAAGTTTTCAGGAGCTAAAAACCGAACAAAAGTTCGTATTCTCGATACTTCATAGCCAACAAAATCATCAAAAAATCTAGTCTTCAAACTGAAAAATGAATCAGTATTGTCGGCAGTAATCGATGGCCTGGGCAGCTGTTTTTCCACGAAATCGAAACCTTCTGTAGAAATAGGGTGATAAAAATATTCATTACCTTGATAAATTATACTATTACCATAACCATTTTCACCTGCATGGAAATAATACCTGCCACCGTCTATTTTTTTATCTAAATTGATTTCATACAAAACCACCAAAGTCGATGGCTCCAAACTCATAATTTCTTGATGTATTACTTCTTCCATTGTAACTCATATAATATTAACTTAATAATCTAAAGATTCAATAAATGTAGCAGATATCGTATGATTGTTTGAATAATTAAATGTGTGCGACCATTCAGGACAATAAAACACATGATAGTTTCTTCTGTGTGGTGTTTTATTGGTGGAGTTGATTTCTGGACTAGAGTAATCTTGGCTTAAATGAAATCCGAATTTTTTATGACCTAAATGGCTTTCTAAAAACAGTAATATTCTTTTGGCTTCAATGTCGGATCTGCCATCAAATACTAAAGATAAATTATTTAAATTTGGATTAAATCCATATTTATTGAATTTTTTGTATATACTACTAGCACTAGAACTTTTATATTTTGGGCTGTGTTGAATATTAAAAACAGACGATGCCCTAAAGTCAAACATTCTATAGTTTAGAATAGAATTATCAGAAAGTTTTGGATTAAACGGGTAATAAAAACACTCAGAAGGGTTATCTAAAAATATAGAGTTTCTCAAATTTGGTGATGTATAAATAGTTGAGTTGATAGGTAAATCAAAAAAGTTATTCTCTGGAATAAATTGAACTGCAGCAGTAGTTGATCCATCTGTATTTGTAATAGTTTGATCTTCATTGCTTTGTAAATTTATATACTTGTAGGAATCAGAAGCGAAAAATTTATTATCACCTGCATTGATTGTAGCATTGACACCTTGATTACTTTTAGTAGTTATTAATGTTGTGTTTGAACTACCAGGTATATTTAGTGCGTTAAAAGTTAACTGAGTTTGAATATTGTTGTTAAGAGTAGCAGACATTTCAACACTATCCAGAATTGAACTACCGACAGAAAAAAATGTTGCATCGACAATATTAACATCCCTAAACTCTTTTGTGTGATTAAATTGAAAGCAGTAAAAGTTGTTAGGTTTGTATGGAAAAAAGGGGGCGTATCTAAAGGGAGCGATCCTTTGATTTGAAAAAGAAGCACTCGATGAATCGTAGTTTTGAGGTTCCGCAAAAAATGATTGCTGTAAAAAAGAAATTAATTGTTTCGATTCTAGGTCTGTTAGCTCAGTAAAAGATAACTGCAAACTCATACTGAGAGAATTAATGCCCATAGAGAAAAGTTGGCTATAATTATTATGAAATTTAGTTTCTTGAATAATACTAGAAAAACTAGCTTGAGCACCAAGGGCGGGCTTAAAGTTAAAAGAATTTAAATCTATGTGTTTTATATCCATTATTGAATCACTTGTGTTACGGATACTTCCCCAGCTAAATAACCAGCTGAATTCACTGATAGGTTTTGACTACTAATGAAACCAGTTACATAAAAAGACTTCAATTTACCGTTGTTGTTACGCTCATAGAAAACATCACTAGATTGACTTTCATAATTTAAGTCATGCAAATCAACATTAAGGGAGGCCATTTGAGGAGAGCGAGAATCCTCGATTAAAATGGGATTAATACTATCGCCAGCTACGGTTGATGATATGGTAATTTTTCGAGTAGAAACTTTTTCGGGGATGAGAAAAGTTAAATCATTTAAATTTACATAATCGCTAGTAGGCGGTATACTATACTTAGTTGCTCTTTCAATGTTCATATTATAAGAAAATGCCACAGGGTGATTTACTCCTAAATTATTGGATGCTATAATTTGACTATTTTGTCCGTGTGGTATAGACTGATGTTCATACAAATAACCAGTGCCACCTTGAAAATATTCATCAACAATAGATTCATCTTTCGTTAATGATCCGTAGATAGTGAAATTTGCGCTAGCTTGTGAAATTGAATTTGGGGAAAGAGAAAAAGAAAGAGAATTTAAATAAGCATTATCAAATCTAAATGGACCTAAATATCCACTAATTTTATCATCAGGGTTAAACAACGTGGTTCTTCCAGTAATATTAAAAAAGGGGTCTAAGTTCCCTGTGTTAAAGTAAAACGAAACATCTAGTTGGCCTTCAATAGGCCCCACTGCAGTGTAATTATAAATTGGTTGAAAAATCCCACTTTGAATCATTGATCCACTAAGAGTGCATGGGGTTTTTGCATATACTGGTACGATATAATTATTTCCGTCAGGAACTATTTCCTTAGAAGTAAATAAACTTATTGTAGATTGACCGCTGGGAAATTGAATTTCAGTATCTTTTGGTATTTTATCGATAGATGTAGCTAAAGGTTGAGGTGGCCCACCAGATGGACCAAGAGTAACATAAAATATTTCATTGGTTAGTGTTGCATTTGTGGGCGCCTCTGTATCATTTTCATCATAAATTGTAATCACATTATTGCCTATATCTTCAGAGCTACCTTCACCAAAACATAATATTGGAAATATATTATCATCTGCTTGACGAAAAGAATTAATTGGCTGAGAGACTGAAATAGATGCACTTTCCGCAAAAATAAATTCTCCAGAATTGTCTTTGCAGGACAAATATAACGGTACATCTTCAAAAGGTAAAAAGCTCATTTTATAATTTAATTAACGATATGAAATCAAACTCTTCAGGCATTTGTTTTGAGTCTGATACTTCAATAGTAAACAATATCTGAGAGGTAAAAGGTTGAACCTGATTAGATGAATCCTCTTCTACTACATCTAATACTGCATTAGTGAGTAAAAGACTTTTATGGAAAATAAAAAAAATAGAATTTTCATTGGCACCATGAAAACTATGATCTTCAGATCTAACATTTCCTTCAACACCAATTTTAAATCGAAATTGGTTGTTTTCAAGTGTTTCGATGATTTCGATCTCTGTAATGTTAGCGAAGTTTTCTGAAGTTTCTTCGTATAAATTTATAATATGTTCTCCGTGTTGGTTGATTTTTCTAATTATGGATTTAAGTGTATTGTCTGCATCTAGAAAGGGGTGTTCTGCGTCTAAAGAAAGCCATCCAACATCTGTACCATTTGACATATTGCGGATAGCTAAAGGAGCGAATTCTCCATTATGTTCAATTACATGGAAAACTTTCAACCGGGGGTTTTCACCAACAAATGCAATATCAGTACGAGCCTGAAAATCTCCTTGCAGGGCACTGGAATAAGTGCTCTCTAGAGGTAAAACAAAATAATTGAAAGTTAAGTTTTTGTCAATTATATTTGTAAGATCTTCATTGTTAGGAATAACTACACTGTCACCTTCAGATAAACCGTTTATGATCCATGCAATCTTTGTAAATTCTCTGTCTTTTCTATTGATATATCCGTTGTATGTTAGGGAAACAGTCAATAAATCAGTGCTATTAGAATTAATGCTCTGACTCACTAATCTTGCATTTTTTATATTAAAAGAATCAATCACGGACTCATTGATAGGGTTTTTTAATATTATTCGTAAATCTTCAATTTGCTTCGGTTTAATCAAGTAAGACTTTATGCTGTCAATTTCATAATCATTTACATCGATATTAAATGAAGCTTGTTGAGTAATGGGGAAAGTTGTTTGCACGTCTACTGGAAACTCTGAACCTATTGCATAGATAGGATTTTTGTCTATTCTAATGTTATAACTAAAATCTGTAACTCTATTGTTTTGGTAGCCGTCAACATTTAATTCAATTGAACCTTGATTGGGAATTTGTATTTCTGGAGTGGGTCCATTTGTTGGGTGTTCAATGCCTTTCCCAATGTCACCAAAAACAGAAATCGCAATTTGAGATTCAGGTATTTGACCAATACCTGCAGAAAAACTATACTCTGATAGATAACCAGACTCAAAACCAAAACTATTACCTCCGTAATTGATGCTACCACTAATTGGTGTTCCATCTACATATCTTAAAACTTCTTCTTTACCAATAAAATATTTTGATATTTGAAAATTGCCTTGAAGTGTTCCATTTCTCACTGGATAAGCAAAACCTTTGCCTATAATATTAATAGGGCTTTCTTGTATAGAATATCCACCATCAACATTAGTGACTCCGTTCATCAATGATCCATTAAGGTAAAATTGATGTTCGTAGTTTAAGCTAGCATTTTTAACGGCCACTCAACATGCCTCCAACTCTTTTTTCTTGAGCGATAACTCCAAGAACAGCTTCTTTAATTTTACTACCAAACTGTTGTTGACTTGCTTCTCCGCCCTGAATGGAAGTTGAACCATCAGATGCAACATTTATGTTGACAGTAACATTTCCAGCATTGCCTTTTTCATTTGTAGTTTTTGTGGGAGTCATTGCAGCCGTTGGCTCTGGAGCTTTAGCAGTAACTGAGCCACCTTGATTCATTTGCATAGAATTTAATCTATCAAAAAAGCCTGGATATTGTTTTTCTACACTGTTTACAGTGGAGGCTTTAACTACATATTCACCTCGATCTAAAAGTACAGGCCCAACTTTATCAACTCCATTTGGCCCATAAACCTTTCCTCCATTTGACATGCAAGTACCATCCAATGAACACTGTGTGGGTCCAGAACCCATAAATGATGAAAGATCAAATTTAGGAAAAGAAATACCATTGTCTATAATTTGATTTTGGCTTCTATTTGAGTTGCTAGTATTATTAAATGAAGTGTTGCGATTAGAATTATTATATATAGTAGGAGATCTGTAATTTTGACTTGGTTGTGTTTGTATGGGATTAATTGAGGTTCCCTTTGCGCTAGCGCTAGTTGTGTAAGAAAAATTTGGAGAACCAGGATTTCCGCTAGTTTTCATTAAACTACCTAAATCTTGCTTGGGCAGCCCACTAGATGAAGGTTGTATATAAGGATTCAATGATTGAGAGTTGACTATCGATTGTTGCGAATTCATGCCACTAGCTCCAGCCCTCATATTGTATACATTGCTATAATTAAATGTGTCACCAGAAGAAGGAGAAGAAGGAGAACTAAAAGATTGAGAATCAAAAGCTTCCGAGAAATTAAAGTTAGGTTGTGCTTTTCGCCTCGATTTTGGTGTGTACTTACGTAAAGTAGTATTTAATGTTTCGGGAGTGTATTCTGTGCCAGCAGCTTTTGCCGCTCTTTTCTTCGAAAGGTTTCTAGCTTGATTCATGCTTCTGCCGTATGCAGAATTATATTGATTCATTTCGGTTAAGTTGTTAACGTCTATTCCTCGTTTTGAAAAACGATCTTGAATAATGCTCATATTGTTTGCCATGTCTGGATTAGCCCATACATCTTGCTTTAAACCTTTATCATATTTACCAAAAGCCTCTGATCTAGTTTGTTTACCTGTGGCAACATCGTATGCTTCTGGCATAGCCTCCCTCATCTCCCAAGCCGCACTAGCACTATCTATAAACTTTGAGGTTACATTCGCTGCGGCACCGCCAACTAATGATGTAAAGATTCCTCCAATCATTTCACTTTTTTCACGTTCTTTTGCATTTTTTTGCTCGACATCATATTGATATTTATCTAGCAAGTATTGACCGTATTTACTGCTGTAAGAATCATTTTTCCTAAAGTGAGCACTCATTTGTCTACTTCTCGGATTAATATCAAGTGAGGTACGAGTATTTAATCTTTTCAAGGTATCCTCTGGTGCTGTTGGGCCTCCATAAGGTTGAGGATCTCGATTATTGTATCTATACACAGATGATCCCGCTATATAAGAAGCACTCATTGCGGCACCTCTCGCAGCTCCACCCAAATTAAACTTTGGCACATTTTGAAGGTTAAAATCTTGAGTTAAATCTTCAATTGAAGTTACATCTAATTTGTCGCTACTATAGTTAAAATTAGAACCTTGGTTGATAGTGTTTGAGTTTTTATTTACATTTGATTCATTCAATATTGTAGCAATTGATTGTTGTCTGGACCTTCTTTGATTTACGGGAGATGGTTGCTGTATGTTTTTGATATTTGAAGAATTAACAGAATTAGAAAAGAAGGATTCTGAATTATTAAAGTAATCAGATTTTATATTAGTAGAAACAGGTTTAATATATTTAGGTTGATTATCTTTGCTCATGGGATAATTATTGTATTGTCGATTATCTTTTGAGTTAGAATAATTTTCAACAACTCCACCATCATTAAAATATGAATAAGGAGTATTGTTGAAGTTTTTATTTATATTACTGTAAGAATAGGGTTTTTCTACTTTTTGAGTTGTAGATACATTATTGGTGATTGATGGAGTATTGGATCTACGCCTAGTTTGATTTAAACTTGGAGATTTTTGATTAGAAGATTTAGATATAGTAGAGTTATTAAATTTATTGTTTGTAAATTGATTCGAACTTGTTTGATTTGATGAAGATGATACAGAATTATAATGTGAATAATTATATAAAGAAGGCGGGGGTGTGGTTTTTTGATTTTTAGAAACTGGGCTACGTTGATCTCTGCTTAATGTTTGTAAGTTCGAGATATTCTTAATGTAAGACTGTGAGGAAACGGGGGAATTGTTAAAGTAACTTGAGGGAGTGGAAATGGCTTGTGGCTTTTGGTTTTGAGAGACTGGGCTACG
>Ga0075477_10000752_pt1 | contig 14455 bp, 12 predicted proteins | sample DEB08_DNA_FD_76338 | JGI IMG/M metagenome (GOLD analysis project Ga0075477, IMG submission 76338) | Aqueous microbial communities from the Delaware River and Bay under freshwater to marine salinity gradient to study organic matter... | ecosystem: Environmental > Aquatic > Marine > Coastal ...
TGGCCTGCAGCACCTGAGTTTGAGTGTGAGTACTCGTTTCAGGTGCGTACTTATTTAAAATTTCATCAACTTCGGCAAGGATTTTCTCGGACATCTGTATTCTCGATTCGTTGGGTTTACTGGATTTACTCGTTTTGCTGGTTTGGGCACTACCGGAGATCGTTAGGAAACTATCCCGGCGATCGTTTGGGCACTACCAGAGATCGTTAGGGCACCACCGGTATTCTAGAGCCGTTCAGAAGAAACGCATAGAAAACCACAAAGATACCAAGATCATTCCACTCACGTTTCCCGCACAACCCCCTGTTTCCCGCACCTTCTTTTTGCCGAACCTGGCCGCGGATCTATTTCCATCACCCCGAATTCCAAACCCTCGTAACTTGTAGATGAGCGGATGAAGCGTTATCATTGATGCCCTTGGTGTATCCCCGCCGATATATCGTTTTGGTACTGAAATCTAAAGTGAATTGTATTCATGGACGAACCCGGTAGTTGTAGAAATTTTTCCTGGATCCCTGATCGCCATCCGCGGTTGAAGTTCGTGTAAAGCCCCTCTCGGTATGCTTTGTGCATGACTCCTGTCGCTGGCGGCGATCTTTTCAAACGGAGTTGTTATGGACAAAGAGAAATTGCTGGAACTTTTGAAGCCGCAAGCTTCTCAGGAAGTTCTGGACACCATCAAAGATGAAATGATCGAGCTGCATCCGGAGTCGCTGGCCGACTTGATGCAGGAGTTTGATGATGAGCATCTGCTTCCAATTTTTAACACGCTGGATACGGAGCAGAGGGTTGCCGTTTTTTACCGGCTTTCGGAGGCGGCACAGTTGCATCTTGCGAAGAGTATGCGGTTTAGCCGGCTGGTGAATCTGGTGGCTCAGATGAGTCACGATGACCGGGTGGATCTGCTGCAGAGTTTGGATGATGAACTGAGTGAGAAGGTGATTCGATCGCTGGCAAAGGTGGAGCGAGAGGATATTTTGCGGTTGAGTACGTTTGAGGAGGGGACGGCCGGAGCGATTATGACGTCGGATTATGCGTGGGTGGAGGAGACGAATTCGGTACGAGAGGCAATAAAGAAGATTAAGCGGGAGGCGCCGGATAAGGAGACGATCTACACGATCTATGTGCTGAATGATCAGCGGGAGCTGGTGGGGTTTGTTACGCTTCGAACGATTATGCTGGCTTCTCTGAATGATCGGATTGAGGATTTGATGACGATCGATATTATTAGTGTGGAGGCGTCGGACACGCAGGAGCGGGCGGCGGAATTGTTGTCGAAGTATGATCTGATTGCATTGCCGGTGATCGATTCGCACAAGCGTTTGATCGGGATTATTACGTTTGATGATGCGCTCGATGTGGTGGAGGAGGAGGCAACGGATGACTTTCACAAGATGGGTTCTGTATCGCTGGGAAGGATGTCGCTTGCGGAAGCTGGTATTGGGACGATGATTTTGCGACGTATTCCGTGGTTACTAATCCTGATCTTTATGAATCTGTTTTCCGGAGCCGGAATCGATTTCTTTTCGGATACCATTCAGTCGCGGATCGGACTTCTGTTTTTTCTGCCTCTGTTGATTGGAAGTGGCGGAAATGCCGGGGCGCAGGCAGCGACATTGATGGTGCGGGCGCTGGCAACTGGGTCGGTTCGGATGAAGGACTGGCTTCAGTTGCTGGGGAAGGAGGTGTTTATTGCTTTGGGGATCGGTTTGATTATGGCCCTGACGGTATCTTTGATTGGGGTTGCAAAGGGGGATTCGGAGATCGCCGTTATTGTAGGGCTCTCGATGGTGATGGTGGTCGTGTTTGGCAGCCTGATCGGGATGCTTATGCCGTTTGGCCTGCAACTGCTGAAACTGGATCCGGCCACGGCATCGGTTCCACTGGTTACCTCCATTGCGGACATTGGCGGAGTGGTGATCTACATGGGGATCGCCACCTGGTACCTCAGTGTTGTGCTAACCTAACTCGCGAAACTTTCTAAATCGCCAGACCCATACGGCACAAAATCTACAAGGTGCCAGATCCACACGGCGCCAAATTTACACAGCGCCAGACCCCCACGGCGTACTTTCAAAATACCGGGCATTATTCTGCCCGGTATACGACCTCTCCATTGATGATGACCGCCGATGTGTTGGTAATGTACTCAAATGGATCTCCGTCAAACAGCGCGAGGTCTGCATCCTTCCCAATTTCCACAGACCCAACTTTATCATCGATTCCAAGCAGTTTTGCTGCATCGATCGTGAGAGACCGGATCGCCTGATCATGGCTTAATCCGTTGGCAACTGCGATGGCGGCTTCAAAGTGTACCACCCGGGTTTTGGGGACATAGGCTTCATACCCACTTTGAAAAACTACCGGAATCCCCGCTTCGGCAAGAACTCCTGCTGTGGTAAAGCTTGCACTTTGAGCATCTCCGTATGTGCGAATCATGCTCGGGTGAATGATCACCGGAACGCCCGCTTCCCGAATTTCATCGATTAACAGGTACGCCTCTGAGGCACCATCCAGCATCATTGGAAACCCAAACTCCTTTTGCAGACGAAGCGCTGTGGTTATGTCGCTAACCGTATGTGCCGTAACCAGGGCAGTAATTTCCCCTTCGAGCAGTGCCTGCAAAGCCTCTTTCCCAAGATCCCGTTTTTTATCCTCTTTCGATGCATAATCTTGTGCATCAATCAGTGCTTGTCGCAACATGGCAACTGCTTTGGACCGGGTTCCCGGCTTGTCAAAATTGCTTCGAACGGCAGAGCCCATTGTCATAGCCAGTGCTGTTACGGAATCCATCAGAACCTCCTGGATTGTGTCCCCGCCTCCGGTTTTTACAATCATGGTTTGCCCGCTGATCACAGCACCCGGCCCATGTCCGGTATGAACGGTTGTGATTCCCAGATCTCTCAGATACCCGACCAGCTCCTCTCTGGCGTTGTAGGCATCTATCGCCCGAAGCTCGGGCTGAATCGCCGACGAAGTTTCCAATTGATCCTGATCCGCATCCACATTGTAGATTCCGGACAACCCGACGGTGGAGTGTGCGTCAATAAAGCCGGGTGTCACAACGGCTGCCTTCAACCGCTCAAACTGATCACCAATGGAGATATCCGAAGCACTACCGACAGCAGTAATTACCCCGTCTTCTATGAGGACAACGCCATTCTCAATGGGTTCCGATACACCAGTGTGCAAAACCCCTGCCTCCACTGCAATGGACTGGGCAGTGAGGTGCTCCTGCCCGAAACTAAGTGCCAAAAACAGGACAGAGATTGCTGTAAGGACACTTACTGTGAGGGAACTTCTCCATTTTTTTTTCATAGTCGTTGATTTCAGAGACAGTATCCGTAGACTCGTTTGCATCCGTATGTTCGTTAGAGTTTTCATTATTGGGCCCTCCCGTGGTCATGATCATGGTGGCCGTAACCGGTTCCCCGAAATACATCCGGTCCTCCTGTCGCAAAAGGGAGTTGCTCCTCGTTATTCCGGTCAAAGACTTTGTTTCCTTCGATCCAGGTTTCTGTGACATGGGTGTATGTGCTAAGCGGATCACCATTTAACAGGATAAAGTCTGCATCTTTCCCTGGCTCCAGCGTTCCAACCCGATCGCCCAAATCCATCATCTTAGCATTCGCAATCGTCACGGCCTCAATCGCCGTTTTTCGGGACATGCCCGCACGGACACCAAAGGCCGCCGACCTCAAGAACAAGCGGGAATCGGTGATTCCGTCATCGGTGTGGTATCCGACTAGCGCACCCGCTTTCTCCAGTGCGGGGCCCATTTCAAATTTCAGATTCACCGCCTCGTGTTTTCCTCCCGGCGAGTCGATCACAATAATCGATGCTGGAAATCCAGATTCCGCAATCTCTTCAGCCACATAGGCTGCTTCACTCACGTGGTGAAGGACCATTCGGTACCCAAACTCCTCCGCCAATCGGATCGACGTCAAAATATCATCGTGCCGATGCGTGTGATTGTGTACAATCCGCTTACCCTCGAGTACCTCAACCAGTGTTTCCATCTGAAGATCTCGTTTGGGCATTTTAGACGGATCTTCCGCTCCGGCTTCCAGTGCCTTTTGGTACTCCTGTGCTTTGATGTACAGAGACCGCACCATCGCTGCAGACTTGCCTCGTGTCCCCGGAAATGGTGGATTCCGCAATGAGTTGGTTCCATTGGCCATTTTCAACCCGCCGTAGATCGTTTGTTCCTCATCCACATACAACAACATATCTTCAATCGTATTCGCAGGTCGCAACTTCAAATACACCGTCTGACCGCTCATCAGATGACCCGAACCCGGCATCACATTCACAGTCGTGATCCCGCCGGCGATCGCCTTCTTGAAGGTGTCGCTGTCCGGCCGGATCGTGTCCATGATCCGAACATCCGGATGCAAAGCAGAGGATCGGTCTCCTCCATCTCCCTGTCCGATATGAGAGTGAGAGTCTACGAGTCCCGGCATAATCACGTACCCGGAAGCGTCCCGAACTTCAGCGTCTCTCGGAATATCAACTTCTCCAGCTGCCCCAACTGCCAAAATTTTTCCGTTCTGCACGATTAGAACCCCATCTGCTATGGGATCTCCGCTAACTGGTACTATTTCAGCACCTGTAAAGGCGAGTGGTTTTTCCTGAGCCCACACTTCGGATAGTCCACCCGTCAACCATGACCCGGCCGGCATCCATAATCCGGCTGTCAACTGCATCACGATTACGACAACTGCCATCCATAAAATACGTCTGTTTATCATTGGTATCTCCGTTTGGTTCTGTTCATTGGTAAATTTATCGCTCCGGCGTACACCGGTTCCTCACAAATCAGGCGATGATATTTCGTAGCTCGTCTACGTAGTCCAGTGACTCCCAGGCAAACTCTTCCCGGCCAAAATGCCCGTATGCAGCGGTTCGCTGGAAAATCGGATCTTTCAATTTCAGGCGACGAATAATACCGGCCGGGGTAAGATCAAAGATGCGCATCACCGCTTCGGCCAGCATCTCGTCCTTCACCGTTCCGGTACCGTAACTGTTTACCATCACCGACACTGGTTCTGCAATTCCGATTGCATACGCCAACTGAACGAGGCACTCATCCGCAAGACCCGCTGCTACGATCGTTTTTGCTACCTGCCTTGCTGCGTACGCTGCACTTCGATCTACCTTAGACGCATCCTTGCCGCTAAACGCACCTCCTCCATGACCGCCCTTCCCTCCATAGGTATCTACAATGATCTTACGCCCGGTGAGTCCGGTGTCGCCGTGAGGCCCCCCAATCACAAAACTTCCGGTCGGGTTCACGTGCAAAATGGTTTCATTATCGATCCAGCGATCATCAAACAGCTCCCGCAGAACATATTTTTTAATATCCTCCCGAATTTGTGTCTGTTGCACGCCTTCATCGTGCTGCGTGGATACAACAATCGTATGAATTCTCTTCGGCTTTCCGTTTTCATACTCCAACGTAATTTGCGACTTGCTGTCTGGCCCAAGGTACGGCATCGTACTCTCCTCCTTCCGGATTACTGCCAGACGTCTCAAAATATCATGCGCATACTGAATCGCCATCGGCATCAGGTTTGGCGTTTCATTGGTTGCATACCCAAACATTAACCCTTGATCCCCGGCGCCCATAACATCACCCCGTTCCACTCCTTGTCGGATATCACTACTCTGCTGATGAATCGTGGTTAACACACCGCAAGACTCCGAATCGAATCGGTACGTAGGTTTTGTATAGCCAATCTGTTTTATGACTCGCCGCACAGTCTCCTGCACATCCACGTACGCTTGTGTGTGCACCTCACCGGATATAACCGCAAGCCCCGTGGTCACCATCGTTTCCACAGCCACGCGAGAATCCGGATCTTGTGTAAGCATTTCGTCGAGAATAGCGTCTGAAATCTGATCGGCAACCTTATCCGGATGTCCTTCCGATACCGACTCTGAAGTAAATAGCTGTTTCATGTATTGTATCTTCTTATTGTTTCTTTACCTGTTTTCCTCACTTTGAAAAAGGTCATTTGCATCTCCGCCTCTGTGTTGAATTCCAAGGTAGCGGTATGCCTTTGCAGCAGCCACGCGACCTTTCGGTGTCCGCTGTAAAAACCCTTCCTGAATCAAAAATGGTTCATAAACCTCTTCAATCGTGCCTTTGTCTTCGCCCACGGCTACTCCCAATGTGCTCAGTCCCACCGGCCCGCCGCCATAATTTTCAATCACCGCCTTCAGAATACGAATGTCCATATCATCCAAGCCGTTTTCGTCTACATCCAGTGCGTTGAGCGCCTTATCAGCAATGGTGTCCGTGATGGTATCGAGCCCATCCACCTGAGCAAAATCGCGAGTTCTTCGAAGCAACTTGTTTACGATGCGTGGCGTTCCCCGGCTGCGACGAGCAATTTCATGAGCCCCTTTCTCGGTGATACCCATCTCCAGAATCGAAGCCGTCCTCAACGCAATCCGCTGCAGCAAACGTACATCATAATAATCCAGCCGCATATCGATGCCAAACCTCGCACGAAGCGGCGCCGTCAGCAACCCTTTCCGAGTCGTTGCCCCAACCAGTGTAAACCGGTTCAGGTCGATCTGCACACTGCGGGCATTGGGTCCGGAGTCGATTACAATATCCAGTTTGTAATCCTCCATCGCCGAATAAAGATATTCCTCAATAACCGGGTTCAGCCGATGAATTTCATCGATAAAAAGCACGTCCCCCTCCTCCAGATTCGTAAGCATCCCTGCAAGATCCCCAGGTTTCTCCAGCACCGGACCTGTCGTGGGCTTAATCTGAACCCCCATCTCTCTTGCAATAATATGCGCCAACGTCGTCTTACCCAATCCCGGCGGACCCGACAAGATCACATGATCGAGCGCCTCCCTGCGATTTTTCGCCGCCTTTATAAAAACGGACATATTCCGAATCACCTTCTCCTGGCCCACAAACTCCTCAAGCGACAGCGGACGAAGGGACTCCTCTGCGTGAGGTTCGCTGTTGGCTGGATCTAAAAGTGGATTTTGCACGGCGTAGCTGGTTTCAAAGTGAACGGTCGTTTATCAACCCGAATATAAGGCGTTTGTACTGAAATCGTTACGCTCTTCCGGTGAATTTTCATGAACCTCTCCATGTCATCTTCTGGTCATCTCCTGAACCTCTCTCTCTCGACAAAATTTCTGCATCAAACCTTTCAACAAACGGCTCAGATCTGCAGATTTTTGTTGACTGTCTTTCGACAAGTTCGTACATTAGACAAATAATGTCAAGTCAAAATTTGAAAATCCATTCGGATATGAAAACATTTGGAACCAAAATCCGGCAACGGCGAGAGGAGAAAAACCTTCTTTTACGCCAGGTAGCCGCACAAATGGAGATGGACACGGCACTGCTTAGTAAAATTGAGCGGGGAGACAGAAACGCACGTCGAGCCCAGATTGAACCCCTCGCAGCCATTCTGGAGCTGGATCCGAAAGAACTTCTCACACAATGGCTGGCAGACAGGGTGTATCAGCTCATCGAAGATGAAGATGTTGGCATCAACGCGCTTCAAGAGGCGGAAACCACCTACCGCAAAAGCCAGACCACAGGCAAAACTTCATAAAATGAAACTAGAGAAAACATCATTATAGAACGTGTCATAACTATTCTAAGGTATTCGGGTTGATGCAAATGCTGCGCAGCCTGTAGGATCCTCTGTATTTGCATGCATCTGTGATGTATATTCTACAGACCAGTCACGTACCATTTAGAGACCGACTGAGTTCAAGCCGAAAACCGAAATGGAGCAAACCGCTTGGCAGGCGACTATGAAAGAGAAAAAACATACCCGTGAAAAGATCCCTCCAAAGGATGTTGGGCAAGCCTCCGCAGATCACCGCATGGCTACCATCACCACCGATCCGGAAGCACAGTTAAACAGCGACTTTATCGAGGGTAAACTTGCCATACTGGGGGAAGATTATTTTGATAACTACGAGTTAAGCTGGCTTCAATTCAACCAGCGAGTTATGGAGGAAGCCAAAAAGAAACATCTTCCTCTTCTGGAGCGTGTGAATTTCATCAGTATCGTTTGCTCCAACCTCGATGAATTTTTTGAAAAACGGGTGGGTGGCCTGAAGCGTCAGTACCATGCAGGAGTAAAAGAGCTTAGTATAGACGGAAGAACCCCTCGGGAACAGCTCACGGAAATTCGAAAAGCCGTTAAAAAGATGATTGAATCCTACCGGGATCTCTTCTTTTCGGAACTGGTCCCGGATCTCGAGACCCACGGGATCGTTTTTCGCTCCATCGCCGAACTCTCCCCGGAAGAGCAGGCCCGGGCCGAGGAGTACTTCGACCGCCGGCTTTTCCCGCTCATCATCCCGCTGGCCGTTGATGAGTCGCATCCATTTCCATTCATCTCCAACAAAAGCCTCTCTCTGGCTATCATGATCAGGGATCCGGAAACCGGAAAAGAGCGTTTTGCGCGAATCAAAATCCCCGCCAACCGGCCCAGATGGATCGCCATACAAAACGACCGCAACGAAACTGTACTCATTTCAACCAGCGAAATTGTTGAAACACACCTCGACCGGTTTTTCCCTGGCATGGAGATCCTCTCGTCTAACATCTTCCGGGTCACCCGCAACGCCGATATCGAAAAAAGCGATGAGGAAGCCGATGACCTTCTCGAAATGATCGAAGAGGAACTCCGGGAGCGCCGGTTCTCCGAAATTGTACGGCTGGAGTTAGACAAAGATACTCCCCGATTTGTCGTTGATTACCTCAAATCCCATCTGCATGTGAATGATGAAGATATCTACCTGATCGACGACCCGATAGGCCTTGCCGATCTCCGGGAACTACACCGGCTTCCAGGATTCGATGGTCTTCGCTTCGACCCCTGGGTGCCAGCCATGCACCCCTTGTTCCGCCACCCGTCCGACGAACCGGTCGAGTCCATCTTCGACACCATCAAACAGGGCGACTTCATGGTTCATCACCCCTACCACAGCTTCGAAACCTCCACGCAGCGATTCGTGGAGGAGGCAGCCCGTGACCCCAACGTCCTTGCCATCAAACAAACCCTATACCGTACATCCAGTGATTCCGAGGTGATGAAAGCACTCATGCGCGCCGCTGAAAACGGAAAACAGGTAGCCGTACTCATCGAATTAAAGGCTCGGTTTGATGAGGAACGCAACATCCAGTGGGCACAGCGCCTGGAGAAAGCAGGCGCCCATGTTTCCTACGGTATGTCCGGACTAAAAATCCACTCCAAGTTAACTGGTATCGTCCGGGAGGAGGGAGACGAACTCAGACATTATGTTCACATTGGGACCGGAAATTACCATCCAGACACCGCCCAACTGTACGAAGATCTTGGATATTTCACCTGTCGCGAAGATATCGCTGCGGATGTTTCAAAGCTGTTCAACCTACTTACCGGATACAGCTTAAATCAAACCTTCCAAACCCTGATGGTAGCCCCCCGCGAATTGCGGAACTCGCTTACATCCCTCATTGAGGCTGAAACCGAGGCCGCCAAAAACGGACAAAAAGCCCGGATCATTGCAAAGATGAACAATCTGGATGATCCGCTCATTATTCAAAAACTATACGAAGCCTCCGAAGCTGGTGTTGAGATCGATCTGATTGTCCGAAGTGTTTGCAGACTGCAACCAGGGAAAGAGGGGCTGAGCGAACAGATTCGGGTTCACGCCATCATCGGAAGATTTTTGGAGCATTCGCGCTGCTACTACTTTTATGCCGGAGGAGAGGAGAAGTTCATGATCGGATCCGCCGACTGGATGCGAAGAAACCTCGATGCCAGAGTCGAAATTCTCGTGCCAATCGAGCCACCGGAACTGAAAGAATATCTGCGATTTCTTCTAAATCTCTACTTGAAAGACAATCAGCAACGGTGGATTAAAGCGAAGAAGGGAACCTACAAACGAGTCAAATCCAAAAAAGGCGAAGACAAAATCTCCGTCCATGAATCCCTCATGGATCACACCAAACGAACTCAGGATCCGGTACCCAGCGTCTCACGATCCTTGTAACCGCAATACAAACTTTCCGCAGGTAGTAAAGTGGTGCCTTTGATTACTCCGTTACCTGATTCGTTTCCTGCCTCGATTCCGTCTGCAACAACTTATCCAGTATTGCTGTTGATTGCCTTGATATAGCCCCCTCACGGCCAGACAAATAGGTGAGATGCGCCGTCGCTTCCAGAGGTCGATTCAGCTTTAAATTCGCGTTTGCTTGAAACCAATGCAGTAGAATCACCTGATCTTCCGTTAAAGTGACCTCATCAAGCTGAGAAGATATGTTCTCCTGGACGGTCTGAAAGGCAGTAATGGATTGCTCGAATTCACCTGTATTGTAATGAGCAATCCCAAGGTTATACTGGATGATAGCACGCTGACTTCTATTGATTCTGTTATCTGCATCCGGCGTGTCCAACAAGCTCTCCAGCATACGTTTTGCCGTAGCATGATCGCCACGCATCGCCATCAATACCGCCAGATCAATCTCCTGACCCACCGGAATCGATGAAATTTTCGAGGTGTCTTGCGTATCATCTTCAGGATCGTTCTCCACCGCTGTTCCAGAACGGTACACTGTTCCGGAAATCATAAAATCCACCGAGATCGATTCAAGGGCCAGATAGCTCACATCATTCACCTCACCCCCGCCCATCCGGAACACCTGAAGAAATAACGCCAACACAACCACAGCTGCAGAAGCCAGGGCAAGCGGCCAAATACGACGCATGGGAGTTACCTCCGCCATTGCTGTTCCCTCAACCATTGCAGGTTCCTCAACCATCGCAGGTTCCTTATCTACTGCACCTTTTTCAACTCTCTCCCTCTTTTGCTGCTCGTAAAAGTGGTACAAATTTTCTTCCATTAACCACCGTTTGTACAACTCTTCATCTTTCAGAAACTCAATCCAAAGGGCATCAACCTCCTCTTCCGATAATAGCCCCTTTCGGTAGTCGCGAAATTTTTTTTCAAGCTCTTTTTTTTCCATCATGATCGCATTTGAACCCGCTCTATAATCTGCTTCAGACTCAACATCATACACTCCACAGCCAGCATCATGCATTTCCGTCGCAAAATACGAATCCGATTTTTACAATATAATCTATAGTTTATTTTCTACTTATTCTATTACAGCCAATATAAAAAAATGAAAACATTTCACCATTTTTTATATATTCTACCTACGAAATCATAACGTCACACAATTTCATGTAGAATTCATTAAATACTTCTTTTTACTTGTATGACGCAAAAACCCCGAGTTCCTTACAGTTTTTTTTCAATGCACTCTTGAATTTTTTTCAAAATCCGGTGCTTCCTGGTCCACACATTCATCTCCGAAATACCAAAACGCTCCGCAATTGCCTCCGTCTCAACATCCGGATTCTCAAAATAAAACTGAATAAACTCCTGATGATCGTTTTGTAAATGTTGAATACAACCCTTCAGTGCTACCTGAAGTTCAGATTCAATCAACCCATCCATCGGATCCCTGTCCACCAACGGCTCTGTAACCATTCCAACCGTTTGCTCCGATTCTATCTTACGGAGCCTATTCAAGTAGTTGTTCTTACTGGTAACCAGCATATACGACAACAACCCCGTTGGATTCCGAAACTCATCCCCGTTTTTAATCTTCCGAATCAAATGCTCGAACATCATCTGAATCGCATCTCCGGCATCTTGTGACGATGCACCTAGTTTAAACGTAAGATACCTGTGTAAAATACTCCCCGCTTGCCGACATAACTTCGACGTCGTAGCTTCGTCTTCATTTTTTATCGCCGTAATCAGTTCCGAATAGTCCATGTTGTAAAGTCTTAGAGCACAAAACTTAAAGGGTGAAAATATGCATTTTTCATACCTTTTATATCAAATTTTTGTTTCGAAAACTTACGTACGTATCTCCGGCTACAATAATGTGATCGTCCACCTCAATACCAAGCATCTTTCCGGCCTCTACAATACGAGCTGTAATGTTCCTGTCTGCATGCGACTCCACAGCAATCCCGGACGGATGATTATGACCCAGAATGATACTATTCGAGTGATTCAGGATAGCATAACGCATCACTTCGGACGGCTCAACCACCGTAGCATTCCGGCCGCCTCGACTGATGATTTTATGACCCAGCACATGTTTTGCGTTATCCAGAAATATGACCATAAAATACTCTTTGGTCAAGTCCCTTAAATACGGCCTCAAATACGAATTCGCATCCTCTGGCGACCTCACCAAAAATTTCTCGCCGGTTTGCGACATCTGAATTCTGCGTGCCAGCTCGAACGACGCTTCCAGAGTAATCGCCTTCACCTTTGCAATCCCCGGAATCTGTTGCACCGATATCCAATCTTCACGCACCAGACGCTTCAACCCTTGAAAATGATCCAGTAACGCGCGCGCCGTCTGCAATACATTCAGCTTCGCACTTCCCGTTCGCAGCAAAATCGCTAAAAGCTCGGCATCCGTCAGTGTGTCCGCCCCGTACTTCACCAACTTCTCCCGGGGCAACTCTTCCGGACGCATCTCACGTACCATTTTCTCCTTAAAATACTCAGCATCAAACGATGTATGTTTGATGGAACTCTTCGCAAAACTCTTTGCAACACCCTTTTTCATGCGTGCTCTCCTGATTGTTGATTTCTGATTATTGCTCCCCGGTTCACGACCAACGATCCCCAGTTCACGACCAACGATCTCCGGTTCACGACCAACGATCTCCGGTTCACGACCCCTCATCGCCCCTCACACGCAAGTTTATCAAAAACCCGTCTGCATTCCACTATGAAGCTTTCTCAAAAAAGCGGAAACATCAACCCGAAAACACGAAATTCACACCAAAACCCACGAAACCCGGCCCAAGAATCCTCCTCACATCCAACCCTACTCCCCCCCGCCCATCAACGGCTCATTCAACGCCCGAATATTCGCCGTCGGCAACCCCTCCGGATGCTCCGCCTTGCTCATCTCCATCGCCTCGATCACCATCCGCAAATGCAACTCCTTCGACTGCTCGTAAAAATGCTGCGCCTCCCCGCTCAATTTCGGCTTCCCATGCAGCGGCTTATCACTCACACACAACAACGTTGCAAACGGAATCCGATACCGATACCCGTTCGTCGCCACCGTCGCCGACTCCATATCGATCGCCACGCTCCGGCTCACATGAATCTCCTGCACCGCCAACCGCTTGTTAAACTCCCAGTTCCGGTTCGCCGTCGTGTATACCGTCCCCATCCTGTACGACCGCTCATGCCGGTCAAGCACCTCCTTCAGGTAGTAATTCAACGAGTAATTCGGGGTGATGGGAATGTTCAACGGCAGAAGACCATCCAATACGCCGTCCGCCCGCATAAACCCGGTCGCCAGCACAAAATCTCCGATATCCTGATGATTCCGCAACCCGCCGCAATGCCCCACCATCACCATCGCATCCGGCCGCAACACCGCCACATGATCCGAAATCGTCTTCGCATTCGACGGCCCCACGCCAATATTCACCAGCGTCACCCCCTTGTTATCCGGCAACACATGATGATATGCCGGCATCTGCACCGGCCGCCCCGGTTTCACACATCCCGGATACATCGCATGAAACACCTCCACATGCATATCATAATTCGTAAACAAAATCGTCCGCTGAAAATCCACCGGATTCGTGCCCGTGTAATGCTCCAGCCGGTTCATCGAAATGTCGATCCGCTCCGGGCTAAATAGAAACAACTTTTTCTGCGTGATATCCCAGTCTCCTTCGTCCGCATGATCGAACAGCGCCGGATCCGTCATCGACCGCCGTTCCCGCGACGCATGGATCGTAAGTTCCGCTCCCCGGCGCAAAAGCTTCTTCAGTTCGCGCATCAAAAACCACCGGTACGCCCCCGGCAACGCCATCTCTCCCGTAATTACCGGATTGTGAATCGACCAATCGCGCCGGATCGTAAGCTTGGGATACTGGCCTGCACGGTAGATCTCCTCCATGAGATTACACGCATCTTCGGCCGTTTTGTGAAGCTGCTCCTCGCTTTCAATTTGATGAGACTGAATCTCCATGTGCATACGCGTCCTCCTTTTTGGGAAGTGGTTCGGCACTACAATTCATTGAATTCTGTACCGAAACCATGAATGATTCGCGCAAAGATACGAAACATTTGCTGCGACTTCCCAATGACCGAAAACTTCCCTATGTTCCTGCCCGTTTTGCAAGGGAGATCGTTTGCGGGCAGATCGTTTGCGGGCAGATCGTTTGCGGGCTCATCCTCCGCGGATTTACTTTTTTAGGGTTTCGGGTTGATGGGACGCCATCTTTGCCCATACCTTATAGCGGGCGTATGGAAGCTTCGGGAGGATGGTTGAGGATAAAACGGTTAGGGGTAATGATTCAGGGTAACCATTCGGAGTAACCATTCGGAGTAACCGTTCGGAGTAACCGTTCGGAAC
>Ga0075477_10000769_pt1 | contig 14292 bp, 14 predicted proteins | sample DEB08_DNA_FD_76338 | JGI IMG/M metagenome (GOLD analysis project Ga0075477, IMG submission 76338) | Aqueous microbial communities from the Delaware River and Bay under freshwater to marine salinity gradient to study organic matter... | ecosystem: Environmental > Aquatic > Marine > Coastal ...
GCCACGGGTGCCGCGATCGCCGCGACCCCGGCCTCGACCGCGGCGGCGAGATGCCGACGGTCGACCTCCGCATCCCCACTTCGAGCCAGGAACAGATCGCCCGGCCCCGCGATCCGCGAGTCGTCGGCGAGGCCGCGGATCATCGGATCGATCCACGGCGGCGTCGCCAGTCGGCCAAGACCGGCGACAAGATCGGAGAGTTGCGAGGTGTTCGGCGCGGGCACGGGGGTGCCGTGATTGATATCGGATTCCGGCTCGTCGTGGGCGCCGTCGCCGACGAAACCTCCACCTTCGCGCGAAGTTCGTCAGCGCGGCGCGATGATCGCCTCGGGAAGGACCAGCATCGCGTCGCCGTACGAGAAGAAGCGGTAGCCCTCGCGCGCGGCCATCGCGTACAGGCTCTTGATGCGATCGAGCCCGACGAACGCCGCCACCAGCGCGATCAGGGTGGATCGAGGCAGATGGAAGTTGGTCAGCAGCAGATCGCACCGTCGCACCGGCATCCCCGGGACCAGCATGAGATCGGTGGCGAACTCGAGGTCGGATCCCGCGGCGATCGCCTCCTCGAGAGACGGAGGCAGACTCTCGAGCGTGCGAACGCTGGTCGAGCCCACCGCGAGGGTCCGCCCCCCGCCGCCGGCGCGATGTCGGTCCTGGGCATGGAGGCGTTCGACGTCGCGTGCCCGGACCCGAATCCCCTCGAAGTCCATCCGGTGGTCCTCCAGCCGTTCGCACTCGACGCTGCGGAAGGTGCCCGGGCCGACCTGAAGCTCGATGCCGAGGCGCTCGACTCCCCCGGCGGCGAGCCGGCTCAGCAGTTCCGGAGTGAAGTGGAGACCTGCCGTCGGTGCGGCGACCGAGGCCGCTGCCGCCGGGTCCGCGTAGACGGTCTGGTAGCGGTCCCGGTCGAGCCGCTCCTCGCCGGCCCGATCGCTCGTCGGGACGTCCGCCGCTCGCGACGCCCGATCGCGGCGGGCCTTGAGGATGTAGGGCGGCAACGGCGTGTGCCCGGCCCGATCGAGCAGGTTCGCCTCGTCCTCCTCGCCTTCGAGGCGAACGGTCCAGTGCTCGGCCTCGCGTCCCCCGACGCATAGCGTTCCCTGGGGGCGTCCGTCCGCATCGACGAGCGTCAGCGTCTCCGATTCGGCAAGACGCCGCCCGCCTCGCAGGAGCGCCTTCCACCGCCGATCTCCCAGCGGCTCGAGCAGCAGGGCTTCGAGGAGTCCTCCCGACCGCCGTTGGAGCACGAGGCGCCGCGGTTGGACCACGGTGGCGTTGACGACCATCAGGTCCCCCGGCCGGAGGTACTCCGGCAGATCGCGCACGAAGCGGTGCTCGACGCCGTCGCGACCGACGACCAGCAGGCGGGCGCCGTCGCGGGGCGTCGCCGGGGCCGTCGCGATGCGTTCCGGGTCGAGGGGATAGTCGAGGTCGTCTCGATGCAAGGTGTTCACCTCGCCCCAACGCGCCTTCGTGGCGGAAGGTAGGGCGTCAGTTCGGAGGGAAGACGTCGCAGCCCTCGCCGCAAGGCCTTGGCCACCGCGTACTCGAGTCCCTCCCGCATGCGGCGTTCGACCGAGGGTCCGACCGGAATGCCCGCCGCGGCGAGACCTTCCGTCGCCCATCGCCACGCGTGGTACTCCTCGAGGCAGCGTGGCGAGACCGCGCCGAGCCCGATCGCGTGGTGGCCCACCTCGTGGAGGAACACCGCGCAGGAGACCGGCCCCTTGGGCCGGGGCGCCTCGATCCATCGCTCGATCCGATCCGGGGTCCCGCGTCGGCCGGCGGTGCGGAGTTCGTAGGCCACGCCGGTGGTTCCGCTTCTCCAACGCTTCACCCGCAGGCCGTGGACCTCGAGCATGTGGGTGGTGAGCGCGTCGTACTTCGCCGCCGCGGTCGGCAGGCCTCGAATCCACTCGGGCACCGGCGGGCGGGCCGCGCCTCCGAGCCCAAGGACTCCCGGATGCGGCACCGGATGCCCGGGGGCGAGACGTTCGGCCCGAGGTTGCGATCCCGGTCGGGCTCTCTTCGGTCGCCTCGACTTCGATCGAACCCGCTTCGGCGACTCCGGAGCCGAAGCCACGGGCGGCGGCGGCCCGTCGAGCGGCCACCCGCGAAGCCGCATGTTGCGCAGCCACCGGGCGATCGGCGAGAGCAGACCGCCGGACTCGGTCGACCTGTTCACGGCGACGTCGCCAAGGTCGGTGTGCGGAGAGTGCGGCGGCCCCGCCGCCACGCCTGCCAGGCCATGGGACGCCCGCCGGCGGGCTGCACCTCGAGCGGGCGAAGCCAGCCTTCGCCGCATCGCAGCAGGCCGGACTCGACCAAGGTGCCCGGAACCGGCGGAGCACCGTCGAATCCGGCGTCGGCATCCCCGATCGCCTCGACCCGGAGCAGCCGCAGCGTGTCGCCGTCGATCGAGATCGTGCACCCGGGGTGGGGGCTCAGGCCGTGGATCCAACCTCGCAGGAACTCCGCGGATCGGTCGAAGTCGACGACCGCATCCTCCCTCCGGATCTTGGCCGCGTGGGTGGCGAGGCCTTCGTCCTGCGCCTCCGGCGACAACGTCCCGCTCCGATGCCGACGAAGGGTCTCGGACACGGCTTCGGGCCCCAGCGCCGCGAGTCGATCATGCAGTTCCCCGGCGGTCTCGGCAGAGCCGATGGCGACCTCGCGGCGGGCGAGGACGTCCCCCGCATCCATGCGTTCGGCAAGAGTGATCACGCACAGGCCCGTGGTCGAATCGCCGGACATCAACGCACGTTGGATCGGTGCCGCCCCTCGGTGCGCCGGGAGCAGCGAGGCGTGCAGATTGACCGCGAAGGCGAGGTCGCACAGAGGTCGACCGAGCTTCTGTCCGAACGCGATCACCACCAACGCCTCGGGCGCCGCCGCCTCGATCGTCGCGAGATCCGACACCTCGTTGCAGTTCTCGGTGCGAAGCACGGGAACGCCGAGTCGCTCGGCGAGGGCGGCGATCGGCGCGGGCGCCAGACGGCGTCGGCGTCCGGCCGGACGATCCGGCGGCGTCACCGCCAGCACGACTTCGAAGAAGGGATCGGCGACGAGCGCCTCGAGCGTCGGGCCCCCGAAGGCGCCCGACCCGAGAAAGACGATCCGCATCGGTCGCGCCTCGCCGGTCACGCGGTCACGCCTCCGAAGCGGCCTGCTCGAGTTCTCGAATGGCCCGACGGTTCGCGAGGCGGTCGAGCATCCGCATCCGGTCGATGATCAGCACGCCGTCGAGATGGTCCATCTCGTGTTGCCACACCCGCGCGGGGAAGGCATCCGAACGAAGGGTGAACTCCTTGCCCTCCACGTCGAAGGCGGTGATGGCGACGCCCTTGGGGCGCATGACCTGCCCCTCGATCTCGGGGAGGCTCAGGCAACCCTCGGTGGCCATGGCGCTCTCGGCGGAGAACTCGTGGAGCCGGGGATTCACGAAGACCGTCGGCGGATCCTCGGGATCCTCGGCCGCGGCGAGGAAGACCCGGACACTCTCACCGGCCTGCGGTGCGGCGATGCCGGCACCCCGGTGGGCCTTCATCAGCAGGGCGAGGTCGTCGACGAGTTCTCGCAGCGCGTCGTCGAAGGCCTCGATCGGATCGGCCCTGCGACGGAGCACCTCCTCGGGGTGGATCACGAGACGTCGACGCGGGGCGGGCGGATCGCTCATCTCCGCATGCTACGCCGGAGGCCGAGTGGCGACCCGAGGGGGTTCGATGCCGCGGTTGGTCGTGATAGCATCTCGACCCCGGCGGCCTGCGAACCGACGGTGTCGCCAGTTGCATCGACACCGGCCCGTTGGCGGAGCACGGCCGGGAGTCGTTCCTCCTCGCGTGCCGGGACCACCGGTCGCCCCCGCGATCCGCTTCGACCTCGAAGGAGCCCCCCGTGGCATTGTTCGGATTCAAGAAGAACCAGCCCTCCGAAGGCGACGACAAGGCCCCCGAGGGTGGGTTCACCGCGGATCCCGCCAAGGCCCGGAAGTGGTTCGAGCACGGTCGCAAGATGGCCTCGAGTTCGAACTTCGAGTACGCCCTCACCTGCTTCGCCAGCGCCGTCAAGTTCGACCCGTCCGACATGACCGTCCACGAGGCGATGCTCGAGGCCGCTCGGAAGTTCCTCGCCTCCGGAGGCAAGGCCGCGTCGAGCAAGGACGTGAAGCAGATCGACGGGCCGGGTCCCATCGACCGTTTCGCGGCCGCCGAGTTCGTCTGGATGCGGGACCTGAACAACCTCTCCGCCGCGATGAAGCTGCTCGAAGCGACCGCCAAGGCCGGGCAGGACGCGTTCGGCGCGTGGCTCTCCCCGATGGTGATGAACATGCTGCGGGCCCAGAAGAAGCCCACCAAGAGCATGTTCGTGCAGGCCAAGGACCGCTTCTCCAGCATCGGTGCCTGGAACGAGGCGTTTCTCGCTGGGGAGGAGGCCGTTCGCCTCGATCCCTCCGACACCGAACTGATCGCCGAACTCAAGCAGTTGACCGCGCAGCGGGCGATCACCCAGGGCGGCTACGCCGAAGCGGCCGAAGCCGGCGAGGGCGGCGGGTTCCGGACGTTCGTCAAGGACATGGACAAGCAGCGGGAGCTCGAGGCGGCCGAGTCGATCTCCGGGACCGCCGACAGCCAGCAGATCGCCGTCGAGAAGGCCCGCAAGGATCTCGCGGCCAATCCCGCATCCCCCGAGGCGGTCTCCAAGCTGGGGCAGCTGCTTCGTCGCACCGGGCAGTCCGAGGACGAGGAGGCCGCTCGCACCGTCTATCTCGAGGCCTACGGACGACTCAACGAGTATCGGTTCAAGGCCGCGGCCGCGGACATCGACCTGGCCCGCCTGCGCCGCGAGGTCCGGGCCGCCGAGGAGCGGGTGTCCGGAGGCGGCGGCGACGAGGCGAAGTCCGCGCTCGCCGACGCCGAGCAGCGTCTCCTGGAACGGGAGCAGACCGAGTTCACCGAGCGTGTCGAGAAGTATCCGACGGATCGGCGCCTGAAGCTCGATCTGGGACGGGTGCTGGTCAAGCTCGAACGCTTCGAGGACGCGATGGCCTGCTTCCAGGAGTGCAAGGACGAGCCGAAGTTTCGCGTCGAGAGCGCCCACATGCTCGGCCTGTGCTTCGCGCGGAGCGGTTGGCATCCGGAGGCGGTCAGCGAGTTTCGGGAGGCGATCGAGAACATCGACGCCACCGAGCGCGACCGCGAACTCTCGATCCGCTACGACCTGATGCTCTCCCTGATCGCCCTGGCGAAGGAGCAGCGAAGTCTCGAGAACGCCCGCGAAGCCGCGGAGATCTGCTCGCAGATCATTCGCAAGAACATCTCCTTCCGCGACATCCGCGAGCGACGCAAGGAGATCGACACGATCACCAAGGACCTCGCGCCGCCGGCGTGAGCCCCGGAGCGCCGATGGGCGAGCCCCGCGCGAAACCGACGGTCTTCGGGGTGATTCCCACCCGGCTGGGTTCGGCGCGGTTCCCTCGCAAGGCGCTCGCCGACGAGACGGGACTTCCGATGGTCGTGCACGTCCTGCGACAGGCGAGCCGCTGTCGCCGTCTCGACCGGGTGCTGGTTGCCGCTCCGGAGGAGGACCTCGACCTGCTCGAGGCGGTCCGGCGGCACGGCGGCGAGATCGTCGCCACCCGAAGCGACCATCCCAACGGCACCAGTCGCATCGCCGAGGCGATGGCGACGCTCGATCCCGAGGGCGATCCCGACTCGATCGTGGTCAACGTCCAGGGCGACGAGCCGCTGATCGATCCGGCCCACATCGACCTCGCGGTGGAACGCCTCGAAGGAGACCCCAACGCGGGCATGTCGACCCTCGTCTGCCCGTTCTCGCCGGAGGAGGACGCCGCCGATCCCAACGTGGTCAAGGCGGTCGTCGCCGCCTCGGGACGGGCCCTCTACTTCAGCCGAGCCGCGGTTCCCGGAATGCGATCCGGCGAACCCGCCCCGCCCCGCCTTCGGCACCTCGGCCTCTACGCGTACCGCCGCGCGACCCTCGATCACCTCGCGTCGCTGCCGGAGAGCCCCCTCGAACGAATCGAGCGCCTCGAGCAGCTCCGAGCCCTCGAGCACGGGATCCCGATCGTCGTCGGCGAGGTCGATCGCGCCGAAGGCGGCATCGACACGCCCGAGCAGTACGCCGCGTTCGTCGCGCGGTGGCGTTCGATCGGGACCGGCTGAGATCGCCGCGACGCCTCGCCGCGGGCGCGGTATCTTCAGACATGCCCCTCCAATCTCGGGACGACCCCGACCCAACCGCCGACGAGGCGTTTCTCGCCCGATTCGCCCGCAGCGAGGAGAGCTCCGAGCTCACCGAGTGGTACAGCCCCATTCCCGAGGGCTACGAGAAGGGACGAACGAAGTACGTGGTGGTCGTCGGGACCGTCATGAGCGGTCTCGGCAAGGGGATCTTCAGTTCGTCGCTGGCGAAGCTCATCCAGGACAAGGGCCTTTCGATCGCCCCGGTCAAGATGGAGGGCTATCTCAACATCGACTCGGGCACGCTGAATCCCTATCGCCACGGCGAGGTGTTCGTGCTCGACGACGGGCTCGAGACGGACATGGATCTCGGGACCTACGAGCGGATCCTCGACCAGAACCTGACCCGCCGGAACTACATGACCGCGGGGCAGGTCTACACGGAGGTGCTCGAACGCGAACGACGCGGCGGCTATCTCGGACGGGACGTGCAGATGATTCCGCACGTCACCGGCGCGGTGAAGATGAAGTTGCGAGAGCTCGCGGTCGCGGGAACCGGCGACGGACGGCCCGCCGACGTGGTCTTCGTCGAGGTCGGCGGCACCGCGGGCGACTACGAGAACGGCTTCTACATCGAGGCGCTGCGCGAACTCGCCTTCGAGGAGGGGCCGGGCTCCACCTGCTTCGTCGCGCTGACCTACATCCTCGAGCCGAGCATCCTCGGAGAGCAGAAGTCCAAGGCGGCGCAACTCGGCATCAAGCGGCTCATGGAGGCGGGCGTGCAGCCCCACATCGTCGCGTGCCGGGCGAAGAATCCGGTCTCCCGCACCGTCGGCGAGAAGATCTCGATGTTCTCCAACGTGCCGATGAAGCGGATCTTCTCGATGCACGACCGGGAGTCGATCTACACGATCCCCGACGCCATGCGCGAGGGCGCCCTCGATCGCGAGATCCTCTCGATTCTCGAACTGCACGACCGCGTGGACCAGTCCCACGAGGATCGGGCCCGGGTTCGGTGGAAGGAGTTCAGCGGACGTCTCGCGTCGAACCGTCCCCGCTCGGCGACCCTCGGCATCACCGGCAAGTACGCGGCGCTTCGGGACGCCTACGCCTCGATCGACAAGGCGGTCGAGCATTGCGGAATCCATCTCGGCGCCGAGATCGACATTCGCTGGCTCGACACCACCGACATCGCGACCTCACGAGACGCCGAAGCCGCGCTCGAGGGCGTCGATGCGGTGCTCGTGCCCGGTGGATTCGGCACGCGAGGGGTCGAAGGCAAGATCCGTTGCGTCGAACACGCCCGGATCCGGGGCCTCCCCTATCTGGGCATCTGCCTTGGATTCCAGGTCGCGGTCATCGAGTACGCCAGAAACGTGCTCGGCCTCGCCGATGCGCACAGCACCGAGTTCGATCCGGACACGCCGCATCCGGTGATCTCGGAACTGCCCGAGCAGAAGCGGCTCGAAGGCATCATGGGCGGAACGATGCGCCTCGGAGGTCACGACGTCGATCTCTCCGCAGGGAGCTTCGCGAGCCACCTCTACGGCGGCGCGACCCGGATCCGCGAACGATTCCGCCATCGCTACGAGGTGGATCCGTCGTTCATCGAGACCCTCGAGTCGAGCGGTCTGACCTTCTCCGGGCGACACCCGAACCAGCCGATCATGCAGGTGCTCGAACTGCCCGCATCGATCCACCCCTGCTTCCTCGGTGCCCAGTTCCACCCCGAACTCACCAGCCGTCCGCTGGCTCCGCAGCCGCTGTTCATGGGGCTGCTTGCCGCAGCGCTCGCGGAACGGCATCCGGGCGAGGACCTCGGCCCGGAGGCGGCCCGGTGGCTCCGAACCCCCACCCCGGCGACCAACGGACATTGATCCCCTCGCGGCCGTGACGACCGGGAGGTCGGCGACCGAGTTCCGCGTGACGGTTCGCGCCCGACCTCTTGGCGGCGTGTCACGGAGGGCGTACGCTCCGCCGCCCCACGAGCCGGATCGCTCGGGGCCGCTTGCCGAAGGTGGACCGTCGCGGTGCTGAAGAACATCTATTGCCTCGAAGGAGACTGGTGGAACGACCCCAAGCGTCCGTCCACGGTCCGACCGATCTTCGACCTGCTCGCTCAGGCGTATCCCAATCTTCGCTACGTCCATCGATCGATCGGCACCCGCGAGGAGTTCGATCACGCATTGGACTGCTGGACGCAGAAGAAGTACGCCGACTTCCCGATCCTCTACTTCGCCTTCCATGGCAACCCCAACATCCTCTATGTCGGCGACCGTCGTCATCGCAAGGGGAAGGTCGCGCTGGAGGAGATCTCCGAAGCCCTCGCGGGGCACTGCCACAATCGAGTCATCCACTTCGGGAGTTGCAAGACCCTGCAGAGCTCGCCCGACGCGCTTCGGAGCTTCATGAAGCAGACCCGGGCCCTCGCGGTGTCGGGATATCGACTCGACATCAACTGGTTGCTGTCGGCGAGCTTCGAGGTCTACCTGCTCGGGGTGATCCAGGAATCGCCGCTGAACCTCCGCGGGGCCACCCAGATGCTCGAACGGATCCGGGAGGTCTCCCGCCCGCTCGCCCACCAGTTGGGATTTCGGATGCTGCTCCGTGAAGGCCGCCCCCGGGCGTCGTGACCGTGAGACCTTGTCGGAGCATGGCGCGACGAGTACCGTACGCGGTCCACGTGCTGCCGATATAGCTCAGTTGGTTAGAGCGGAGGATTCATAAACCTCAGGTCGGTGGTTCGAGTCCACCTATCGGCACGTCCCCGCCCCGTCGATCCGAGCTGCTGCGGCGGTTCCTCGACGGATCGCGACCGGTTCCATCGCGGCCCTCACGGATCGCCCGCTGGACCGAAGCCCCCGTAGCTCAGTTGGATAGAGCGCCGCTTTCCTAAAGCAGAGGTCGCAGGTTCGAGCCCTGCCGGGGGTGCTTCATTGCTTCATCTCGTTGGGCGTGCGTCGATCGCGGAGCGTTCAGTCGTCGCCGCCCGGCTGGCGGCCCTTGGCTCGATCGATCTTCGCCTGCAGCATGAACAGCACCCCGAAGCCTCCGCAGATCAGGAGCCAGACGGCGTTGGCGAACAGGACTGGCATCATGGCGGGCGGTGCTCCGAGCGGTGGACGACTCGCGTTCGCCCGGGATCGGGCGGAAGGACCCAAGGGTAGCCCCTCACCACGCTCATCGGCAAGATGAGCGTTCGAACCATGGACGCGATCTCCCCGAACGATCCCCTGCTGCATCTGGTCCTCGACCGGCCGGAGATTCCCAACAACACCGGCAACATCGGACGGACCGCCCTCGCGTTGGGGGCTCGCCTGCACCTGATCCACCCGCTGGGCTTCGATCTCTCCGAGAAGGCATGCCGTCGTGCGGGACTCGACTACTGGCCGCATCTGGACTGGTGCGAGCATGCGGACTTCGACGCCTACGCCGCCACCTCTCCTGGACGGGTCTGGCTGTTCACCACCGCCGCCTCGCGACCCCACTGGGATGCCCCGATCCAGCCGGGAGACCACCTGATGTTCGGACGGGAGAGCGCCGGCGCGGGCCCGGAGGTCCATCGTTGGATCGAGAGGACCTACGGCCCAGACCATCGCCTCCGCCTGCCGATGATTCGTCGCCCGGAGGCCCGCAGCCTCAACCTCGCCACCGCCGTCGCGGTCGCCGCCTACGACGTTCTCCGGCGGTTTCGAGAGGTTCCGGAGCTTTCCGGGGACCCCCGAATGCCCTCATGAGGACCACGAGTTCCCAAACGCGGAAGAACGCCCCGGGCGTCCCTTCCGTATCCTGCTCGCGGGAAGGCGGCCGATCCTGTGCCGACGGGTGCCCCGTCCCCGAGCCGGCGTCGTTCCGGCCACGTCCGACCCGACGGTGCCGTTCCCCGATCGGCAACGCCGGCCCTCAAGGAGTCCGCATGTCCCGTTCCAATCCTCGACCGACACGACGCTTGGCCCGCCTTGGCGTTCCCGGATTCACGATCACCGAACTGCTGATCGTCATCGGGATCATCGTCCTGCTCATCGGCATCCTGTTGCCGGCCCTCGGCAAGGTCAACGAGCGAGCGAAGGTCGCCGAGACCAACGCGACCATGGAGGAGTTCGCCAAGGCCTGTGAGGCGTTCCGTCAGGAGTTCGGGTTCTACCCCGGCATCGTGCCGGAGGAGATCCTCGCCTCGGATCCGCAGATCAGCGGCACCGAGAACGCGATCTTCCACCTGATGGGCGGCGCCATCGATCAGAACGATCCCGAGTACAACCAGGCGCCCTACTCGACCTGGCCGCAGATCACCTTCGGCAGCGGACCGAACACCTTCGCGATCCGCTACAACCCTTCGGAGATCGGCAAGGGGCCGCGGATCGCCGGCCAGTCCTACGCGCCGTTCTTCAGTCCGAAGGCGACGGAACTCGCTCCGACGACCGGCCAGGTCCTCGCCGACGGCACCGCCGACGACAAGGCCATTCCGGATCTGCTCGACGCCTGGGGGCAACCGGTCATCTACCTGCGATCCGCGCGGGGCGTCGGCGACCTCGTGGGCGAGTACTCCAGCGGCGTCCGCAACCAGTTCGTGATCGAGTCGATCTACCCGTATCTGCTCAGCGACTTTCTCGGCGAGCTCGGCCAGACGCAGGCCGACAGCGTGATTCGACTGAACTCCGGCGCGAACCGCGCGAAGACTCTCGCCCAGTTGATCCGCCATCCCGGATTCGGCAACGAGAACCAGCCCAACAGCGGTGGCGCCATCGGCACCGCGAAGGGCAAGATCGTCCTGATGTCCTCGGGCGCCGACGGGGTCTACTTCAGCCAGTACGACGGTCCCGGCACTCAGGTCGCGCCGCAGACCAACATCCGGAGCGGCAACTACGTCAAGCCGGGCATCGTCGGGGACTACGACGACGTCGTGGTGTTCACCGGCGGCTGATCCAGACTCGTCCGCGCCGGAACCGGCGACATCCCACCGTCAAACGAAGACGCCCCGCCGATCGGCGGGGCGTCGTTCGTTCGTCGGAGCTCGGTCTCGATCCGACGTCGCGGAGCGGACCGCGTCGGTCAATCCTCGTTCGGCGGGGTGTCGAGATCGAGGGGCGGCCGGTTCTCGCCCCGACGGGGCCGATCGGTGGAAGGAGCACCCGGACGATCGCCTCGCCCGCGATCACCTTCGCCACGCAGGCTCCCTCGCATCACCTCGAGCAGCAGTTCGGCCTCGAACACCTCCTCGATCGAACCGCCGAACGCAGGCCCGCCCATCGCGCCACGACCGCGTGGACCGTCGGCACCGTCCATGGCAGGTCCCTCCGGACGGCCGCCGCGACGACGAGGCTCCGCGGGCATGCCACCCTCGGCGCCCATCTCGCCCCGACGTTGCATTCGCGTCCGCTCCATCGCGGCTCGGATCTGGCGCTGGAGAGACTCGCGGAACCGCTCGCGTTGCTCGGGTCCAAGTCGGTCCTGCACGTTTCGAAGGATCTCGCCCGGCTTCATGAAGCTCGTGCGCAGAGCGAGGATCTCCGCATCGACCTCGCGAAGGTCGCCGCCGTCGGCGACGAGTTCCCGCCGCACGCGAACGAGCTTGCGCATCTCCTCGCCATGCTCCTTCGCGAACGTCTGGGCCTTCAGGCGCACTTCGCCGAGATAGGTCCGCACCGCGGCCGCCTGCTCGGGCGTCGGTTCGGCGTCGCGCACGGCCGTCGCAAGCATGGCGAAGCGACGCATCGCGCCGGCCCCGCGGCGCCCCTGCTGCCCTTCGCGATCGCCGTCTCTCATCCGAGCGTCCCCGGGCCCGAACTGGCGGCGCCCCTGCGAAGCGTCCTTGTCGACGTCGGGGCCGGACAGCAAACCGCGATCGGCCGGCGGCGGAGGCGGGGGCGCCGAGGCGTCGGCGAGCGAGACCGAGGCGAACGGCGCCGCCAGCGCGAAGGCGGCAACGACTCGAAGCGTGGTGTTCATGACGGGACTCCTGATGACTGGAATGTGGTTGGTCGGATCGTCCCGAACGCACGTGGTCGGGACGAGGCGTGTCGGTCGAGATCTCGGCGGCGTTCGTTGCCGCCTCCGCTCAACGGGGGATCTGCCGGCCGATTGCCGAGGATCCCGAATCCGGCGTCGGGTCCGGCGAACCCGTCCCGTATCATCGGCCGATTCGAGTCCGACTCCACCCCTCGCCCGCCGAGGATCCATGCCGAAGGAGCCCTCCCGGATGCCCCTGACCCGCGATGCGATCGAAGCCGCCCTCCGCACCGTCGAGGACCCCGACCTGCACAAGGATCTCGTCACTCTGGGCATGGTCAAGAAGATCGAGCCCGATGGAGATCGAGTCGATCTGGTCGTCGAGCTGACCACGCCGGCGTGTCCCATGAAGGACCGGATCCGCGGCGACATCGAGGCGGCGGTCAAGGCGAAGGCCGCGGAGCTCGGAGCGGTCGAACCGGAGGTCGTCGTCGAATTCACCGCCGACGTCCGACGGCCCAACGAGAAGATCCGCGACCAGGGAAGTCCTCTTCCCAACGTTCGCCAGATCATCGCGGTCGGCGCCGGCAAGGGCGGCGTCGGCAAGAGCACCGTCTCGACGCTGCTCGCCGTCGGTCTCGCGCGGCTCGGCGCGAAGGTCGGACTGCTCGATGCGGACATCTACGGCCCCAGCGTGCCCACCATGCTCGGCCTGACCGACCTGGCCACCGCCGCCGAGGGCAACATGCTCGTGCCGTTCGAGGTCCACGGCGTGAAGACCATGACCATCGGCAAGCTGGTCGACCCCGACAAGCCGCTGATCTGGCGAGGCCCGATGGCCCACGGCGCGTTCAAGCAGCTGGCGACCCAGACCGACTGGGGGGAACTCGACTATCTCGTCATCGACCTGCCGCCCGGCACCGGCGACGTCGCCTTGACCATGGCCCAGCTGCTGCCGCTGACCGGTGCCGTCGTCGTGTGCACCCCGCAGCGGGTGGCCCAGGACGATGCCCGTCGCGCGGTGCGGATGTTCAGCCAGCTCGGCATCGAACTGCTCGGCGTCGTCGAGAACATGAGCTTCTTCGTGGGCGACGATGGCAAGGAGTACGACCTGTTCGGCCGCGGCGGCGCGGAGGTCATGGCCCAGACGATGGGCGTGCCCTTCCTCGGCTCCATCCCCATCACCTCGAGCCTTCGAGAGCACTGCGACGCCGGCACCCCGCTGGCCAACTGGGAGGGCGAGAACTCGATGGGAGAACAGATCGACGATCTCTGCCGCAGCGTTGCGAGTCGCATCTCGATCGCGAGCATGCAGGGCCGCTACGTGCAACCGACCCTCAGCGTCAGCTGACCCCGCGGGGCCGGACGAGCCAGGCGAGGGCGTCGCGCCACTCGAGGTAGCGGTAGGGAATCTCGAACCGGTCGTGCAGGGACCGCAATTCGGAGAGGCTCCGCTCGTGGAGATCCTGCTGCCAGCCGGTCGCGGCGCGATCGCAGAAGAAGGTCCGACAGGGCATCGGGCGGGCGGTGCGGATGCCGCACAGACGCCGCCCGTCGCCGACGAGAAATGGGCAGTCGCCCCGCTCCCGTGCGTCGACGATCGCCGCCGCATCGATCGCCGCCGCATCGACCACCGAATTCTCGAGCTCATGAAGCGTCCAGGCGGTCTCGAGCCCGGTGACCATCAGGCGATGATCGAACGCCTCGAAGCGGCAGCAGTTGCCGCTGGCCAGACACAGCGGCCGTCGCCTCGAGACCTCGCGATCGATCGACTGGTGGATCGATCGGATCGCGGCGTCGACCTCGGGCCGAGCTGCGGCGATCCGCCATGCCGCCGCGAGTTCCGCCACGACTCGGGGATCCTCCTCGCCGCTCACCATGCCGGATCGCCCTGTGCGGCCTGCTCGTCGCGGACGATCCGGATCTGCTGCGGCGAGTGCACGGTGCCCTGACCCATGCCCGGACACGGCGTGCGTCGTCGCGTCGCCTCCCACGCACGCCGACTCGCGAGGTTCTCCGGCCACCACGGCCATGTCCGGCACTGCCTCGGGCGGGCCTTGTAGATCGAGCAGACCGCCTTGCCCGGCTGGGACTCGCGATCGAGGAAGACGCAGTCGTGGCCGAAGTCGGTCTCGCGCTCGACGAG
>Ga0075477_10000773_pt1 | contig 14254 bp, 9 predicted proteins | sample DEB08_DNA_FD_76338 | JGI IMG/M metagenome (GOLD analysis project Ga0075477, IMG submission 76338) | Aqueous microbial communities from the Delaware River and Bay under freshwater to marine salinity gradient to study organic matter... | ecosystem: Environmental > Aquatic > Marine > Coastal ...
TTTAACCTTGCGCTCTTTATCTTTAACGGGGGATTCGGTTCAAAGGCATAAAGTTGAATTTCAGGTGTATCTTTCGGGTTGATGTGAATCTCCTCATACAGCGCTATCACTTCGTTGGGGAGGTCGTATTTGTAGTTGCTGTTCCCATCAACCAGCCCCAAAACGCGATATTTCCCCTCGCGAATATTGCTGATGGTAAAATGCCCATCCTCTCTTACATTTCCCACGTATCGAGGGAGCGACGTGGCAGGCACCGAATCGGTAAATGTGCTGTCGCTCGGATAGAGATGGACACGAAAACCCTCGGGCACCTCGTTTAATACGGCATCGCGGACACTTCCTTTTAATATGAGGGAGTCGATATTTGGCCCAGTCGAAAACACAAAATTAAAATCCCGCTTTGGATTGCCCTCGTTCAAGTCTGCAACCGCCGAACCAAACTGAATCACATAGGTGGTGTTTTCGAGCAAACTATTGGGAATATCAATGCTTAATCGTTTCCCTCTTACCTCGTATTCGAGCGCTTGCTCGGTCGGCGGCGAAATGAAAATTTGCTGATTGGGCTGTACCAACTTAATATACTCATCAAAAAGAAGCTCTATTCGACTACCTCGCCAATCGGTGGACCCATCGCTTGGAACACTTATTAACGCATTTGGAGGGGTTACGTCTTTCGGGCCTCCCGAAGGTCTCCCGGGTTGAGCACAGGCCGAAATAATTCCAGCCAAAAGCATCAATATGAGCCTGTTATTTCTCAAAGTTGAATTAATTATTAATAAAGTACATCATTTTCATTTGCAAAGATTGCGATATATAAATGAATTTTGCATTTTTGGTAAGCTTTACTAGAACTTCTTTTAGTAAAGTAGAAAACTATTAACTAAAAATCTGATTATGAAGAAGTTTTTACTTTTTGTAATGAGCGCTGTGGTTTCTACGGCCTCGTTTGCTCAATTGGAGCTCACAGGGGTTTTAGACCTCGGTTTATCCGGGAATTCGGGTAAGGCTGTACATCTCACTGCTACGGCTGCTATTGCAGACCTCAGCACCTATGGAATAGGTGTGGCCAATAATGGTGGAGGAACTGATGGTGTGGAATATGTATTTCCCGCTGTTGCAGCTGCCTCGGGCGACGAAATTCTGGTTGTTCGCGATTCCCTAGCACTCGCTAGTTACTTCGGAACTTGCTGGAGTAGTTTTGACCATGTGTTTGTAGATCCAGGGGCGAATATCAGCCAAAATGGAGACGATGCCATTGAGTTGTTCTTGGATACTACGGTAATTGAAACGTTTGGAGATATTAATGTAGACGGTACAGGCCAGCCATGGGAGTACATGGATTCTTGGGCTTATAAAGTGGCGGGAAACTGGACCTATGGAGGGGTAAATTGTACCGATAATACGCTATTCAACGATTCGAGCTCATGCCCTTATCCTTTCTGTCCACTACCGCCAGCGAACATTACATTCCAGGTAGACATGAGTACCTACACTGGTACTTTTGGTGCTGCCTACGTAAATGGAACATTCAACAATTGGTGTGGTTATTGTAACCCAATGACCGATGCCAACAACGATGGAATCTGGGAGGTTACGTTGCCTCTTACTCAGGACTCTATCGAATATAAATTTACACTCGATGGATGGACTGTAGACGAAATTTTCGTTCCAGGTGGCTCATGTACAAAAACCACAGGTGGATTTACGAACCGCTTTTTAGTTATTAATGGTGATGCAACTCTTCCAGTAGTTTGTTGGGAGTCTTGTGTTAGCTGCGCTGCAACTCTCGTGTCTGATGTAACATTCCAATTGGATATGTCCACTTACACAGGAGCTTTTACAACGCCTTACGTAAGCGGTACATTCAACAGCTGGAGTGGAGGCGCCAATCCGATGTCCGATACGGATGGCGATGGAATTTGGGAAGCTACAATCTCCATTACTGGACCTTCGGCGGAATATAAATTCCAAGTAGACCAATGGGCCGCTGACGAATCACTTACCCCAGGTGATTTCTGTACGTTAACAACCAGTGGTTTCACAAATCGTTTTATCTCACTTTCAGGTAATGTAACCCTTCCTGCAGTTTGTTGGGCTTCTTGCGCTGCATGTCCTTCGGCTGTTTGTACGGGAGAAGAGGTTGTTATTTCAGTAACTACAGATAGCTACGGTTCAGAAACTACTTGGGCGCTTACTGATGCAGCTGGCACGGTACTAGCTTCAGGTGGTCCTTATGCGGATTTCACAATTGCTACTTACAATGATACGGTATGTGTGCCAACCGGAACAGTTGTAGATTTTGTCATCTATGATTCCTACGGTGACGGTCTTTTCGATGGCGTGAACACCGGTTCTTACGATGTATCCATCGACTGCGGCGGATCTGCATTATCGCTTATGAGTGGTTCAGGTGTCTTTGCTTACGGTGGTGGCGCTCCCTTCTCATTGGCTTGGGATTCGGCACAATTTGCGGTTCAGTGTCCTCCTCCTGCATGTAGCGGTGAAGAAGTTCACATTTCGCTCACTACAGATAGCTACGGTTCAGAAACCACATGGGCACTTACGGATGCAGCAGGTACGGTATTAGCTTCTGGCGGTCCGTACGCTGACTTTACCGTTGCTACTTATTTGGATACAGTATGTGTGCCAACCGGAACAGTTGTAGATTTCGTAATCTATGATTCCTATGGTGATGGTCTTTACGACGGAGTGAACACCGGTTCTTATGATGTATCTATTGATTGTGGCGGATCTGCATTTTCGCTTATGAGCGGTTCAGGTGCCTTTGCTTACGGTGGTGGTGCTCCCTTCTCATTGGCTTGGGATTCAGCTCAGTTTGCTGTACAATGCCCTGCCACGGGATGCCCCATTACGACAGTGCCAACTACTACAGATGGTGTAACTTGTGGTCCTAACGGAGCAAATCTTACAGCTACTGCGGGAACTCCTGCAAATTACCTCATTTGGGCGGATTCGTCGGTGACTATCATTGGTCAAGGTCCAAGTATTACGGCACCTGCCTATATGTACGATTACACCTTTACTGCCCATGAGGCCTTCCCAGCAGCTTCGGCTCCTACCTTAAATGGTCCACCTAGTGCGACCATAACCACAGGTGGTTTTGGAAACTTCTCAAATGGTATGTACTTCTCTGCGCAGTCGTTCTTCCGTTGGGATTCCGTAACCGTAACTTCTAATGGTGATGTATCTGGATTTATTGTAATTCGCGATTCGAATCCTTCACAAAATCCTAACGCACGCATTTTGCAGTTCACGCCATTCTCAGTAACGGGCGCTGGAACGCACACTATTCCGGTAGACTTAACCGTTGCTCCAGGTAGTTATTATGCAAATATCGCTTACAATCCAGGTATTACAGGACAGCTATTCCGTTCAACGGCTGGAGCATCTTATCCATACACTGTTACCAACGTTATGTCGGTGGATAGTGCGTGGTTAGGTGCGGGTTCTACAGGTAACTTAGCTCGTGTATATTACTTCTTCGACTGGCAAGTAACTGAAGTTTGTGTAAGTGCAGGAACGCCTGCCACAGCCTTCTACTCTTCGGGAAGCTCAACTACACTTCCTTATTCAGAAGACTTTGAGTCAGGTATCCCTTGCGACTGGTCACTCGTTCAAAACACGGGTTCTGCCGGTTGGTTAGGTGGAGATAGCGCAGCGTTGAGCTCGCAATTTTGGTCTATCCCAGCGCATACCAACTTTGCGGCGAGCAATGACGATGCATGTAATTGCGACATGTCCAACGATCTCATGATCTCGCATGTGTTCGATTTCTCTACTCAGGGAGCATTGAACGATCTTCAGTTGGCTTTTGAATATTACAGTGATGGATCATATGGGTCTACAGGTACATTTTGGTATGCCAGCCAAGGCAGTGGGCCGATATTCCTAGATAGTATGGCCACTAACACAGCTTGGTCACTTTACACTAAAGACATCAATTTCTTGGCAGGTAACGACTCTGTGGTATTCATCTTCAAGCATGATGATGGTGGCATCTGGGCGGATGGTTTCGCCGTAGATAATTTCAGCATCACGAACAGCTGTGCTGGAGAAAATGTTACGATTTCTGTAACTACAGACTCTTGGGGTTCTGAAACCACATGGTCGTTAACGGATGCCACCACGGGTGCGGTACTCGCTTCAGGAGGTCCATATCCCGATGGCGTTCTTGCTACGTACACCACAGATATCTGTGCTCCAGCAGGCGCCTTGGTAGACTTCGTAATCAATGACAGTTTTGGAGATGGCCTTACTGATGGTGTAAACACGGGTTCGTACTCTGTAGATATTGATTGTGGAGGCACGATGGTGAGCCTTACAAGCGGATCAGGTGCATTTGCTTATGGTGGTCCGAGTGGACAAGCTCCCAGCTATGACTCGGCTCAGTTCGCGCTTACATGTCCTCTTCCAGCGTGCGACGACTTCGAGAGCTATACTGCCGGCGATTTTGCGTCGCAATCTACCGATTGGGCGGGATGGGACAACGCTGCTCAAGATGCCGTGGTATCCAGTGCTCAAGCTAATAGCGGTACACAATCAATTCACATCAACACCTTGGGAACCAATGGTTACTCGGATATAGTTCGCGAGTTCGGCGCAGCCACTACAGGTGTGCACGAAGTGGCTATGAGCATCTATGTGCCTTCAACCGACGGTGGTTACTTTAACTTAATGCACGATTACAACGTGGGTGGACCAAATACTTGGGCTATTGAAGTGTATCTCGATGGTACTGCAGGTTCAGGTGTAATTCAATATGGTTCGTCTGCTACAGGAGGTACAATTGGAACCTTCGGATTCACGCCTGATGCATGGAACGATATGGTATTCGTTATTGACCTCGACAACGATTGGGCGGAAGCTTGGGTGAACGGGTCACCTATCGTTGGATGGCAGTGGAGCGATGGCAACACAGGTGTTTACGGTGCATTTGACGCAGTGAATTTATACTCTGCTGCTCCTGCGGGTCTTTCAGCGAACATGTACGTGGATGACTTCTGCTTCCAAGCAAGTAGCCGTGTACCGGTTACCTTCCAAGTAGATATGAGTCAAGAAACCGTATCGGCGGATGGCGTACATATTGCTGGCGACTTCCAAGGATGGAACCCAGGTGTAACGCGTTTATCAGACAACGGATCTGGTGTATACAGCTACACCTCTTACTTGTTGCCTAACAGCACTTACGAATTCAAGTTTGTTAACGGAAATGCGTGGGGTACAGACGAGTCCGTACCTTCGGCTTGTGCTCAAAACAACAATCGTTTTGTACAAGTAGGTGCATCAGCGGTAACTACTCCATTGGTGTGCTTCGGAAGCTGTACTACATGTACAACTGCTCAGCCTGTATCGGTTACCTTCCAAGTAGATATGAGCCAAGAAACCGTATCTGCTGATGGTGTACATATTGCCGGTGAATTCCAAGGATGGGATCCAGCAGGTACTCCAATGACCGATCAAGGAAATGGAGTGTATGCCGTAACTATCGATCTCGATCCAAATGCTACGTATGAATACAAATTCATCAACGGAAATGCATGGGGTACAGACGAGTCCGTACCTTCGGCTTGTGCGCAAAATAACAACCGTTTTGTACAGGTAGGTGCGTCTAACCTCACTGTTCCATTGGTATGTTTCGCAAGTTGTATAGAATGTCAAGTTGGAGTAGAAGATAATGCGCTTGCTCAAGCAGTTGCGCTTTATCCAAACCCATCAAACGGTATCGTGAATTTCGACTTCAACTTCGAGTCGCCGACCAACATTGCTATCACTATTTACAATGCGCTTGGTCATGTAGTTGCTGAAGTACAAGAGACTTCTATGACTACTGGAACATCGCGTTTAGATGCTACGCAATGGGCGAGTGGAATTTATACCGTTCGCGTATCGGGAATGAATGAAACCATGATTCGTCAATTGGTTATCCAGCGATAAGCGATAAAGCTTTTAATAAGTGAGAAACCGCCCCCATTCGGGGGCGGTTTTTTTATATTCGTAACTCACAGTTCCTATTTGAGAAGAAATGGCAATACAGAAAATATACGGCCAATGGGTCGATTTGCATCAACGCGAGGTCTACCCAGCGGAAGTGGTGGTAGATGGCGAAACAGGGCGCATCAACACACTTACCCCCATAACCAAAGAAGACCTCCCGGAGGGAAGTGAGGGCTATTTGATGCCGGGGTTTGTGGATGCCCACGTGCACGTGGAGAGTTCCATGTTGGTGCCGTCGGAATTTGCGCGCATTGCGGTATTGCATGGCACAGTGGCCACTGTTTCGGATCCGCATGAAATTGCGAATGTGCTCGGTCGGGAGGGGGTAGAATTTATGATTGAAAACGGCAAGCAAGTGCCTTTTAAATTTCACTTTGGTGCGCCCTCATGTGTGCCCGCAACATCCTTTGAGACGGCAGGGGCAATCCTCGATGCAGAAGCTGTGGCAGGCCTGTTGGATCACCCCGACATCTGCTACTTGGCCGAGATGATGAACTGGCCCGGAGTCCTCCACGGCGATCCCGAGGTGCTTGCAAAAATCAAGGCAGCTCACGATCGAGGCTTACCCGTAGATGGCCATGCGCCTCAACTCATGGGTGATGACGCGGTTAACTACATACGTGCGGGCATATCTACCGATCACGAGTGCGTGAGTTCAGCTGAGGCGCTGAATAAGATTAAACACGGTATGAAGGTGCTTATCCGCGAGGGCAGTGCGGCTAAAAACTTTAATGCACTAATTCCCTTGATGAAGTCCCATCCCGAGGCGCTGATGTTTTGCAGCGACGACAAACACCCCGACGACCTATTGCGCGGGCACATTAACTTACTGGTGAAGCGTGCGGTGCATGAGGGATATGATTTGTTTGATGTGCTCCATGCGGCTTGCGTAGCGCCTGTGAAGCATTACCGGCTAAGAGTTGGCTTGGGACGCACCGGAGATTTTGCCGATTTTATTCGCGTTCGCAATCTTCGCGATTTCGATGTGGTGGAAACGTACATTCAGGGAGAATGTGTGGCTCGTAACGGTGAGACGCTCATTAAAACGCCTTCAGTTGCATCCCCCAATGCCTTCCAATGCGATCCTGTGACTCCAGACGACTTTCGAATAAGTGGTTCAGGATTCGACTTCCCCGTTATTGTGGCCCAGGACGGGGAGTTGGTTACCGAACAAATTCGGGCCAATTTGGACACTAACGCGCAAGGCGTTCAAGCGGACTCATCGCGTGATATCCTAAAAATTGCCGTGGTAAACCGGTATAAACCTGCACCCGTATTCACCTCCATGATTCGCGGTATGGGACTCAAAAGGGGTGCCATTGCCAGTACGGTAGCGCACGATTCTCACAATATTGTAGCCGTAGGCGTAGATGATGAATCACTGGCCCACGCGGTGAATGCTTTAGTCGCAGCCAAGGGAGGCATTAGCGTGTTCGATGGCGCTCAGGCCGATGTCCTTCCACTTCCTGTAGCGGGATTAATGAGTACCGATTCCTGCGAACGGGTGGGCGCGCATTATGAGCAACTGGATGCTAGGGCCAAGGAACTTGGGAGCACCTTACACGCCCCCTTTATGACACTTTCCTTTATGGCACTACTTGTAATTCCATCCCTCAAAATAAGCGACTTAGGGCTTTTTGATGGGAGGCAGTGGAAATGGGTGCGACAAGTCACAAACGAAAGTGCTTAAACCTTTTAAATTTGTATAAAACTTATAGAATATGCGCATTTTAAAATACTTGTTTTCGTTTTTAACTCTGCTCGGATTTGCATCATGCCATGCCCAGTCCTCCGCTGGGGAGGGAACTATAGCAGACCACGTAAGTCCCGAGGCATTTGCCTTAGGAATTACTGGCGAGGACGTTATTATATTGGACGTTCGCACTCCTGGAGAGTATCAAAGTGGCCACATTGAAGGAGCTCAATTAATGAACATTGCCGATAGCGATTTTGCCGATCAGCTAGCTACCTTAGATAAATCCAAGCCCGTATTCGTGTACTGCCGCAGCGGAGCCCGCAGCTCCAATGCGATGCGTCAAATGGTCTCACTGGGCTTTAAAGAGGTTCACAATTTGCAGGGCGGTATTCTTTCTTGGTCTGCCAAAGGACAACCGGTGACCAAATGAGCCGACGCGTAGTCCTTATTGTAATTGGGGCAATCATTGGCCTGACAGGGGGCTTTGCCTATTGGTATTTTATTGGTTGCGAGGAGGGATGTGCCATCCGCTCAAGTTGGTGGAAGATGTCGCTTTATGGTGGGTTTATGGGGGGATTAGCGTTGGATTCCGTTCGCGATTTGCAAGAGCGCAGGCAGCAAAAGGGCAATAACGGCCCATCTAATGTGGAATCCACGGAGGAGCATTCGGATTCCGATGCACTAAACAGATGATTTCATGAAATTGATGTACGGGGTGGTTGCAGGGTTGGGTATCATGGTGGCATGCGAAAATGCTTCCACAAATTCCGATACGGTTTCTCGTGTTGAATCCTCTTTAACTCCAAGTCAAAAAACGGAATATGTCGCACGCGGTAGTTCTATTGCTAAGGCCTCCTTTCAGGCCTTATCCGGCTCGCTTCAAGCTCAAATGAAGGCAGGTGGCCCTGTAGAGGCAGTAGAGTTTTGCAATGTGCACGCTTCGCCATTGGTAGATTCGCTAATGAATGAATACGGTGTTGTTATTCGCCGCACGAGTACGCGCTTTCGCAATCCAGCCAATAAACCCACTACACTCGAACACGAATATTTGGCGCGATTCGATTCCATCTTCAAGAAGGGGCAAGAGCCGCGAGGCGAGGTGGTGAAAGTTGCAAACGAGGTACATTATTTTCAGCCCATTTTTCTCTCCAAAGCCTGCTTGAAGTGTCACGGCACTGAAAGCGACATCGGCCCGGAAACAAGGGGATTATTGGCTGAGCGGTATCCAGACGATCGCGCAACAGGATTTTTGGCAGGAGATTTGAGAGGAATGTGGAGCATCGAGTTTGAAGCGAAGAATGCATCAAACCGAGAGACAAACCCAAAAATTAACTGATCATGAGTTCGTTTGCCGAATTGATTGAGGGAGAGAAACCCGTACTTATCGATTTTTATGCCGATTGGTGCCAGCCGTGCAAAATGATGGCGCCTATTTTAAAAGAGGTTGCGCAGAAGATGGGTGATAGCGTAAAGATCTTGAAAATCGATGTGGACCGCAACCCGAAACTTGCGCAATCGCTCCAAATCCAGGGCGTGCCAACCCTTGTTATTTATCGGTATGGGAAGTCCGTGTGGCGTCAAAGTGGAGTGGTCCCCGCGCATGCTCTTATTCCGTTGCTAGAAGATTTCGCATCGCAAACTTGAGTATTCCATCGATGGGGATTGAGCTCCGGAGATGACTAATAGAAAATCGTGAGAGCTGGCTTTTCCCGCGGGTATCATCAAGCCGATTTGAAAATGCCATCTAGGACCTCGAAAATCCGCTTGAAATCAACGTCGGTGAGGTTGCTTCCCGAGGGCAGGCAAAGACCGTTTGCAAAGAGTTTTTCGCAGATGGGTAGCGTACCAACGGGTTCATTGCTTACAAGTTGCGCGCCTTCGTGAACGGGCTGCATATGCATGGGTTTCCACAATGGCCGCGCCTCAATGTTATCCGCAGCGAGTCCTTCCCGAATGGTTTCTCGCGAAATTCCTTTATTCTCAGCGGGATTTAGCCAGATGCAGCTCAGCCACCTGTTGGCGAAATCTCCTTCGAGTTGGGGCTGAAATTGAATCGCAAACCCCTTTGAATTCCATTTGGTAAAGTAATCTACATATCTATTAAAGTTCGCCCGGCGGGCCTGTACGCGCTCATCGAGTACCTCCATTTGGCCGCGTCCAATGGCGGCACAGACATTGCTCATGCGGTAGTTGTAGCCAATGGCGCTATGTTGGTAGTGAGGTGCTTCGTCGCGCGCTTGAGTTGCTAAAAACCGAGCTCTATCGATGTATTCCCTGCGGTTGCTAATGAGCGCCCCTCCACCGCTCGTGGTAATGATTTTGTTCCCGTTAAAGGAGAGCACACCCAAATCGCCCCATGCCCCGCAAGCTACTCCGCGGTGCGATGCTCCAAGCGCCTCAGCTGCATCCTCAATAAGGGCTACGTTAAAGCGTGCGCAGATTTCCTTAAGGGTTTCCAATTGGGCGGGTACACCGTAGAGATCTACCGCAATTACGGCCTTGGGCATCTGGGGAAGAACGGGAATTTGAGGGTGTTTTGCGGCCAGCGCAGGATTTTGGGCTACCGTGAGTACAGCTTCCACAATCTTAGGGTCCAAATTCCAGGTTTCCGTCTCTGAGTCCACGAAGACTGCATGAGCTCCTATATAGGAGATGGGATTACTCGATCCGCAAAAGGTGAAGCTCTGGCAGAGCACGTAATCACCGCGTCCCACACCAACTTCAATGAGAGCTAAGTGTAGTGCTGCAGTTCCTGAAGAAAGCACCGCTGCATGCGCAACTCCCGTGTATTTTTGAAGGTCTTGTTCAAATCCATTCACATGGGGTCCAAGTGGCGCAATCCAATTTGTTTCAAAGGCCTCTTGCACATATTTCTGCTCGCTCGTGCCCATGTGGGGCGATGAGAGCCAGATTTTATCTTTCATAACACTGTGGTCTCTTTATTTTTGTCTTATCCGCCTAGTTCGGGCTGATATTCGGGTACAATCTCGCGAATGACTTTGGACCATGCATCTGGGCTCAATGAGGCCTTGATCTGCGTTTGCAATCCAAGTACAATTTCCTCCATTTCGTTCGGTTGTACCGCCCTTACCTGAGAAATTAGGATTTTGGGGTGATGGGTCTCTAGTAAATCTTCTCCATGTGCCAAAAGTTCCTCGTGCAGTTTCTCGCCGGGGCGCAATCCACTGAACGTAATGTGAATATCGCGATCGGGTTGCAAACCTGAAAGTTGAATCATTTTACGTGCCAAATCCACAATTTTTACCCGCTCACCCATATCGAACACAAAAATTTCGCCTCCTTTTCCTGTGGCACTTGCCTCCAACACCAAGTTGCACGCCTCTTGGATGGTCATGAAAAAACGACTGACTTCAGGATGCGTAACCGTTACGGGCCCCCCCGCGCGAATTTGCCGTTGAAACAATGGGATTACAGAGCCATTCGAACCCAACACATTGCCAAATCTGGTGGTGATGTATTGAGTCTTTCCACTTGCTTTTTGCTGCATTCCCGTACAGTACATCTCCGCAATGCGTTTGGTGGCCCCCATTATGTTTGTGGGGTTAATGGCTTTATCGGTACTTACCATTAACATTCGCTCTGCTTCGAATTCAGCACTGAGCTCAGCTACAATAGAAGTTCCAATAATATTCGTATGCACAGCCTCTACTGCATTGCTTTCCATGAGCGGCACGTGCTTATATGCAGCCGCGTGGTACACCATCTTGGGGCGGAACTTCGCAAAAATATCGCGCATGCGCTCCTGTCGTGTGACATCGCAAACAAGGTATTCCACCACGTCTGTTACGCCTTGGCGAATAAAGGACTGCTGCAAGTCGTACAATGCGCTCTCGGCTTGATCAACTAATATCAATTTTGAGGGCTTACAAAGGGCTACTTGCCGGGCAATTTCTGAACCAATAGATCCCGCACCACCGGTAACTAAGACCACCTGACCTTGAATCATCGCGCGAACATGGTTTTGATCCAATTCTATAGGTGAGCGCTGAAGCAGATCTTCAATTCGCAGACGCTGCAATTGTTTTACAGTTAATTCACCACGCGCCCATTGGCTAGCAGGGGGAACACTTTTTAGTCCCACACCGAGAGAGAGGCATTTCTCCGCCACGGTTTTGCGTCGATCTGGCGCTATATTCTCAATTGCAATATAGAGTTCCGTAACCTTATACTTTGTAATGAATTCGGGATTGAGGGTTTCATTGATGTTGAACACCGGCGTGCCCTGAACGCTTTTTTTCTGCAGATATGGGTTGTCATCTACAAAGGCGATCACACGGATACCATTGGCGGGATTTTTTTCAAGCGTATGCCTTAGAATATTACCCATATCTCCGGCACCAAATATCAATACGTTTTTCCAAACCCGTTCTGAATTTTGAAAATTGGCATAGAAAGCTTTGATCATAAATCGGAAGAATAACAGCACGAACGACACCAGCAGGTAATGGATGATGAGCGTACTCCGCGCCATAATATACAGCGACCCTTCCGTAAACAATTGATTTAAGCTCGTGGTAATCACGAGAAACGCGATGCTCCAAGTCGTTGCACGGATGACCAATCGCGCATCCCGCAAACCCGTTTGCCGCACTATCCCCGAAAACGAATCACCCCCTAAAAAGAACAAGGTATAAATGGTGGTTACAGCCAGACTCTCTTTGAGCACTTGAACGAGGTCGATGGCGTCCAAGTCGAAGTTCATGCGGATGAGGTGTGCAATGGGGTAGGTAGTGAATGTAATAACCACATCGATGAGGATGATGATGCGTCTTAATATGTTTGGACTTAAAGATGTTCTTCGTAAAATTTGAGTCATGCAATAGTTCTCTACCTATATGGTGTAAAATACAAAGATACTATCCTCTTTTTTTACCTTTATTGTAAATTACTATATGATTTCAACTGGTATTAGGGCAATGAGAGAAGGATGGCTGATTTTTTTGATTTATGCAATGAATATATTGACATATTTTTCCTGTTCGAAAGATGCCTCTAACAACTTCGTTCTGCAGGATATTCAGGGCCGTCCAAAGGCTCTTTCGCTTGAAAATGAGCGCGGTCTCACGGTAGTGGCTTTTATGAGTCCGGAGTGTCCGCTTTGCGCATATTATGCAGGCCCCTTAAATCAGATGTATGCCGATTTTGCAGATCGGGGCGTTGAGTTTTTTGCGGTATTTTCCGATACGCTGTATACCGCAGGAGAAATTGACGCTTTTCTCTCCGAATACGGTGTAAAATGGCAGGTGCTTTTGGATCCGTTTAATCAACTGCGCAACGAAATTCAAGCCACAGTTACGCCTCAGGTTTTTGTCTTCGATTCCGCTGGATTGCAGGTGTATTCAGGAGCTATCGACGATTGGGCCGTAACCGTGCGCAAGCATCGTCAAGTGGTGCGGCATCGTTATCTTCGCAATGCCATTGAAGCCGTGCTCGAGGGGCGATCAGTAGATATGGCGAGGACGGATCCTGTAGGTTGTTTAATGCAATAATTCGATAAGCGTGTAAAATGAGGTTATTCGGGTTGATGGGTATTTTTTCGCTTCTTCTGGCTGCAGGGGGATGTGGTTCTGCAGTGGATGAAACCACTTTGGATAGTGGACCTACATTTGCCCGGGATATTGCGCCCATCATCCATTCCAATTGCACCCCTTGTCATCGACCTGGAACCGCGGCGCCTTTTAACCTGATTACTTATCGCGACGTGTCGAAGCGAAGTAAGATGATTAAATATGTTACCGGTAAGCGCTATATGCCGCCGTGGCCAGCCAATCCTTCCTATCGATCGTTTATCGGAGAAAAATTTCTTACCGATGATCAGATTAAGCTTATTGCGCAATGGCACGATGCCGGCGCCCCTCGCGGAAATCCGGATTTAGAGCCAGATACCCCATCGTATCCCATCGCTGGCTTTTTAGGAGAACCCGACCTTCAACTGCCTGTGGAGCCCTTTCTTGTGCAAGGGAATAATCGCGATAAATTCATGATGGTAAAAGTTCCGTACGAGCTTCCCACTGATACATTTGTGCGTGTGGCGGAGTTCGTGCCTGGGGGTGCCACGCTTGTACACCACATGAATGGTCATTTAATAAAGTATGCAAAAGGGGCAAAGAGCAATGTTTTTGGGGGTGCGCGTTTGGTCGATACCGAGGCGTTTACCGATACCGAGGCGTTTGAAAAACTGGATTTGCGCAACGACGACGGCACGTTTCCCTATCTTAAACCCTTGGTTTGCAATTATCTTCCGGGCGTGGAAGCTGCGATATATCCCGAGGGTATTGGGGGCTTTACACTGCCAGCGAAGGGGGTGTTTTTGATTAACGATATGCACTATGCGCCCAGTTCTGTTGAGGCTTGGGACAGCAGTTACATCAACCTGTTTTTTAGTCCTATTCCCCCCGAAAGGCCCACCCTTGAATTGCAGATGGGTACGCTGGGAGTTTCCGAAATTAAACCCCCGCTCGTGATCCCGCCCGATACCGTGATGACCTTTATTACAGAGGCTCAAGTAAATGAGGATTTGAG
>Ga0075477_10000785_pt1 | contig 14183 bp, 8 predicted proteins | sample DEB08_DNA_FD_76338 | JGI IMG/M metagenome (GOLD analysis project Ga0075477, IMG submission 76338) | Aqueous microbial communities from the Delaware River and Bay under freshwater to marine salinity gradient to study organic matter... | ecosystem: Environmental > Aquatic > Marine > Coastal ...
AGTTCTTATCTAAAATCTCTATCAGCACAAACTGGCTTAGCTGATAAAAAAGCAGAATATATTGCTAAACGCATGCAGGGAGATTATGGAGGGTTCTCAATGTATAATGACTTAAGAACTACAGACCCTAATAAACTTTCTGATAGACAGAAAAAATTACTTGATAAACTAGAAAGACAGTATCAAAGACTTAAAAAAGAAGCAGATGAGTTATATCCTAATGTAGGAGGTAACACTCAAAGTACAAGTGCATTATATGGAACATATATACCTGGCACAGGTTTTGTTAAACCGTAAGGGTAAATTATGACTAAAAGAATAAATGTTCAAGGCTATGGTCTAATAGACTTTCCTGACGATATGTCTGATGAACAAATAGCTAATGCAATTGAAAATGAGCTGATAAAACAACCCTCTGCTCAAAAACCTGAAGAAAAAGAACCGTCTGGTTTCTTTAGAAGAGCTATAGCTGACCCATTAGTATCATTAAGTCAAGGCGTAATAGGACTTAAAGACGCAGGTGTTGGTCTATTAAATATTCCTACAATGGGTTATGCTGGGAAAGCAGTAGAAGCAGTAGAAGAAGCTGTACTACCTCCTAAAATAGCTAACCTATCACAAACACTTCAAGAATTAAAATCACCAGAACTACAAGCCGCTGAACAAAAAGTATCTGAAGCAGAAGGCTTTACCGATACAGCAAAAGCATATTTAAAAAACCCATCATCTATACTATCAGGTGTTGTAGAAACTGTACCATTAATATATGGTGGAGGTATAGTGGGTAGAGGTCTTGCTAACTTTTCAAAAGCTAAAAACTTAATGAGTAAGGGTGTAGTTCCAGACTACGGTAAAGCAGCTGCTGTAGGTGAAGGTCTAGTAGGTTCAGGTTTGTTTGCAGAAACAGTTAGAAAAGAATCAGAATCTGGTACACTATCTCCAACACAATCAGGGCTAGCTATATTAACAGGTTCATTGACGGGTGTTCTAGGTAGAGTTGGTAATAGAGCTGCTAAGAAACTAGGTGTTGATGATATTGACGCTATATTTGCAGGTGAAGTACCCGATGAAGCTAAACATAGCTTATTAACAAATATTATTGGTAGTGCTTTAGTTGAAGGTACTATTGAAGAATTACCACAATCTATACAAGAACAAGTATTTCAAAATATAGCTTTAGACAAACCACCATTTGAAGGTGTTCCAGAAGCCGCTGCATCTGCTGTTATACTAGGCGGTGCTATGGGTGGTGCTGGTGGAGCTGGTGTATATGCGCAAAGAAAAGCTATAGAAAGATACCAGCAAGATGAACAAAAAGCTGCAGAAGAATTATTAAAAGAACAAGAAAATAAACTTGAAGAAACTCCTACTGAAGAAGATTTATTAGAGGACCCTTTACTAGCCTATAAGGAGGTAGCAGAAGATGTTATTGACACAGAACAGCAACAACCTATTCCAGAAGCTCAGTACACACCAACTGGAGATAGCATTACGCTTCTTGGACAACCCATCAGAATATCTGCCGAAGGAATTGGAGGAGCTGGACCTTACGGAGCTGGAGTGGCTGGCGCTCCAATTGATGTGGGACAGCCTAAAACAAGAGAGGTTGGAGAGCCAACTCCATTAGCGCCTAAACAACCTGTTGAAACAAAAAAACAAGTTGATAATAAAATAGAAAAAATTGCTAATGATGAACTAGATGCTGAAGATTTAAATCTAGGGTATTTACAAGATGTAGATAGAAGACGCAATGTTCATAACACTCTTATACAAACAAACCCAGAATTTCAAAATGCTCACCCATATATAATTACTGGTGGATTTAATTCAATCAATAGTCCTTTAGAAAAATACTCAATAGGTAGATTAGGAACTGTTACCGATAGAATAAAAGTAGGTACAAACGCTCAAGGTAAATCTATATTTAGAGATGTTAAAAGAAAGAAACTAACTAAATCTAGTTTATCACCTGTTAAAACATTAGAAGAAGCGACAGTAAAAGCTATTGATGATGCTGCATTTGAAGATGCGTTAGATTACACAGAAAGATTTGATAAAACTAATTATGATGCTGAAATAACAAAAGCTAAAAAAGAAGCAGAGCAAGTATTAGAAACTGAATATCAAAACTTACTAGCACAAGGTCTTGATGACAGAGAAATAAAAAGACAAAACCCTATATACAATAAGCGTGACCAACGAACAAACGAGGAAACTCAAAAAACTACTATATCTTATTTTAGTAATGAAGAGTTTGAAAAAGAATTAGGTGATACAGCTACCCAACTAAAACAACAGTTTGAAAATACAATAGAAAGAAAAGTCACTCCTGCTGAACAAGAAAACATGTCTTTAAGAGAAGACTTTAAAACTAAACTAAATGAAGAACAACAGAAATTATATGACCAGCAAAGAAATAACTATATAGATGTATTAAATTCAACTAAGAAAAAAATACCCCCTACAACCCCTGAAGAACAGAAAAGACAGTTAGTGTCTGATATAGCTACCTATAGATATAATTTAGAAACTGACCCTAAAGACAAAACTTTAATAAAAAATTTAAAAGATGCTGAAACTAGGTTAAATAGAGTTATTAAATCTATTAACAAACAAAAAGCTAAACAAGCTAAGAAAACAGAAGAGGTAAGACAAAGAGAACAAGCTGCACAAGATAGAGAAGATGCTAAAGAACTTATACTTGCAGTAAGAGATGATGTAGATGAGTCTGCCGTAGAGTTAGCAGTTGCTGACCAAGAAATAAATGACCTAATAGCAAACACTTTAGCTGACGGTCCAGTAACTTTAGATGTGTTATTAAATAGAATAGCAAGTAGATTAGGCGACCCAGCTAACGAAAATATACAACGTACATATGCCTTTGAGCGTATGGCTCATCATCTATCTAAGTTAATTAAGTCTACAAACAATCCAGTACAAGTACAACTAGGTACCATAGCATCAGGTAATCCAGGGCAGTTTGACCCTACTACTAACACCGTAACAATAGACTTAAATAACACTCAAGCGGTAAATGCTGGACAAGTTGTAGTTCACGAGACAATGCACGCTGCACTAGACCATATAATAGATAACCCTAAAAACTTAACTGCAGACCAAAAAGCTGGTATTCAACAATTACGTGAACTTAAAAAATATGTAGATATGCAGTTGCCTGAGTTTAAAACAGATAACCTAAATGAGTTTGTCGCTGAAGTGTATTCTAACCAAGCTATGCAAAGAGCTATGTCTGACTTGCGTGGTGCTATTAGTAGAAAAGTTATTCTTACAAACAAACAAGAGTTCCTAGCTATACAAGGTAGGAGATTATCTAAATCAGAACAAACTGAGTTAGAATTTTTAAGAAATGTTAAAACAGATGAGTCTATAGTAGACCGACTTAAAAATGTAATTAAGAAATTTTCTGAAGCAGTGTCTAGAATACTTGGGTTTAGAAGTGATAAGTATGGTTTTAATAAATCACTACTAGGCGAAGTATCTATGGAAATAGAAGGACTATTAAGAGGTAAAGGATATGTTCCTCCTATAGATATACGAGGTAAAAAACTTAGATATGCTAAGAAAGCAGAAGATAAAGTTGTTGACTACGATGAAGAGTTTGAAAAAGATGTAGATAAAGTAGGCTCTAAAGAATACATTAGACAGGGCGTAGGCACTAAAATTAAACAAGCTTATAACGATAAAGCTGGTGCCGCAGAAAATATAGTTATTAAGTTTCAAAATAGACAAAGACCTTTATTACAGCACGACGAAAGAGCAAGAGCTTCTAATCAATTAATAGTAGATGGGCCAGAACAAAATAATATAGGTGAGTTGGCATCAACAATGTTGGGCGAAGGCTTATTAAGATATAAAGAATATATTGAGCTACCTATGAAAAACCTAGAAATAGCTTTGTATAACTTAACTAAAGAAGCCGGTATTGAAATGACTAAAGCATTAGATACTGTATTCAGATATGGTCAAGCTTTAGATGAAAAAGATAGACGTAGAGTTTTATATAGAAAAAGAGTTCCATTAGATGATAAAAAGAAAATATATGATGTAGCAGGAGAAAAAGTAACAGCTGCTAGGTTTAGAGAAATAATAGAAGATAGACTTGCTGATGACCCTACACTAGGATTAGTTCAACAACAAGGTGAATCTGATGTTGCATTTAGAAAAAGAATAGAGAGAAGAGCTAAACAATATGCAACTTTATTAGACAATGTAATTAAAAAAGGTAAGAGTTCTACAGGATTTACATCAGAAGAAGGATATAGGTCACCAGAAGCTTTAGATGAAAACTCTAACTTATATGACTCATCAGATTATGATGCTCAAAAAGCTGAATTTTATAGACAAAAATTAGAAAGAGAACCAGAAAACATTCAGCAAGCAATTAAAACATCTCTGGCTATGGTAAAACAACTGCAAAATATAGCTAAAGAACTTAATGCTGAAGGTAACTATATGCCTCAACAAGCACGTAATGTTATAGCCTTTTATGGTATGAATAACTATATGCCTCTAAAAGGTAAAGCTTCCAGAGGGTATGAAAAGAAAAATGATGTAGTAGATATATTTGGTGAAAGACTAGGCAGCGACCCTAACGCTTTAGAAAGACCTATGGAAGGTAGAAAATCTATAGCTAACAATGGTGTAATACAAACTATGATTGATGCTGTTACTGCATCTTCTAGGGCTGGTAGAAAAAATTATACTAAAGCTCTTATAAATTCAATTAAACAAGGTTTAATAAAAGGCGAAGTATCACAAAAATATTCTTATAAAGATAGATTAAAAGGTCTTATACCAGAGAACGATAAAGGCAAAGTTATAGGTGTAAAAGGAAGAAATAAATTAGTACACTATAACGAAGATGGTTCAGTAGAGATAATTAGAATTGATGATGAAAAAGTATTAAATGCTATAAGAGGTGTGTTTGAAGAAGCTAACCCAATGACAAACTTAATTAATAGTATAACAAGTAGAATTGGACAGTTTCATACACGTTTTAATCCTGCATTCCCTATACTAAACTTTGTTCGTGATACATTAACTAACGCTTATGTATTAGCTGCAGAAAAACCAAGCACTATGTTTAGCTATACTAATAATATAGCTGCTCAATTTTATCAAGGTGCTTTCTTTAAAACAAATAAAATAGTTCGTATGTATAACAGAGGTGATATACAAGGCATGCGAGACTACGCTAAACGCCAAGGTAAAGGTTCATACGCTTCTGATATGGTAGACTTTATGTTAAGTGGTGGTGCAGTATCTTATATAGAATCTTTATCTACAGCTAGTAAACTAGAAGAACTTTATAAATCAGCTAGAAAGCCAGGCAAGACTTTATATACTAAAAACCAAATAAGTTTATTCTTTGATGGATGGATGAACACTTTTGAATTAGCTGCACGTATGGCTGCATACAGAGCTACTAAACCAGACTTTGCTAAGAAACTTAGAGATAGCGGTAGATATACAGAAGAACAAATAGAAAACGGTGCCACAAAACAAGCAGCTGCATACGCTAAAAACTTAGCTAACTTTGAGCAAGTTGGTGAATGGGGTAGATTTATGGGTGGTATGTTTATGTTCTTTAGACCATCAGCTACCGGTGCAGTAAGGGCGCTAGATGCTATATCTCCATTACTACAGTCTAAAGAAACTTACCAAAACAGATTACCTAAAGTAACTCAAGATAATCCAGAAGCATTAGAAGCTGCTATGGAAGACTTTAAGAAACGTAGAACTGCAGCGGCTATAGTTACCCTTGCTGTTACTGGTTTGGGTGTGACTGCTACTACTATGGCTTATATGATGTCAGGTGCAGATGATGAGGATAGAAATAAAGTAGCTACAGATGACCCAGATAGATGGACTAGATTTGCAAGGTTTGATATTGGTGGTGAAGAAATGCTATCAATACCGTGGGGTTTTGGTTTAGGTGGGTTTGCAGCTTTAGGTTCTCAAATGGCTTTAAAAGCAATAAATGATAAAATGACTACCAAACAGATGTTCGGAAATATGCTAGACATAACATTAGACTCTTTCTTACCTTTACCTGTATCTCGTATGAATCCTTCAGAAAATGTAGGTATGTATGTCTTAGATAGTGTTACACCTTCCGCACTACGTCCTATGATTGAATACTATATGAACGTAAACTCTTTCGGTTATGCTATTTATAATAATAGACAATCAAGAAATGGTTTTGCCTATACAGGTGGAGATAACATACCTCAGGCATATAAAGATGCTGCACAATTAATGAATGAGATAACTGATTATAATGTCGATGTATCACCTAATGTATTATATTTCTTTGCTAATAACTATTTTGATGGTTGGTCTAGAATGTTACATAGTTTAAGAGAAACTGATTTATTAATGAGTGGTGAATCAAAAGCTGACTTAGATACTATATCAAAAGCAACTATGGTACTAGATAGCTTTATATCTAAACGTTCATTAGTTGACCAAAGAGAATATTCAAAAGCTGAAAAAGAAATAAAAAATATAGAACGTAGACTAACTCAGTCTATGAAACGAAGTCCAGAAGAAGGATTTGAGTTTATAGATAGAAATCCAGAAGCTCCTATATTAGTAGAATCTTATAAAGAAATTAAAAAACAATTAGACAAATTAGCAAAAAGAAAAAATGATATAAGAGAGATGAAAGACCTTACTCCTAAAATGAAAAGTGAAGAACTAGAAGATTTAAAATATTTTGAAAATGCATTACGTCGTCAGTTATTATTTTTATACGAAGACTCTGAAATAGATTAATCTACTCTCCAAACACGGATACCTAGGTGTCCTTCCTTTGTAGCAACATAACACTTAACTTTAATGCCAACTCTTTTAGCACCGCAGTCAGCAGCATACATGAGGGGGGACGGCTTCAATGTAGGTATAAAGAAACTATCCCCTATGTTCATGTTTTCAAATGGAAATATCCAATCAGGCTCCGTCGTTAGACTCAAGTCGTTGTTCCTCTAGTAAGTCTTTTAAGAACTTGGTTGTATCTATTTCAATCGCAGTCACCGGGCTAAAGCCTGTAGCAGGTTTCCACCCTGTACCCATACGAAGTTTTCTATCCTGAATCTTGTAACCTTTTTCTTTCATCTGGAACATAAACTCGCTGGTGCTGACACCGTTCTCCGTTAGATATTGTCTAAAGTGTTTCTTCTCTAGATATATCTTTTCATTGTCTAGTTCAGCTCTGATGACTAAGTTAGCACGAGGTTCCATAGTAATCTTGTTACCTGTTTCGATAGCAAGGATACCAGTTTGATGTGCGTTGATATACTCACCAAGCACACTCTCGTAATCTACACTGTTAACTCTGATGACATGGTCTCTAATATGTATCATCTCTGTAACTATTGCACGATATATACTATCTAAATTTAAGTCTACGATGTCATGTTCTACAGCTATTTCACCTGCAGTAAAAGTTGCAGATATTAAACTTTCATAGAATCTATAGACAGTATCATCGCCAAAGTCACGCTTGAATTTATCAGCCCATCTGGTTAACTTCTCATTTAACTCATCTTCATTGTATTTAAATAGTGCTTGAACAAAGTCTGGACCTGCCCAACCATAGTGATGTAAGAAAGTATTAAATATCTCTCTAGCTATGTTAGGGTTTTCTGCAAAGACTTTTGGTTTACGCATGGTTAACTCAATCAACCTAGCAACTTCACCGTTAGGGTCTTTCTTCAACGTAGCTAACTTATCATACAGTGAATGATTTGTAGTAAACACAGCAATGAGAGATGCTGCCATCTCATGCTCACGTTCAGCATTAACTGATGCTTGCATACGTATCTTAGATTTACCTTGTGATATCTTGTGTACTAACTGTGATAGTGTTCTACTGTGAATATTACCTACCTCATCTAATCCAAAAGGTAAGTTGTGTAGACCTAAGTAACGACCTGTCATACCATTCTCAGTAGCTTCTAATACAGATAAGTCTTTAGCATTACCCCATATACTTAGATTAGCATATAGAGAACCTGTTTTAGCTGCACCTGAATCACCGACTAACGATATAGTTACACCGCTTGTCGGAGTAAAGTCCATTAAGATAGAACCAAACCCAGCTAGCATTGTGAATGCATGTAGTTCTAGTCCTGGTGAATTAAGTTTGTTAGCTGCTTCTTTCCATTTAGCATACTCACCATGTTGGCTAAGATGTTTAGCTATACCTCTACATAGTGGTGATGTTGGGCTGTTAAGTAGCTCACCTTTTCTGTTTATTTCTTTGTTGCCTATAACAAAAGCATCTTTGTCAGGCGTCCATCCCATTTGCATACGCATTACCTCCGCTCTTTCGCGGGCAATTAAATATTGCCCCCATTCGTAAATATAACTCATAATATATTTTCCTTGTTGATTGTTAGGATTATATAGTATCCCTACACTTGTTAATGCCTCTTTAAATCGTTCTATTGCATACAGGTGTTTCATAGGCAATAAAAATTCTCTTTCAGGGTCATTAGGTAAGTGCACCCTCATTAATAGACATTCTCCGTCTACGACACTGTATATTCGCTTGATAGGGTATAAATCATAACTACAAACTAATACAGGGTCTTTCGCTACAGGCTGACCATCTTCGTCATAAGTTATTGGTGGTTGATAATATATGCCACCGTTCTCACCATATTTAAATGGACCTAAATCTTTTGGTATACCAACTAATTTATTACTTTGTACAGCTGGTAAATTTTCTACTGGTTTTGCTTCTTTAAACTGTTTACCGAAATATAATGGGTTAGTTATCTTTCCTTTGTGAGGACATCCATCACATATACCTTTTTGTAGTTTGTCAAAGGTTTCACAAGAATGTGGTTTATCTTGTGTTTCGTTGGCTTTAAATTCTGTATCTTGGTATGAATAACCTTTATGGTCTTCTGATATTAAGTGTATAGCTGTATCTCTATCATCACACTGTTGTGCTATAGATAGTATAGAGAACCAATCATCATAACCTACATCATTAGGATTAGTTTCTAGTATGCGCTTGATATGCGCACAGCCTTTACCATGCAAACTCTTTTCAGCTATGGTTGTGAAGTTTGCTTTAAAGTTATCTAGTTTTAATAGTTTCTTTTGGTCTTCACTTAGTGGGCTTTTGGCTTGTTTAAGTATAGAATCTAGTGAAGGTTGTGCTTCACCTAATATATTTTTAAATGTTTCTAAGTTATAACTAAATACTTCTGTTAATAATTTTGCTTCTTTGGGTGGATTAGATTTACAGTTGTAGGTATCAGGTGCTCGCATAATACGGGCAGCGTCCTGCATAACTGAGCTATCAACGATTAAACCACTATCTACACAGAAATTATAGAACTTGTCTGCATAAGGTGCCCACTCTTCTATTGTCATATCTTCTTCTAGGGGCCAGTAACCATGTACACCATTACCAGAATCTAGTTTGACAACAGGCGGTAAACCTGTCCTTTCTACAAACTCATCTAATGCTTTCTCTGCTGACGCTTTATCTATATAACCTTTACCTTGTTCAGCTTTGTCATCACCGACATCAAGGTCTACAAAGAAACAGCCTCTATATTGTGCATGCTTAGCTGCCCTAGAGTTCCCCCCAAAACTAGAAAGAGCTATGTATATATTTACATTACCTTTTTTAGTTTTTATTTCTTCTATGGTAGGTACTATGTCGTCTACGGAAGTAACCCATTCATGATTCATTCCTTTGACTGTAGGACTAGCCCAAGCTACGCAATACTTTTTACCTAGCTTAGGTAATACTTTTTCATAGAACTGTTTTGTCATTTTCGTAGTTACTCATTTTCTCTAATAGACTATGTTCAATATATAGTTTTGCTTGATTAAGCGTTACTACTGGAAGGTCTCCCTTATCTAAATCTCTCTTAACTATATCCATGAACATTACGATTTTATCTCCGTTTCTTAATCTTACTGGTGACCCTCTAAACCAACTATGTAAGGTCATTCTAGAAACACCAAATACTTTTGTTAAATATTTAACAGGAAGATTAGACTTGACGCACAGCTTTGCTAACCGCACGCCAAGTTTATCTTGGTCCTGCCCTTCTAGACCTAGTAAGAATTTCTCACTATAACTTCTAGGCATAATCTCTCCTAATCTTTAGTTGACCATTTCTTAACAATGTCAGAAACGTCATTTACTTTTTCAACTTTAGCCTGTATTTCTTCTCTTTTTACAGGCTCCTCGACAACATCATCCACCGCAACAGGTTCTGGTGTGGTAGTAGAAGGTACTTCGCCTTGTGTATCAGATTGATATACAGTAAGTTTAATAGCACGTTCAGCAGCTTCACTCTTAGCTTGTTTCTGTAAGATGTCCAAGTCACCTTGGTCTACTGCCGCAGCTGGAGAGAATAATAGTTTAGGCGTAGAAGACTTACTATCAAATTGCATACGTGTTACCACGCGACCAGCACTAACGTTGTTATTTGCTAGCATTTGAATGTATGGTCTAAAGGGCCATTTACCATTATCTTCCTTACCAAAAGCTGATGTAGCTGGTAAGACTAATTGCATTACATCACCACTAGGGTCATGTGGTAATACCACGGCTAATCGCCATGAAAGTCTGCATGCTGAACCTGTACCGCCAGCACCTGAACCTCTTACGCTATGTGGACAAGTGTCACACGTCTTAGCTGGTTTCTCAGGAACTTCTGCATCGGGTACTCTTGAATCGCTTGACCAGCATGTGGGGCCTGATGTTTCTCCTTCTTTATAAGCTTGTGCATAGAATGTACGAGCTGCCGTATGTGCCATCTTAACAATAATTACATTCATAAAATTGTCTTCAACAACACTGACCTCTTTACCTCCTACGATTTTGCGGAAGTTTTTACCTCTAATAGAGATACGTTTTGCACCGCTCGTCGCTCCGCCGGCAACGGCAAGTGTATCTTCGTCCAGCCCAGTTTGAACTATTGCTGCACTGTTTTGTAAAATATTTGCGAGTTCGTTACTCATATATTGCTCCTTAATTAAGACTTGTTGGTAGGTTTACGGACTACGATTTGAAATTCTCTCATAGTGCTTATACCTGGTGGCAAGCCATCTTCATTGCGATTACTCAAAAACTCTTTAAAGTTTGATTGATGTATACGTTGTTGTAATAGCTCTACAGCTTGATTGTCTAAGACAAATTGCTTGAAGTTATTCCAGTCACTGCACACATAATTTTCTTTAGTAGTTTTAATAATCGTTCCATTTCCAGTACGGATACTATCAGCATTAATCTCGTTACAGGACTCCAACATCACCTGTTCTAGTTGTGCGAGTTCAGCTTTTAGTTCTTGGTCTTTTAGCTGGTACTGTCTAGCTAAATTATCACGTTCATTTCTAATAGTCAAATACGTCTTGACCATTTCGTCCATGTTAACTGCATCATTCATTTTCGAGTTCCTCTCTGTAAAGGTCTACTAATTTTGTATGAGAATCTACCTTACCCTGTAGCATCTTATACATTCTTTTTTCAACATCAGAACCTTGTAGGTGAACCACCGTCATCTTGTTCTTTTGTCCTACCCTATCCATCCTAGCAATACATTGTAAGTAAACTTCTACGGACATAACAGGAGACCAAAACACAACTACGTTTGCTTGTGTCAATGTTACTCCGTGAGAAGCTGACTGAGGTTGTATTACAAGAACTCTAGGTTCTTTCTGAGTTTGAAATCTGTTGATAATGTTTGCTCGTTCTGTAGCTTTAACATCACCGTGTATTAATTCTGTCGTTATATTATTTTTTTCTAGATGTTTAGAAACTAATTCTATAGTGTGTCTATAGGGTACAAACACTAACACTTTATGTTCTGTTTCATTTATTACTTCTACTAATTCATTTAGTCTTGGTTTAATATCAAACTCAACGACTTCTTTATTGTCTGTGTACACCGCACCGCCTGATATTTGTAATAATTTATTTAGTCCAGCAGCTGCATTAACAGCTGTAACTTGTTCACCCGCAGCTTCAATTAACATCTGGTCTTTAAGTTCTTTATAATATCTCTTAGCCTGGTCAGTTAATGGTATCTCTCTAGTCTGATACATAACATCAGGTAGGTCTAGACATTGGTCTTTTGCAAATCTAATTGCAGGTTGTAATGCTTTGAAGACATGAGTCTTAGCATCGTTTCTAGGATTCCATTTAAATCTAGATATTTGATACATAACCCTATCACGCCACGCATTAGTAAACTTGGGAACCCTATGAGGACATACTAGCTTAGCTAAACCATAAGCATCTAGTGGTGACTGTGATGCTGGTGTACCTGTTAACATCCATAGTCTTGTATCAACTGTTAATAATTTATTTAATGTTTTCCATCTACTTGTTGATATAGTTTTGTATGCGTTAGCTTCGTCAATTACAATTAAATCAAATCCACCCTTTTTAATTTCATCACTAACAATATTTACTCCATCATAATTAATAATTACAAATTCATATTCGCCTTCAATAATTTTTTTACGTTTATTAGCTACACCATGACAGACGGCTGAGGTTCTGTGCATACACGTATTAAATATATCGTTCTGCCATGCTGAATACATAATAGACAAAGGACATATAATTAATACACGCTTTACTTCGCCTTGCTTCATAAGATAGTCCGCAGCCCAAAGTACAGAGGAAGTTTTACCTGTACCAGCTTCGTTAAAACAAAACGATTTAGGGTTGATAGATAGAAACTCAGCAGTAACTCGTTGATGGTCAAAAGGTTTATATAAACCTGGCCAATTATAATCTCTAGTGATAGGAGAAGGTAGGGGGTTTTTAAATCTTATTAAAGAATTTAGTTTGGTCATTTCATGAAGACCCCAGTAAACCATAATGTCTACTATGTCTCCACGTCTCTCTACTACTTCACTTTTCTCTATGTTATCTGTTATGTGAGGTATTAATCTCTCAGGTAGAGTAAGTTTTAAAGCAGTGTCATTAATTAATTGCATAATTTATATTACCTTTCTCGTAGCATTAGTAATATAAACTACCTGACAATATATGTCAAGTTATTTTTTAGACTTTTTTCTTTCTCTTTTGCTTGTCTCAGATACAAGCTTACCAGATGAGTTTCGTTTGAATGAACGATTAGCTGAAGCTGACTGTATAGTCACGCCATGAGAGTTCTTACCACCTTTAGATAATGCTTTTTTATGTGCAATATCTTTCCCTTCACGCATATCTGCTTTACCATTACCATTTAAATCCTTACCATTTTTGTCAAGTTTACGACGAGCACGTTGGCGTTCCATTCGATTAGAATGTTCACCTCTTGCTTTTTGTTGTTCGTATTCTTTTTTATAAGGTCTAGGTTTGTTTTTGTATGGCATGTTTTGCTACCCTGTTACACCAATTAATAAAATCATTTACTTCCATGTTGTTTCTAAAGGAATTTACTGCTCTGCATACTAATTGTACGTTGTCTACATTATACCCTTTTTCAGGAATAATTCTATCTATACTTGCGTTAGTCCATATAGTTTTAGAATCTCCTATAACTTTAGTGCATGTCATTTTTACTCCTGACAAAGCACATTTATGGTCTTGTTTTTCTAATAATGTTTTAAGAAATTCAGGTGTAATATTTTTTCTATCTTCTCTGCCATTTATTATCCCTTTAAAATACCACTCCCAACTGCCTTTATTTCTATCATTTGCTCTTCTTCTATAAGCATATTTTTTACATTTAATTGAGCAGTATGTTTTTTCATGTTTGCCCATAATAATTTTTTTATTACATACAGGACAGTTTTCCAAATTAACTCCGATTAAACTCACAACTTTTTACTGGACACCACTTACATAAAGGGGTTGGATTAGCTTGCCAAGTATTATTATCATAAGATGTCTCTAGTCTTTTTAATGGTTGTTCAAATAGTAACCAAGACTTATCCATTTCTCTTCGATGATAGGTTTCTTCAACGATAGAATTGTGCATAACAAATAACAATGCGGCTTTTATTTTTTGTACATCAGGAAAGTGTGTGAATACCATGAGAGCCATTAGTCGTAACTGTTTAGGGTCTGGATATTTATTACTTCCTGTTTTATAGTCAACTATGAAAGCATACTCACCATCAACTATAAGTAAGTCAGCTATACCTCTTACCCATCTTCTGTCAGAATC
>Ga0075477_10000789_pt1 | contig 14160 bp, 7 predicted proteins | sample DEB08_DNA_FD_76338 | JGI IMG/M metagenome (GOLD analysis project Ga0075477, IMG submission 76338) | Aqueous microbial communities from the Delaware River and Bay under freshwater to marine salinity gradient to study organic matter... | ecosystem: Environmental > Aquatic > Marine > Coastal ...
CACTCAACAGTTGGAAAATCAGCCACTTTTGTTTGGAACGAGTCCACGGGTGGATTAGAGCTTAGTGGTATTACAGCGGAAGGAGCTTGGACTAATAACGGTCAGCTTAGTGATGCTGGCGTCTTTTCTGGAGTTGGTTATGATTCCGCTAAATTCGGGTTTGACGATAAGTGGGCGAGCGTAGAAAATGGTTGGTATAGAGCATATATAACTGTATTGGTTGACAGAGACTTTACAGACCAAGGAATATATGCGCCATTAACCTATGAAGGAACGGGTGCTGTTTCTCAATACTTTATACATTACTCTGTAGATTCTGACGGGGATTTATCTCAGCTTCCTGGGTACAACGATGGAACTTATGTGAAGAGTGATCTTGGAGATCTTACGATACCTGTTGATATGTCAGGAAGTATTTTGGCTTGGGGTCAGTGGGAATATGGTATTAATGAACGATCTGGGGTTTATAAAGGATTCCCTAGGCAATATCAGCCTAACGGAGATTCAATATTCTCCCCCCTCGGAAACTGCTTCATGAATAATAACTTTTCTTCTGTAGAGGTTCCACAAGGGATTAGCTAAATGCGCTTAATCTGATAATTGCGATATATACTATTATAAAAGTAGACATCCATGAAAAAAGAAACCACATATAACCCTGTAGGAAGACTTCAAATTTGGAAAGTTTTTAACGACAGGGATAAGGATAAGGAGCTTGTTTGGGACGAGCACAATGTCATTACATCTGGAATGGGTGTCGGCTTGTCTCATTTATTCTCTGCGTCAGGATCTACATCTATAGCAGATTATCAAATAGTAAATTTTCAGATAGGTACTGGAGGTGATTTTGATAATTATGGAGCTTATACTTTTAGATTGAATTCTCCTTTAGATGCATCTGACTATGGTAATGAGTCTAGCTTTGTTCAAGAGAGTCTTTTCCCTATAGAGAATGGGGCATTAGGAACATCAGGAACTTTTGGAAAGATTCGATTTAGTAACATACATAAAATTAACAAGACTGCTGTAAGGTTTACTATTGTATTGGACAGCAATACAGCAAACATTACGGAACAGTTAAGTGAGATAGGGTTGTTTATGAGAAACCCAAGAGGTTTGGTAACGCCCTCTCCAATCCTTGTTGCCTACAGACCCTTCGTTGAAATATCAAAAACGAGAGACTTCTCGTTAATCTTTATTTGGACAATACAATTCTAAAATGGCTGGATTCGATATAGATGACCTTTACACTGTTAGTGCTGGCGTTCTCTTAAGTGACTACTGGAACCCTTTTGTAACTAAGCACGACACTAGTTCCTTCTACAACTGGGAGCAGGACAACCTTCCTCTGTATGATTTAGAGGAGCGCACTGATTACCTATGGGAGAAATTAGGATACCCTACTTCATCTCTTCCTGGAATGGTCCTTGCTGTATCATCTTCGATCCCTACTCACTTAGATGTAAGTTGTAACTTCTTCCTAGATCTTTCATCAGCCATTAAAGCCCTACCTGAAGTTCTGCACATGCCCGTCTTGATTGAGGTCTGTGCTTCAGGGTATCTTGGTGATTTAGAGCTAGACAATATAAAATGCATGGGCGATGGAGCCTTGGAAATTATAAACAGGGCTTCTGCTAGAGTTATAGGGTCTGACCCACACAAAACTTCATCTTCTGATTTTTCAGCCGTAACATTTGCCAACGACATTAATGGATATGGAGCAATACTTGCAATCAGTTCTGGTGATTATCAGAATGTAGTCGCTGATACTTCTTGTTTATTAGCATCTTCTAACGATGTAGAGTTTGTTCAGGACAGTTCGGAAGGGAAGTGTAGAGGTTTTGCTCAAGTAAGACCTCATCTATACGCTAATTCAATTCAAGGAAGGCACCTAACGGATTCTGTATCCAACACTATGAACAATTTAGCTGATCCTAATAGACCTTTAGTAAATCCTATAGGACAAGCAAAGTATCCAACCTCTGTGGTGTTAGACTATACAACTACTTCATTAGATTCTTCTTGTAATACTTCTTACGATGATACTTTAATTACAAGAAGTAAGCCCCAAAATAATACAACGCCTGCACATGCAATAATCACATCTAACTCATTAAGACGAGTTCATATAGAGAACTGTGATGGTCCTATTTATATAAGAAACTTTATAGTTGACCCTGCTGAAGATAAAGTAACCGTCCCTTATAATTATTCTCACAGTTTCGATGAGGGTGTTGTTATTTCTAATAGCTCCAATGTTACTCTAGAAAACTTTGGAGTAATGCGCTCTAGAGGTACGGGCCTTTTACTTAAGAATTCCAATGTAGATCTTAGAAGAGGTTTCGCAGCAAGTAGAAATTATTTACATCTAGACGCTAATACCAGAGACGAGTCTTACGGAATAAAATCTTATAATTCAACTATTAATATTAAATCTGATAATTATGTTTCTGGTTCGGAATTCTTATTCAATATTCAGGAGCACACTGTAGGACTATACCTACATAATTCAGTTATAACGGGTGGGGATAGCTTCTCTGAAACCGACAACGGGGTATTTTGTGAACCAACAGTTCTAAACTTCTTTTCTAACAAGACCAACATAGAAGCGGTTAATTCAGAAATATCAACTAAGGGATTGATAACATGCTACAACGGTGATAAGGGATTAAGAGCAGTAAACTCTACTTTAATTCTAGATGGTATAAACATAGAGGCTAATGAAGATGTTGGTATGGAGCTTATAAACTCCCATGTTAGATATGGTGGAAGTAATTCTAGGCAGTCTGGAGACCTGATGGCTTATGGTGCTGAGGCTTCTTACTTAGCTCACACCCCCTACACTTATCAAATATCCTTTACTAGTAATGGTCGTCATATGACCATGCATAATTCAACTTTTAAGCTAGATGATGTAGAGACTGGAATCGCTCAAGTTGATGTAGCTCCTTTTGTATTCTTTGCAAACCACCACGGATCTGATTCATATAAAGAGGTTGGACACACCCTAGCTCCAGCCGTATACTGTAACGGTTCTCTGTTAGAACTGGCTCATGCTAGAATGTTCTCTCCTAGAAGTAGTAGCACTACTTTATCTACAGAGTTTGATTTAGATATAAAGAGAACGGTTAAAGGTATTCTCATAAAAGCTGAGAATAATTCTACGGTTGATTTCCACGGAAGTCGTTATGGTGCAACTCAACTTGTAGGCCCTAATGAAATGGCAAAGCAACGAAAGTCTGTAGGTGTTTATTCTGGTAATAACTCTACTGTACGATTCATGGGTCCAACTTTTATGGGCCAATGCTCAGTAAATGCTTACGCAGATAAGAATTCATCAGTTGAGTTTTGTCCTCATAAAACTCAGGAAGGTGGCCTAGCCGTTAGCTCTTGGGAACTAATCAATGGATTGAATCACACTATGGTCGAGCTTCATTCCACCAGAGCTTGTTTAGTTGCTGATAACGGTTCTCTTATAAGTATGAGAGATCTTGGGGACTACCACACATCATGGAATAGAGACGATATAGGAACTTCGGTATCAGCAGCAGACTACGGCACAGGTACTGATACTCAAGGGTATGAGTCCTCGTCTTACTTTGCAAGCGGTGGTATGATCTTCTTACCTAATCCAGATGAGACTGTATCTTATCTTAGACGATACGATCTTGACCCTAATTTTAGCAACAAAGTATCTCCAGTCGCAAACCCACATACTTATGGCGTATTTAGTACACCTTCACTCATAGGTTCATCTACTTATTACTCAACATTCTTAGATCAACCTTATGCTTCTATGAGTGAGGCAGACTTCAGTGCTATATCATTAGGGGGCTTCTGTATAAAGGCTATGAATGGTAGTAAGGTTGATAGTCTTAATGTTCACTTTGTTCCTGGACCAAACAATACAGACAAAGAGTTTTATTCTCCTGCACACGAAAGTAATAATGCGGGGTGTTATAACTTAAGGATTTGGAATATTGGAGACGGTTCTCACTTAAACGCTGCGTACTGCTCAGTCAGTGGAACTTACCCAGGGCAAGCCCCATATTGGGGTCCACGATCCGTATGGCAAAAGCCAGGAACCGATTGGTATACTAATCAAGGAAGAGCTAACACTTCGGCAATAGGAGAAACAGCCTTTAGCGGTATAAACTACGCAACTTCAGGTACTAGATTCGGAACTGCCGTAAAAAGATACGACCCTGAGTTTAAAAACTATAGTATTCTAGATAGTTATGGAGAGTCTGTTGCTTTAAATACGAACTACACTCTTAGCTATGCTGCTATATCAAAAGCTAAATCGGAATATTTGATAAACAACTCGTTAACAATTAACGATTACTCTGCTGTAGGAGAAATCATGAGATATCCCAATGGTACTGCAATACAGCAACATACGGATACGGGATCACTCGCGGGTGATTACGAAACACTAGCCTGTAGATGGATTGGTATGAACGGATCTAATGGACCATTCAATAGAGGTCCGTTCAGACTATACTTTTCTACAAAGCCTTCTGTAAATTACCTGTGTCCTTCTGGATCAACTCCAGGAGATAATACGATTGCACAAGTATTCGCGCAGGGTTATCATGCCTCTGGAGACTGTAGTGCTGTAAACGATGAGATTGCCGTACTTAATGCTCCTGACCTTATGGTGGTGTCTGGTTCTTTCTGGGACGAAGTTGAAAATATAGGATTCATAACAAATCAGGACGCTTGGGGTTTTGAAGGTTACTATCATGTAAAAGACTTCGTAGATCCAACCTTTAGAAACAGGGTTATGCTAGATGAATCTGCAAGTAATACTTTTGCAAATGCAAAACACTGTTCATCTGAATTCAACGGAAGACCTGCCCTTCTTAAAATTTACAGGGCAACGACTACAGAAGAAGGTGAAGGTCACTCACCCAGCTTAAACGAGATAGGTAGAGGATACAGAACATCCAACCTGTTTGATTTCGATAGGAGAAACTGATGTCACACAATAATTACGCAGAAGGTCAAGTCCCTGAGCCTCCAATTCAGTGGAAAGAAAGCCCATACAAGTTCACTGAACCAGTCAGATACTTTAAATCAAACGATCCTTACTACTGGAAAGTTGATAACATTCCAGTAAAGCAGCTTGAGGAGAATATTCTTTGGCTAAAAGATCAAGTAGGTGGTGGAGGAGGATCCGTAGGACTAACCTCTGGTATAGATCGTGTACAGATAAACGAGTTAAGACCTTTTGCTACGGAGGCCGACTTCAAGATTAATGTTAAGCCTGGGCGTTACTCTGCAAGAGTTAACGACGCTAGAAACCAAAACATCTACGAGGCTATTGTAACAAGAGCCGCTGATGTATATGAGCTTGGACTAGACGACTTTGAATTTGATGTAGATATAGATCTTATAAAAGCTATAGCAGGAGACATAACATCCAGGGTTGTTAGCAATAACGGTTTATACGATACTGTTCTACATCACATGTGTACTCCATACCAAGGATTTCTTACTGGGTGGAGTGGAACTAAAGGTGAATATACTCAAAACTTCAAGGTTGGTATTGATAACCTACCAATCCTTAAAAGCCCTACTATTAGACAAGAGAATACAGAAGGTGTTGGAGGAGGTAGCACTCCCTCGAATTCTCCTTCATACTCGGACCTACAACAACTCTTCTCATCCTTCATAAAGTATTGGGGTGGTGTAGCAAGAACCGCCATAGTAAATGTACCAGAGACTTTATCAATAGATGTCGCACCTTTTGATGCATCTGAGTTTGCTAATAACACAGTGTTCGAGCCTTCTTATAGAATCGACCTTCTATTCGTTTATTCACATCCTATTGATGCCTCTTCTAGCACTATTCTGAAGAGAGACGGCAACTCCCTAGCTCAAATTACAGCACCTCAATTAGGTATGTTGAAGGGTGCAGGCATCATAGGTCTTCAGGGTAGAGGTCCTGAGTTTGAAAACTACAATACTACTGAAGATGGAACTGATTGGATAACAAACTTTGAAGTAGGAGATTGGTTCAACGGAAAGAACGATATAAGAAATTACTTTGAGTTTGTAAACAACGAGGATTATCAGTATGGATATAAGCAAATCCTCGCTACTGTAAGTGATCAGACTCAAGATGTTATAGGAATGGAGGGTTACTACGGTAACTTCCCATCTCCTGATGACCTTCTAAACATAGCTCCTCTTCTACAGATTGGGCTTGAGAAAAACAACTTAGCATTAGTAGGCCAGTCTGTTCTTCCAATAGCTTATGTTATAGTTAAGAAAGACTCAACAATAATAACCAACAATGATATTATTGATATCAGACCTTTCCTAAGAACAACAGAGCTTGCTTATAATGAGAGAGCGGGAATTGCAGCAGCATTCCCACCACTATCTTTTGCAAACCCTGCCGTTGGAAAAACTGAACTAGCCGATACCCTCACTAAGGTTAGAGCCGAGATACTAGAAAGGATACCAATAGTTCCTGATGCACCCGCGCAGACTCCTAGAATTGTAGGTTCTGGTTTTATATTTGGTGGACTTCGTTATGGTGTTGAAGGTGCTTTATTAAGAATGGCTATCGGTCGTCCAGGAAGCAACCTCAACTTTACAGACTCTGAGGCTAGGTACGCTTTCCTAAGAAACCAAGGACACCTTCCATATAGTTCTCAGCTTAGAGATCTTCCTGATTGGGAAATAGCTCCTTGGTGTTTATCAAAAAACAACCCAGGAACTAAAAGAAACGATAGAACTTGGATTGCTAGACAGAAAGGAAACGGTGAAGTAACTTTAGGAAACGAAAGCACTATAGATGTAAACCTAGATCAGACTTTAGGATTCCATGATCCTATTAAGAATATAGGAGCCTTTAGTAAAGATGTTGCTGGAGGTGCTGTAGCTTTCTGTAGAAAGAGAATTGAGATTAACAAACAACTAGTTCCTTGGATGAGAGATTTTGAGGTTATCGTTGAATATGTTAACTGTGTACCATCAACTTCTACGGAGTATTATCACAAGTTACAAAATGATGCAGATATTTTCTATCCTCGACAATACGCAGGGCTAACTGTTTCTAAAGAAGGAGATTCGTTTACAATTATTTCTGCTCACAACTCATTCTTTAGCTCAAGAACTGAAGCTTATCCTGGGTCTAACCATCCCTGGGCTGATAACGGTCAAGGATATAACAAAGCTATTTTAAGCTACGGAACGGATTGGTTTAGAAACGCTGGTCCAACTTATCCTAACTTCGCTGTATGCCATAGCCTTCTCGACTGGGATCAAAATGATGCTTACACTGGCGATGGAGATAAATCTCCAACTCACCCAGTAGTTTCATGTACTTATCCAACAGTTAAGTATACTATAATTGGATACCCTGATACTTACGCTCCAAAAGTAGACGGAGGTTCAACTATCACTCTAAAGTAAAATGTCAGTATTCCTCAACTGTCTCTTAAGAGCAAAAAACTTATTAACAGGAGGGGGATATGATCCACCTGACTGTTGTGGGGACTTTAATGGTGACGGTCCTGACGATCCTATAGATGACGGTGATGAAAGCTGTAACCCTTCTGAGGCGGGGTATTCATATTGTACTAGAAGCACTCAAGATGAAACTGGTACAACTGAAATAGTTTCATTTAGTGTAACCTTTCAAGAACTTCTAGACAACGGAATTGTTACTGAGGATGATTGCACAGGTGCTGGTAATACCTACACCAACTGGCCTCTTCAAATAGGGCCTGGGGCTACGGGAGATAGGGTACATGATTATATACTAGCTGTGTATATGCCAGTGGGCCACGGCGCTCCTGCTCGTTTAGGAGGTATTGATGCTAGTGAATGCACAACTTTTGATTGCAATGCAATAGAATGTGTTGATGCTACCGTAGAGTGTCCGTTAGACGGCTGCCAAACGATTACTTATAAGACAGATATATTTAAATGTAGCGAATTCATGCCCCCAGGCGCTTGTTACAACGGGTGTGATAACTACTTCTTCGCAAATCCTTTGATAGATCCTCTGTTCGAGACTTATGAGGAATGTAGGGCCAAGCCTTGTTGTGATGATAGCGGTGGAGGCGGAGGAGGAAGTGGCCCAACCACACCCACCCCTACTAGTCCAAGACCCACCTCACCTCAAGCACCATGTTATTTATTCAAGTGTAATCAAGTTACTAATGAATGTGACCGCGTTGAAAAAACACCTTTAGAATGGTTTACTGAGCTAGGTATCACTACTACTGTAGTAAATCCAAGCTGTCAAACCTTGTTCGCACAAATACAAGGTCAATCTATAGATGCTCCTAATGGAATAACTTATTATAAAAGTAAGTTTACTTGTGACTCTGAATGTGGGCCTCCCCCACCTCCTGAATGTGAATTAGATGTTTGCAAATTCTTTGGAACGCCCTTAGCACAGTGCGGGACTGAATCTAAAACTGTTTCAGAGTGGGCAGCGTTTTTCAACTTTACAGGAAGTTACGACTGTGCAGGAATAATTCAACAAGTATCCAATGGAGGAGGCATTCAGGTAGGTGTCAACAAGTACATGGCCCCTGGATCTTGTGGACCTACTAACTGTTATCCTACTAACCCTCCTGGAACTGGTATTGACCCAGGAGATATTGATGGAGGAACAAGACCTATAAATGGTTATATATTCTGTAATCTATGGTATTGCGATGGAGAGGTTCCTAAAAAAGTAAGCCCAACTCTAAGTCTTCTTGAAATAATAAATCAACTAGGTCCTCCTGTAGCTTCTAATTCTACTAACTGCAATGACCTTCCTCCTATATTCACAGGCAGTGATGGTGTGGTATATGCTACAAGCCCTGGAAATTTAGTATGCGAAGGTCCTGGCGGTGGAGGAGGTGCTGGTCCATTTACTCCTCCTGGAGGAACTGCTGGAGGTAGTCTGTTTGGTGGAGATGTGGGCGGAGGCGGAGGCGGAGGCGGTGGTGCTCCTAATCAGCAAGGTGGACTAGGTTCTGCTTTAGATGACGAGCCTGCTCCTCCAGGAAACTTGGGTGGATTTCAAACAGGTATTGATCTTGGAGGAGGTGATACTGGAGGAGGAGGTGCTGGGCCATTTACTCCTCCTGGTGGGGTTGCTGGAGGTACGAATGTGGGGGGCTTTGGTGGAGGCTCTACAGGTATTGGTGATCCAGGTGGAACTGCTGGAGGTACAAATGTAGGTGGTTTCGGCGGTGGCTCTACTCCTATTGATGGGCCAGGAGGTGTGTCTAATGGAGGCATATTTAATGATGGTCCTGGAGATAGTGGGGGTCCGAATGCCGCTGGAGGTTTAGGCGGTTTTGATTTTGAGGGGCCAAGTCCTCCAGGAAATCTTGGCGGATTTCAAACAGGTATTGATCTTGGAGGAGGTGATACTGGAGGAGGTGGTGGTGGTGCTCCTGGAGGAGGAACCGTTATAGACCCTCCTACAGGAGTTGCAGACCCCGGTCAACCCTTTAACTTCCCAACAGGTTCAAGAACTATAAGTACATCTCAAGGATCTATAAGAAGAGAATTCCTTAAAAGCCGGGCTTTACGGGCTACTGACCCTGATCTAACAAACTTAAACTATAGAAGAACTAAAAGGTTTATACCTGAAAAGAATGTATCTTATAGAAAAGATCTTTTTGCTCCTATAGTTCACTACGCATTAGAATCTATAAGACAGATAGAATCTAAAGTTGTTAATGCAACCGATCTTCCTTTTGGAGAATTGTCTCTTGAGAATATCCAACAGTCTCTTCACTTTAAAATTAGAGAAAAGATGGAAAAGCTTAGACCTAGTGTTATGGGTGACAAGATAAGAAGACAGATCCTAAGCTATATAAAAAGAAAGATTATACAAGGAGACACCGAAAGTATCTCTATCGTAGAGATTAATAGTATACTTGATAACTTCAATGATCCTGAGGTGTTGCCTAATAGGCACAGGGTTACAGAAGCTGGAGCAGTTGAACACGCCATATCAGAAGGTATACCTCTAGACCCTAATAAGTATGGATCTGAAATAAATAAAGAACAGATGAGGCTATGGAAGACTGTAGCAACTGATTTAGATAAGCACCTTACTGTATTATTCTCAGACGGATCCCAAGATAAAATTTTTATTGATAAGACAGACTCCTTCGACCTTACATTATCAGACGGGACAACTTCATCAGCGTACATTAGTCCTGGGGATGTTTACTGGACTGCTAATGCTGGTAACATACCTATCCAATACGATAGAGATAGAGTCATGGCTTTAAATTTCAAAGATATTGATAAGGTCTTTCACTTATTAAATCAAGAAAACAGCATAGTATTAAATGTAAGCAGTGCTGAAAATGAAAACTTCCTTGTAGAGAAAGATTCCGATTTAGAATCTGCTAGACCTGAAGCTTATGTACTTAGACTTGATCCAGAAAGCATTGAGGATTTAGAAAGAGATCATGATCTAATAAGAATAAGCCAAGCTCGTTATTATTTAATGGACTACTCTGAGATTGATGAGTGGATGTCCTTTAACCCTTTCCCATTTAATACTTTCTATATTGATAATGAGGATCCTTTCTTAGATCACTTAGAAAGAGATCAGTCGTTGTTTGGAACCTTTAAGGATTTCTCTCTAGATTCTTATTTTGGATACAATGATAACATGCCTATATTTCCAAGGAGACTTCCTTGGACAGTTGCGATAATTCCTACTGATAGGGAGGAGCTTCAAACAGGAAGCTCTAGATCTGAGTTTGTATCTCTTACTGAGCGTAAGATAGTCTTTAAAAGAAATTTAGTAAGAACTAGAAACTCTCTGGACAACCCAATTCTAGACTTAAGTGTTGTAGGCTATGGTCAAGGTGCTATACCAGACGCACCAACTGATAACCAAGTTCAATTTAGATTTAATATAAACAAGGTTATAGATCAGATAAGGCCATATAAGAATGAAAAGGAAAGCCTTCCCAGAAAAGCCAGCCCTATAAGATCTTTATTAACAGCATTAGAGTCTACTAATGTTGAAGAAAATTATATAGATTCTAGGAAGGCTATCGTACCTTGGCCTGTAGTTCTTAAGAACATGAGCGTTGCTGATAGGAAGTTACTTATAGAAGAAGTTACAGACTATAATAAATTTAGATCAAGAGTTTCCTTAAACAAATTAGCGACCAAAGAAAATGTTAAGGCACTGTTCCCTAAACTATCAAGTGTTCCTATTCAGGACAATGATATAAAAATTGATAACTACACACCTCCTCCTAAAAAAGTAACACGCCTAGACGGTGATGATTACAGAGCAGAAACTCCCGAACCTTTACCCTAATGCCTAGAGTAGCAAGACTTGGTGATACCTCCGATCATGGAGCAGCAAACATTACAGAGCTTTCAACAGAGCCTACTGTATATGTGAATGGAGTTCCTATAGCTATATTCGGTCCTGTTGGTCCTGCGGTTGCAGGAACTGCCCCTTGTGCCTTATGCAGTCCTTCACACCCTATAGGATGTTCAATCCCAGGACCGATAGAAGGAAGCCCTAATATCTTTGCAGGTGTTCAAGCTTATCCTATACACCGATACAATGATGCTAGGGGATGCGGTGCTGAAACTAACTTTGCAAGCCCCGATGTTTACGCTAACGATCCTAGACAAATTAGAGTTCAAGGTGGAACGGTTGCTGGACCCTTAGCTTCCCCTGCTGCTCCCATATCGTTTAAGTATCCTCACTCTCTTGTGATGATGTTTACAGGAGATGATAACTTCTATGTATTTAAGGAAAACTTCTCATGGTCTGACCTCTTATCACTAGATGTTCTGGACTCTGTGGGTAAGGTATTAATTCCTGAGATTAAATTCCAAGAAGACTTAGATCCTATATTTGAAGTCCCTGACCTAGACTTTGCTGTTAAGACAAATATAGGAGAAAATGATGCTATGTCTCAAGTTGTTCTAGGAGGCATTGAAGTAGGAGGGTTCCCTAGCTACGGAAACTATCCTATAGAAGATCTAGGAAAGATTCAAGGAACTCCTACAGTAGAGAACTTTACATCATTCTTCAATTTTCAATTAGGAACCGCCCCTACACTAAAACAAGGTATAGGAACTAACTTTACAATAGCTAATGAGTCAGGAACGGTTTCTGGAAGCTTGACGCTTATTGTATTCCCTGGGTTAGATACTTTGATTGATTATATTCTTGGAAATATTCTTCCTCCAGGCATAGGTATATGATAAAAAAGAGGAAAAATCACCGATTAAATTTAATCAGATATACATATCTACAGACGGTTGAACCGTCAGGAGTTTATTATGAACAGAGATCAATTAAGAGAAGCCGTACTCGGCACCGCAGCCTGGAACAAGGCTGGTTTACTTAACGAGTCCGTTGCTCCCGTTCAGGAGCAAGAGGTCATCGAAGAAGCAAAGGCCGAGGAGACTGCTCCTGAGGCTCACACTTGCCCTCTCTGCGAGTCCACCCTCGATGGTGAGCTTTCAGACGAAGCTCTTCTTGAGCACGCCTCAGCCATGCTAGGTGTATTCCAAAATGCAGAGCAAATCCTTGCTGAGGCCGAGGAAGCCGAAGAAGGTGAGGTTATAGAAGAAGACGAAGAGGAGGAGGAAGTTGACCTCCTTGAAGGTCTTGACGAAGAAGATATTCAGACCATCGCTGAGATGTGTGCTGATATGAAGAAGAAGAAGAAAGGTAAGAAAGCTTACTGATTTTTAAACATGGCTTCTCTTAACGACATAGGTATGGGGATTGGAGACTTTGCTCTTAATTTATTAGAGCAAGAGTCCTCCAACCCTGTTCCTGTTAAGAACAAGTCTTCTATGAAGGGTAATGTACCTGACATAGAGAATGTCCAAGTTTCTAAAGAAGATGTTAACAGTGTGCTTGCTGAATCATTTGGTATTAAAACTGAAAGCAAGCCTCAAGTTAATCTTCAAGAAGAAAGAAGAAGACAGTTAAAGGAAGAAATTCAACAGAAGCTTGACGAGTTGAAGGTTCTTCTTAATGAACTGGGTGTAGGGATAGGTGCTACGACTACAGGGAGCTTTGCTCCTAACTTTTCTGGAGGAAAATCTTGTGAGCCTGATAGACCAAATAAGAAGTCTGCGCGGAGACGAGCAAAAGTTAGAAGAAAAAAGTAGTCGCTATCCTAATGGTAGAGGCACTTACAAGAGAGGGGAGAAATCCGTATCTAGAAAAAGTAAGGTTCCTAACTACTCAACTATAAAAGACGCCCTTAAAAAGACAAAACCTGGAACTATATTCTCAACAAAAGGTTCTTATAGATTGTATGTAACAACCTCTGGAGGATGGGGCAAGAGCAAGCAGCAAAGAGTTTCTGGTAGAACCGCGAAAGGTTTTACTCCTGGAAGCTCTACCCCAGGTTCTGATTGGAAGAGTATTAAAAGCCACGCCGCTAGAACCTCTGTTAAGCATGGCGGCGCAGGAGCAAAGAGCTTAACAGCTAAAGCCCGTAGAGAGGCTGACAAACCGAAGAAATATAAGGCTAAGGCCAAAAGGAGTAAGTGATGCTAATCGAAGATGTATTTATTATTGAGAACCTACAGGTGCTTAACGAAGGTAAGAACGGCCCTATGAAAGTCCGTGGCGTTTTCCAGCGTGCAGACGAGGAGAACAACAACAAGCGTATTTATCCCAAGGAACTTCTTTGCCGTGAGATTGAGAAGCTTGAGGAGTCCATGAAGAACCGTCGTCTTATGGGGGAGCTTGATCACCCTCAACACGATAGCGTCAAGCTCTCTAATGTTTCACACCTTATCACTAAGCTCGATGTTGATGGTAATGAAATCATTGGTGAGGCAGAGATCCTTGATACTCCTATGGGTAAAGTAGCCAGAGCCCTTATTGAAGGAGGTGTTCAGATCGGTATTTCATCACGCGGCATGGGCACACTTTCTGAGGGTCAGGACGGTAAGCGTTATGTCAACGAAGACTTCCGCCTTATAACCTGGGACCTTGTAGCAGATCCTTCAACCCGTGGTGCATTCCCTGCACTATCCGAAAGCACAAACCTTAACAGCATGTTAGTTGAGGAAATCCTTAATGATGTTCTTCCCAAGGTTACTCAAGAGAAAGTATTCTCCACCCTTCTTCGTGAGCGTCTTGATGAAGCCAAGATGAAAAGATCAAAGAAGAAG
>Ga0075477_10000796_pt1 | contig 14121 bp, 12 predicted proteins | sample DEB08_DNA_FD_76338 | JGI IMG/M metagenome (GOLD analysis project Ga0075477, IMG submission 76338) | Aqueous microbial communities from the Delaware River and Bay under freshwater to marine salinity gradient to study organic matter... | ecosystem: Environmental > Aquatic > Marine > Coastal ...
TAGCTTCATGCCCAGAAATGAGGCCTCCCCCGCCCAGCCGGCTAGACCAAGAATGCTTTAACCCTTCAACACGAACGAACGCACATCCTTATGAATCCTGATCACTATGAAATGGTACCCATTGAAGTGGGGTCCTTTGTTTGGTACGCCGGCTACGGCATCTTGCTGGCCCTAGTCGCCGCACTCTTCTTTTTTGCCCCCCGTGTGGGCGACCCCAAGATGGAAAAATGGGAAAAGTTTTTAGGTTGGTTTACGTTGGCCAATCTGGTGTGGTACACCGTCATGGCCCTCTTTGATGGCATTTACATGGTTGAAGAGTCCTTGCCGTTGCACATGTGTAGCTTTAGTCAAGTTTTGCTCTTTATTCACTTGGTCTACAAAAAAGATTGGGCATTTCAGCTTTTGGCTTTTTGGGGACCCTTGGGCGGCATCCAAGCCTTTTTGACTCCCGCCCTGGAGACCGAACCGACCTTCGGCTATGTGCTGCAATTTTATTTGGCGCATGGCTTGGTGGTTTTGGCTCCCGTTTATTTAATGGTTCATGGCGGGCGACGCTTGGCCAAAGACGGCGTTTGGAAAGTCATTATCCTAACCTTCTTGGTGGGGTATGCCATGATGGGCATTAACGCCTGGCTCGGCTCCAATTACATGTACGTGAACAACCCGCCCCCGGTGGACCACCCACTGGTTCAGGGCGAGTGGCCTGGGTACCTGGTGTGGATTAAAATGGCCGTCATAGGATTATTCCTCGCGTTCTATTATGGGTTTCGCCGTTATTGGTCAGATCGTCCACTGAATTGAATTTTTCCTACCTTTTGGGGTATAACACAGTTAACCTCAACGGAATGAAAAAATCACTTTATGGCGGCATTTTTGTGTCGCTGGTTGCAGGAAGCCTATCTGCGACCGCCCAATCTGTCGATACGTCGATGTATTCCAACTTAGTCAAGCTGGAAGAAATCAAAGTGGTCGGCACACGTAATGAAAACCGTACCGTGCTTCAAACGCCGGTCCCGGTAGACGTTCTCCCTATGGCGACCCTAAGCCAGCAAGTGGGACAACTGGACATCAACCAGATCCTTCAGTTCAGCATTCCTTCATTTAATGCCAACAAACAGTCGGGATCCGATGGATCAGATCACGTGGACCCCGTGACGTTGCGCGGTATGGGCCCAGACCAAACGTTGGTTTTAGTCAACGGCAAGCGCCGCCATCAGAGCTCTTTGGTCAACATTTATGGAACACGCGGACGCGGCAACACCGGTTCGGACATGAATGCTCTACCTACCACGGCTATTGACCGCATTGAAGTCTTGCGCGACGGAGCGTCTGCCCAGTATGGTTCAGATGCGATTGCGGGCGTCATCAATATTGTCACCAAAAAGAATAAAGGCACGACCCTGACACAAGCGTTTGGAGTGGCCTCGCGTGGCGATGGCGGCTCGAGTTTAACGGGTCTAAATACCGGATTTGATCTGGCTGGCGGCTGGGTGAATGTTACAGCCGAATACTCTTCCAAGGCAAAGACTTTCCGCGACGCAGGGGACTACCGCGTGGAATTTGGCGATGCTTCGAGCACGAATGCCGGACTTTGGTTGAATTCCGAAATACCTGTGGGCGCTATGACGCTCTACAATTTTGGTGGTGTAAACAACCGTGTAGGAGACGCCTATGCCTGGACGCGTGATGCGGGTTCGGACCGAAATATTCCCAGTATTTATCCCGATGGTTTTTCTCCCCTGATTCTAGCGACCATCGGAGACATATCCTGGACTACGGGTTTGCGTGGGGAACTAGCGGGTTGGAATGCGGATTTTTATGCTTCGGTCGGCCGCAACAACTTTGATTATTGGATTCACAATACGTTGAACCGCTCCATGGGCCCCACTACGCCTAAAGAATTTGCGGCGGGCGGCTTTGGATTGGGCCAGAACCTTGCAGGAACGACCTGGGATAAATACTTCGGCGAGTCCGGACACGGTGTCAACGTGGCCGTTGGGCTCGAGGCTCGACAGGAGTCCTATTACATCTATGCGGGCGAGGAAGGCTCTTGGCAGACCTATGATTCGGATTATCCCGGCGGCAGCCAGGGATTCCCCGGATTCCGTCCAAGCAATGAATTGAATGAGGGCCGCAACAATGTGGGCGCTTTCCTAGATGTGGAATGGGACGTTTCAGATCGCTTGATGATCGGGGGTGCTGCGCGCTTCGAGAACTACAGCGACTTTGGCCAAACGACCAATGGAAAGTTGGCTGCTCGGTATGCCATCAATGAGAAATTTGCGATTCGTGGATCGTTTTCGACCGGCTTCCGCGCTCCTTCCTTGGCCCAGTTGTACTTCAATAGCACGTTCACCAACTTTGTTTCAGGCGTTGCGGTGGAGTCGAAGTTGGCCAACAATGCAGACCCTATTACTTCGGCCCTAGGTATTGCCGCCTTGAAGCAAGAGACCGCCCAAAACATGAGCTTTGGTTTCACCGCCGCTCCAGCCCGAGGCATCACCCTGACTGTGGATGGCTACTCCATGGATGTGAAGGATCGTGTGGTTTTGACTGGTGGCTTTGGCGATGATGATCCGGATGTGGGAAGCATCCTCCAAGCCCAAAATGTGAGCTATGTACAGTTCTTTACGAACGCAGTAGACACGCGTACAACGGGCGTTGACATTGTAGCGACGTATGCCAAGAATTTGGCGGGCGGTATGCTCAACACGAGCCTGGCGCTTAACGTGAACAACATGACGATTGATCGAGTGTACACGAACGATCAATTAACTGGCAAGGAAGACTCCTATTTTGGGCGTCGCGAACAACTCTTCTTGTTGGCCTCTGCGCCACCAATGAAAGCGAATGTGGGCGTCAACTACACGAAGGGTAAGTGGTTTGCGTCTTTGCGCGGAACCTACTTTGATCGGATTGTCATTGAAGACTGGGTGGGTACGGATGACGTATACGATCCTCGCTTGACGTTGGACCTTTCATTGAGCTATGCGTTAGGTGCCAAGTTGCGCGCCACGGTTGGCGTTAACAACCTTACAGACCAGTTGCCTACGTTCCAGGACTCCGAAACGGAGACCGGCGGCATGTATGACGCGGTCCAAATGGGCACCATGGGACGATTCTTCTTCGGACGCATCACCTACTCCCTCTAAACGTTTAAAGCGCTTAGGTGCGAAATCCCGAGTCCTTATGGGCTCGGGATTTTTTATTCGAGGTGCTTGAGGGCTTCGCGAACACTCAAGCCAGACAGAGCACTTCGGTGCTCTTCGACAAAATTCCTGACCCACTCAGGGTCCTGTTGTGCATAAGCTCGAAGGGCCCATCCAATGGCTTTTCTATGAAAAAACTCTGTGGAGCGGATGTGTGCACATATCGCTCGTCGTAAAAGGTCCTTGTCCGTCTTTTGGCGATATAGCACTTGGCAAATAATGGCGGTACGATTTAACCAAAGGTCATCCGAGGTGATCCATGAATCCAACCATGGGCCGAGCTCTTCGGGGTAGCGTTCTACTAAAAACCCGACGGGATGGGTGGCCAGAAAATCAACGCTATCCCACCAGGATTTTTCTCGAATTAAGTGCTCCATCCACGACAGATCTTTTGGGGTGAGGCGCCGTTCAAATTTCCGGATGAGGTCGAGGGCAACCATCTGATATTCCCTCTCGGGCAAGGCCCATAATGCACGACAAATACTTTCTAAATGGTGTTTTTCAGGAAGGTTTTCAGTCGAAAACAAGGGCTTGAGCAGGGCGGACCGCAGGGGCTTTTTAAGCCCTAGGAATGGAAATTGATTTTTCATATAGGCTTCCATAGTCCGCGAATCGGCTTCAATGCCTTGACCCTGAAGCGCTTGGACGACCTCTTCCATCCACGCTACCTGTCTCAATTGAGACGGAGCTTCGCCTACCTTTACCATCTCCATGATGCAAGTTGTTTTTCGTTTTTTCTGGGTGCTTTTTTTGTTCGGAAGTTTGCCCGTTGGGGTGCATGCCCATTCGGCATCATCGCATCAAGATAAGGCGAAAGTCAGCCGGCAATTGGAGGAGATACAACGGTCTCTGATGGCATTGCAAAATAGCTTGAGAACCGTTCAAGAAACAGGGCGTTGCCCCGGGTGTCGCAAGGAAATCACAAAACTTGAAAAAGAGCTGGATGGCTTGGCGTGGTTCTTTGCTGCAACCAAACCTGCCTTGTTTGTGGATCGATACGCCAAGGATATCACGCAAATGAGAAAGTGGCTGGATACCCCGGATCAAGTGCCCGAGATGTATTCGTTGGTGGGAGATTTAATGACCCTGTCTGCCTACGAATTTTTGCTTTTGGAGGATGTGATTTGGGATGAATCCTTTTGGTCAAAAGCCCAATCTGGCTGGCCAAGCCTAAGGCCATCTTTAACGTGGCCAAGTCTACGCATAAAGCGTGCAGAACGGACATATAGGTCCGCGATGAAAATGCACCCTGGATAGCCAGGAATGCCCAGCCTCCGGGCAAAAGTTTATGCTTGGTGGTGGTTCTTTAAGAAGTGAGTAAATTCATGACAGAACCGCACCTGATAAACCATGAACAAGTCTTATTCACGTCGAGATATCCTAAAAACGCTAGGCCTTTCCATGGGCGCGGTGTTGCCCTTGTCTGCATGGGCTAAAAATGAATTCGGTGAATCCCTGATTATCCCCTCCGAAATTCACAAGCGACGCCTGCCCAAAGGGGCGATTACTGCGATTACCTGTGGGGCAGGCAACCGTGGCAACGTCTATGGAAACTATGCGGTACAATTTCCCGAGGAGCTGGACATTGTGGGTGTCGCGGAGCCCATTGCCATTCGAAATGAACGCTATGCCGAAAAGCACAGCATTCCCAAGAAGAACCGGTTTACGACTTGGGAGCAGGTGTTTGCGCGACCGAAGTTCGCGGATGCGATTATCATCACCACCCCGGATGATTTGCATTATGGTCCTTGTATGAAAGCGCTCGAGATGGGCTACCATGTTCTCCTTGAAAAGCCTATTTCCCCCTCGGAGAAAGAGTGTCGAGACATCTTGAACTTGGCGGAAAAAACGGGCCGAATTGTAGCCGTATGCCACGTGCTCCGCTATGCGCCGTACTTTGAAAAATTGCGTGAAATCATGCAGTCTGGCGCGCTGGGCAAAGTAGTTTCTGTTCAACACTTTGAGCCCATTCAGCACGTGCATATGAGCCACTCTTTTGTGCGCGGAAACTGGCACAATTCTGTGGCGACTGCGCCCATCATTCTGGCGAAATCCTGCCACGATTTGGACATGCTGCGCTGGCTTGTTGGGAGTCCGGTTAAATCACTGAATGCCTATGGGGATTTGAGTTGGTTTACCTCGGAGAATGCCCCAGCCGGGTCTACCCCGCGCTGTGTGGATGGCTGCGCAGTGGAGGCCAACTGCCCCTATTCGGCCCTGAAGATTTACCACCGTGAAAGAACATGGCTCCACCACTTTGACCTTCCAGAGGACAAGGAAATGCATGGGGATGCCATCATGAATTACTTGCGCGAAAGCAACTACGGAAGGTGCGTGTACCACATGGAAAATGACCAGCCCGATCATTACACGATGAACATGCTTTTTGAAAATGGAGTAACCGCCGCATTTAATATGGAGGCCTTCACTTCGTACCATGGGCGCCGAACGCGCGTGATGGGCAGCATGGGAGATGTGGTGGGAGATATGACGCACTTCACGCACACGGATTTTCGGACGGGCGAGAAGACTGTTTGGGAGCAAAAAACGGATGGCCATGGCGGGGGCGACTGGAAGCTGGTGTCGGACTTCATCCAAGCGGTGGGGCATGAAGATGCCTCCCTGTTAACTTCTACGATTGGAGCGAGCATTGAGTCCCATTTGATGGGGTTTGCAGCTGAAAAGAGCCGTAAAGAAGGGGGCGCGCTGAAGGGAGTTTAAGCCGTCTAAATCAGCAACGACTTAGACTAAATATTCTCTAATTTTATACTTTTTTAGTTAAGATGACTGATTTAAGGCACTAATGGAGTGCCGGGAGCAAAATAGGATGGTAGTAATGGTCATAGTTTTGACAGTCAACTAACTCATTCATAAATGAAGAAGTTTTGGATTTTTTGTGCGCTGGTATTTGCTGGGTTCTCGGGATATGGGCAGACGTTAGGATTAGGAGATCTTGCCATTATAGGATTTAAAATTAACCCAGGAAGTGTTACAGAGGGCTTTATAACAGTGATAGCAAGAACGAATATTTCGCCGGGTGGAACCATAGGATTCACTAATAAATTTTATTATTCCGGAGCCTTTGGAGACCTAACAAAAAAAGGTGGATCTGGAAACCAGAATTTGTCCTCTGATAAGGGATACATTACTATTACCTTCAACGAAAATGTGTCTGCCGGTGAGGTTTTCACGTTGAGCTGGACTGCTTCCGGTGTTGTATCTAGCAAAGGTGTAGCATATCTGAATGGATCATTTGACTTTGGAAATGACGATCAAAGAATCATATGGCTATACACCGGAACTCTAGCATCCCCTACAGTAATTAATGCTTTGATGTATTCTCCGTCATCAGGTTCAAATTTGTGGTCGGTACATAACGACACCCCTACCGGAATTAGCTTTGCAAATCTTTCAGGGTTTAGTGCGCCATATAATGCTTTGAATCTTGATGTTCCGGGAGGCTCTGATAAATGTGGAACATGGTATAGCGCCACATATCTGCCTGGCTTATCAGGCGATTTGGGCCAAAGTTTTTACCATGTAACTTCTGCAAGTCCAAAAGATTATCCAACATATTGGAAATTTGGGACGTCAAACGGTTCGGTAGATGCCTGCGATTTATCGGATGTTACAACTAAAGTGGTAGACTACTTAGAAAGTAATATCCAAATGAATGCACTTATTCTAAGTTTTGGCAAAAAAAGAGCAGGATCTTCGAGTTTAACGAAACTAGGATATTGGTATAAAAACGGAGTAGAACAATCATCTGGATACAATCCTTGGGTAAGTGAAAGCGCTTCTGACTTAAAAAGTTCAACGGTTTATGTATACGATGAACTCACCCTAGGATCCTTTAGTTCATCGAGTAGTAGTAATAGTTTGGAGACGTTTTATGTAGGTGACCTCAGAATTATAGATTCCACAGGCTGTCCTGGTAAAGTGATAGTTTCCCCCGGAGACATCCTTGATATTCAATACAAGGTTTCCATGTCGGACAAAGAAACACAATCGTCCAATGTTTTACCAAAGATTAGCTTGTCTTCCAATGTAGATGCGGCCTCAAATCAACATTATGCTCAAATTGCACCAACTGGGGCAATGTTGAACGGAAATTATGAATACAAACTCTATATCGGTTCGCCGGGGTGGCACAGGATATATTCCCCAATTAGCACAACGTGGTCAAACGTAACCCCCTCATCAAGTTTTGTATTTACTTACGGCTCTACAGGCTCAACCCGCAATATATATTATTATGACCCTGCAGGGCCATTAAATTCAAGCGGCGTTTCTCAATTCTGGCAATATGTATCCAGCTCGGACAATGCATCAGACCGCCCTGTTAATGTCTATTTTGCCCCAGGAGGGTCTGAAACCCCATGTGTCTTAACATTTAATGGCACATTGAAATATGCAGATTTGGACGCAGGGACGACCTTATCATCTAGCACCTCCGCGAATACACTAAATACTTCAAGTCCCGGGTATGGTGCACCTTGGTATGGCACAAATTACAATGGGTGGAATTTGTATGGCAACCATGGATTGAGCTTCTTAGACGTTTCTTCCTTAAAAACTAATTACTACGACCTAAGTCAAATTCCTAATGTGAGCATGTCCGTTTATGTGTGGGATCCGTATGATAAAACTAGCTCAATAGGAAGTTCAACGCTGAATAATTATTACATCCACAATGGACAAACTGGGGATGCAAAAGCAATGTATGTCTCCCCGTTTACAGCATTTTTTGTTCGCACAACGAACCCTGGCTCTGCTGCATATCCAATTGGACGAAAGGCAATGAGCGCGAGTAACCATACAGGTATCTCTAATAAAACTGCAGAGACAATTGGACTTGTAACTGTAGGTCCTACTGGGCTTGAAAACACCGTATTCGCTTCTCCTATACCGGAATCACTCTCAAGTAAAAATTCGCTCAATTACAACGCAGTGTCAAGTGGATTAGCGGAAGGAGCTTTATTTGTGCATGAGGATTCTAACTTTTACAGGATTAGGCAAATTGATGAGCCTGTTTTATATAGAGAATTACCCCTTGCGTTTACAAGTGCGATTCAAAATGAAACGTATACGGTAAAAAATCATGCAGATTTCCCAACGAACCTGAACAGTTATCTGATAGACTTTAAGGAGCAAAAAGTAATTGACTTAGGAAAGGCAGATTACTCTTTCGAAAGTGACACCTCAACCAACCTGAATCGTTTCAAGTGGATTCTTTCCAAGACGAGTATTGGAATGGATGAAGTATTTAAATTCAATAGTTTGTCTTGTTTTATTGACGGGAATGGCACGTTAAGAATTTCCAACTGTTTGGAAAGCTCAAGCATTGAGGTTATGGATGCCTTGGGAAATTCAATGGCCGTTATTCAAAAAGATTCAAATGAAAACGAAGCTCAAATAGAGGGGGTTAAATTTTGGCCTAAAGGCTTGTACGTGGTTAAATCGTCCAATGGCATGTGGCAAAAAATTATGGTCCTATGAAGAAGTTTTCTTTCCTGCTGCTTATTCTATCCGGACTTGTGGTTCATGGCCAAGACAAATGGGGTCATTTCACCTCCGATGGAGAAGATTTCTCTAAAACCTTTGAAGGCATGTTTGAGCCCCACCTGGACCCCGTGAAAATCTACATGCCCCAAGAAGTCGGTAACCCCGCCGTACCTTTAGATGGCGGCCTTACCGCCCTCTTACTAGCCGGAGGTGCAGCGGGCTACCGTCAATACAAAAAGAAAAAGAAGGCATGAACGCACTTCTCCAATGGGCGGCCAACAACCGCCCATTTTTGTTCTTTATCGGAAGGTTTCTCATCACCTTTTTTGGGCTCAGTATCCTGTATGCCCTGTACTTGAAATACGTTGAACTGGAAGGGGACCTGGACCTGGTGACCTACTGGGTCAGCCGAGGCAGCCATGAGCTAGCGCGTGCTTTGGGCGTGGCGGATTGCGAATGGGCGTGTTTTATGGATGGCTGCTATGTGGGTCGTCCAGGGCACATGGTCAACATTTTAGAAGGGTGTAATGGCTTGAAACTCGCCATTGTGTATGCGGCGTATGTCATAGGCATTGGAGGTTGGAACTGGAGATCCCTCCTCCAAATGGCCGTCGGCTTGGTCGTTGTGCAGTTTTTCAATGTGATCCGAATCGGAAGCCTCATCGCTCTTCGGGACGGCGGGGGAGACATGTATTTCTACTTTTTGAAATATGTCTTTGGCGTTTGGATCTACGGCAGCGTCATCGTCCTGTGGCTACTCAAACCCCGAATTGATCGATGGCTCGGACAGAAGTAAGCGCGCGCGTCTTTTGGGCCTTGACGATTGGCTACTTGATGTTGAGCATACTGCTTTCCATCATCGTTGGCGAGCAAAGCCACGAGGCGGGGGTTCACAACTTGCTGGAAACGAATGTGCCCTTGAACGTGCTGTATTCGGGTTTAAAAATTCTGTTTGGAGCGATTTATTTGTGGGGATTGAAAAGGTCTACCCTCGAAATCATTGGACTCATAGGATTTGCATTGCTGGTTCGGCTCTTTGCTGAAGGCACCTTTACCATCGCATTGATCGCGGCCATGATGGGCGAGCGCGTGGTCCAAGCGGCCAAGACGATAAAGTAAATTTGTCCTGCGCACCCATAGAAGGAAGCCATACGCCATCCGATATTTTGATGCGCAAACGCTTGACATGAACCCCGCTACGAACAAAAAACCCCGCCAGATATGGCGGGGTTTCGTGTTTATTGGCGGGCGCTGCTTAGTGCGCCACCTGGAAGGACTCAGAACCGTGGTAACTCTCCGTATTCCATACCACAAAGTATAGACCGGGGGCAAAGGTCGCGACATCCACTCCGGGAGTGCGAGAATTGCTCAAATCAAAGCTGCCGGTGGTAACCGTTTGGCCTAGCGCATTGATGATGCGGTAATCGGCTTGAGGCTCTTTCACGCCGCGGAAATCCATGGTGATCCAAGAATTGGCGGGGTTGGGATAGAGCCCCACTTTTGGCATGAAGCCCTCGTCCAATCCCACCGCGCTTTGGGTCAATTCAAAGGACTGGTAGATTTCCTTAGTCGAATTGTCTTGAATCCAGACCATGACACTCAAGTCGCTAAATTCCTCCACCGTATGGGCAATGGCATGGTTCACCGGTGCAGTGGCATTGGCGGGAAGCGTGTAGCTGCCGTTAAACGTGTAGTTCATGGTTTTGTGGATGGTCTGACCTTCCGTCATGCCGTTAATCATGGTACCGGTTTGATCTGGGACAAACTTTTTGAATACATGATGGAAAATGGTCTCCCCGTTTGACTTCACGTTGTTATCCGTGGAGCGCTCAAAGATGGCCACATTGAGGGTGAGATTTTTGTTGGTGCTCACCATCGGGTCGATATCAAACTCCATGTGTACCGTTTGGCTATCCACGTAGTAGAAGCCGCTGATGTCAACGAATGAAGGCTCGGATTTGAAGTCATTTAAAATGGACTGCGTGATCTGACCAGCATGACCATTCCAGCCGCCGTCAATTTGGGCATTGGGGACCGAATTCACCCCGTAGAATGTGCGCTTAGTGCCCGCTTCTTGCGTGTAGTAGGGGTCTCCTGAACCGGGCCAGCTCATTTGGTATTTGATAAAGTTGTAATCACCGGCCGTTTGCTGACCCATCAAGGCGGTAAACGTGGTGTTTGCGGGGGCACAAGGGCCACATGTGCTCGAAGTGAACACCTCAATCAAAGGAGCGCGTACAGCAATTTGGCTCACCACGACTACTTGCTTGGTAACGGTGTCGTTATTGGGTACGTCGTCGGCAGAACCGTTGGGGTTGCTGGTCCAAAAGGTGATGTCGTAGGTGCCTACTGAACTCGGGGTCCATGCCGTTGGGTGGGAGAGGCTACTGCTTGTTCCGCTCGCAATGTTCAAACCTGTCAAGGAACCCGTAACGGGGGTGCCTCCATTAATGGTGTAATTCACATTGGCAGAGGTGATCGCATTCGCACCACCGTTCAGATAGTCGGCCGACACGGTGAAGGGGGCATTGCCCAAAATCAAAAAGTCTGCCGTGGTCACCGCATTTCCTACCAAGTTGTTGGCAGGCTGGCTACCGGGGATGAACTCGTAGTAGTGGTTGTCCGCAGGGGTAGCATCCGTGGTAGCCAAAGGCGAAACGTTGGGAGAGCCCGCCACGCTGTAGGCCGTGGTGCTGTTCACTTGGATACCGATAGAGAAGGAAGCGGACGTACAGCTGTTCCGCTGGTCGACGACATAAATCTTGTTGCTTGTTTCCTCCATGACAATGCTCCAATAGGTCCAGCAGCTGCTGCCGTACGCGTCGTAGGAGGCAAAGAATACCCAGTGTTGGCGGTTAGGCGCCGTTCCAAAGGTCTTCTTGACAATGATGTCGTTGGCACCAGGACCGGCCAAACCCCAAATACAAACGGATTTATCTGGGATGTTGGCATTGGGGAGCGCCGCCTTGGTATAAGGAGGCGGGGTGGTTGCCGCTGTGTCAAAGGTCAAGACGCCAGAGGTGCTCACTTTGTAGTGTGTCACCGCAGAGCCATTAAAATTGAAGGCAAAAGGAACCGCATTGATGCTGGACCACTGGGGCGTAGAAGCTCCCGGACTAGAAATGGACGTCCATGTCGTGGAAAGACCTCCGCCGACCGGGTATTCGCTGTCTGCGTTCAGTCCACCGGGGTTGCCGTTGGTGGTGCTTGGCAGATAATAGTACTGTGCCTGGGCGGACATCCCCAAGGTCACGATGGCCACCAGAGCCCAAAGTGTTTTAAGTTGTTTCATCGTCAAAGTGTTGATTTAGATTAAAGATAAGGAGAGGAAGTGTCCGGTACGGGCACTAGAGCTTCACTAGCTTCAGAATTTGGGCGTTTGTATTGGACCTGATGTGGGCATGGTAGAGCCCTGAGGGCCATTCCGTGGCATTCACTTCCATTCGGCCCGAACCTTCCCTTTTCAGGACGCAACGCCCCTGTGTGTCCATCAGAGTTAGGTGGTAGGGAGCTTCATCTTGGGGCTGAATGACCCAGGTGTCCGCCGTAGGATTGGGAGAAGCGAGAAAGGCAATTTCCGAGGAAGGCTCATCCATTGAGAGTCCAACATTTGCAAACTTGACCTCGTCAAAGTAGAAGGTGGAGGACGCGCTGCCATTGCCCACGTTGGTGCTTCCAGCTGTGAAATCAAAGAGGAAGGCCAGTTTGGTTAGATCTGTTGGAGCATTGGTAAAATCAAAAGAAAGGAGTTCCCATTCTCCTGTTTTGGTCGTTTGAACGCTTCGTTCCTCGCCCCAGAATGGTTTTTCCGCCTTCAAGGTTACATAGGTGCCAATGGGCGCGGAGGTCCACACCTTCATGGTAATCACAGGATGATTGACAAAATCCAAGGTGTTCGAAAACTCGATGACGGTGCCCCCATAGGGTGCCCCCAAATAGCGCACGACTCTACCCACCAGGCTGCCTTGATTTAAGGCGGAGACATCCGGGTTGGCGACCACCAACATAGTTGCGCTTTCAAAACAGAAGAAATGGTCCGCAATGGTTCCCGCCTCAAAGGTGATCGGCAAGTTGGGCCGGAGGGGCGCAATTGGTGCGCTGACTTGTTGGATGTCGTCAAAATAAAAAGTCTTTCCGCCCCCACTTGTAAAGGGTTGCGGCATAATAACGAGGTCTGCACTTCCCGTTGGTGCGGGAATGCCAAAATCAAACTCCAAGGTTTCCCACATGCCACTTACGGTCGTGACGGCATCTACCTCGCTCGTGTAGGGACTCTCTAATTTTACCTTGATGACCGTTCCAACGGGCTCCGTGGTGTACACTTTCATGGATAATACACTGGTCGCAGCGCTTGAAAAGTTTAAGGAGGACACATTGGTAATTTTTCCTCCGGCCCAAAGGTCTCCGGCAGTCACCTTGACAATTTTTGCCACTTGAGCACTGGAATTTCCCAAAGTGCTAGGGTTGGACACGATGGTAAACGTGGCATTGTCATAGCCGACCATGCCAGCCGTCGCGGATTCAAAATCAAAGGGCAAACTTTGCGCAAAAAGGCTGGAAAAGCATACAGCGAAGAGACCGGTCCAAAGGTGTTTTGACATGAGAGTTGCCCAAGCGGGCAGGATAAGAATAAATGGGTTTGGAAACGATTCCCAACCTTTGGTAAAAGATAGGTCTTTCAAGCATAGAAGCAGGGGAATTTTGGGATGCTTTTTCGAATACCTTTCAGCCGTGTCAAAACGCCCCGTTTTCTTCTTCTTGAGCTTTTTAGTGCTTGCTTCGTGCGAACGCTGGGAGGATTATCGTGCTCGATGGGTGGGATCCTTTTCAGGACAAGTGGAATTGCACAGCCAATACCCCACATCGGTGGGTGGAAATTGGATCATGTTTGACACGAGTTACACGCAAGACTGGGTCATTCACGTGGAAATGGACGGAGACAGCTCGTTGTTGATGACCGGGACGCGCGCGGGGGAGGTCGCTAATTTTGGCACAGTTCAAGTGCCTCTGACCGGGGCTTTTTTGCGCCAAACAGGGGGAGGTAGCAGTTATGCCGAACTGCGACTTCAATTCTCCCCAGACAGCCTTTCTTGGTATAGCTTCAACAAATGCGGAATACCCTGTTCCAGCTGGTCACAGGGGGTGTTGACGCGTTGAGCATAAACTTTATAAGGGCGTGATGGACCTTCCAAGCTCGTTTGGAGTGCCAGGAATCAGCCGCTAATCAACAAAAAACCCCGCCATCACTGGCAGGGTTTGTGGCTCCTCCTGCTGGACTTGAACCAGCGACCCTCTGATTAACAGTCGTAAACAAATAGCAAACACAGACATTTGACGACAACCAAGAATAAACTAAAATCTCTGATTATCAGTGGTTTAATAAAATCCCATCATGATTGCTTTTTGA
>Ga0075477_10000801_pt1 | contig 14093 bp, 15 predicted proteins | sample DEB08_DNA_FD_76338 | JGI IMG/M metagenome (GOLD analysis project Ga0075477, IMG submission 76338) | Aqueous microbial communities from the Delaware River and Bay under freshwater to marine salinity gradient to study organic matter... | ecosystem: Environmental > Aquatic > Marine > Coastal ...
CCAGCTTCGATAATTTGCCACTTTGACGAATCCACCATGATCGGAACGCGACAAATCTCTGGCTCAGCGGCAACTAACTTCAAGAAGCGAACCATCGCAGCCTCGGAATCAAGCATGCCTTCGTCCATGTTGATGTCGATAATCTGGGCGCCAGCTGTAACTTGCTCGCGCGCGACTTCGAGCGCTTCGTCGTAATTTTCCTCTCGAATGAGGCGGGCGAAGCGCGCTGACCCAGTGACATTCGTCCTTTCTCCTACATTGACGAACAGAGAATTGGCGCTGATGTTGAACGCTTCTAAACCACTAAGCCTGCATGCCGGTTCAATCGAGGGAATTTTTCGGGGTGGTATACCATCGATCGCCGCGGCCATCGCAGCAATATGCTCTGGGGATGTGCCGCAGCAACCGCCTACAATATTGAGAAACCCACTGGCAGCGAACTCTCTAATAATCGAAGCCATTTCTTCCGGGCTTTGGTCGTATTCGCCAAATTCATTCGGTAAACCGGCATTCGGATGTGCGGAAACGTAGCTCTGTGCCAGATGGGAGGTCTCGGCGATATGAGGGCGTAGCTGCGCTGCACCAAGGGCGCAATTAAATCCAACCGAAAGTGGTTTTGCGTGCGCGACAGAGTTTAAAAATGCTTCGACGGTTTGTCCTGATAGGGTTCTACCGCTGGCATCGGTGATTGTGCCCGAAATCATAATTGGGATATCAAGAGCGAGTTCCTCAAGAACCCGACGCACAGCGAATATCCCAGCTTTGGCATTCAAGGTATCGAATGCTGTTTCGATCATTATTATGTCAGCGCCACCTGCAATGAGACCCCGCGCAGAGTTACTATAATCTTCAACAAGTTCGTCAAAGCTCGTGTTTCTAAACCCGGGGTCGTTAACATCCGGAGAGAGTGATGCGGTTTTACTGGTCGGTCCGATTATCCCGGCGACAAACCTGGGCTTGTTTGGCGTTTTAAGTGTCGCTTCATCGCATGCCGCACGTGCAAGCTTTGCTGCCTCTTCATTGAGTTCAAAGGCTAACTCTTCCAGGCCATAATCTGCTTGGGATGCGCGTGTCGCATTAAACGTATTGGTCTCAACTATGTCGGCGCCTGCGTTAAGGTACGCTGCATGAATCTCGGAAATAATTTCTGGTGCAGAAAGTGTGAGTAGATCGTTATTGCCGGCAAGTGGCTTTTCTGCATCGCGAAACCGTTCGCCGCAAAAATTCGACTCGACTAACTGATAGCCCTGAATCATCGTCCCCATTGCGCCATCTAAAAGAAGGATGCGTTGAGCTAGAGCGGCGCGGAGCGCGTCCACGCGTTGACGGCGGGTTAGTTGTTCTGTCATGCCAATGCCTTTGAGCTATTCCTAGCCCGTTAAACGGTTAGATGGGTGGTTATCAAGGTCGCCCAGAAGGCCGGCTATTCTAGCAAAGTCTTGAGAAAATCGCATAGCACTATAACCAAGTAAACTACTTGGTTATTCTATTTTCACTCGCTTTCCAGTAAACTTGTGTCTGTCTCAAGGAGTAAATTCACTATGAGTTCTGATTTCATTACGATCACCGAACCCGCACAGGCCTATCTCGCCGAGTTGCTGAAGAAACAAGATACTGAAGGCGTAGCGGTGCGCGTTTTCATTCTTGACGCAGGGACGCCAAAAGCCGAAACCTGTATCTCGTTTTGCCGACCAGGAGAAGAAAAAGAGGATGATGCAATCCAACACTGCGAAGGATTCAAAGCGTATATCGACGAGCCGAGCATTCCTTTTCTCGAAGAGGCGGTAGTCGATTATTCGAAAGATGCAATGGGCGGACAGTTGACGATCAAGGCCCCGAATTCGAGGCTACCTAAAATTACCGATGAGAGCTCACTACCAGACCGCATTAATTATGTACTCTACAACGAAATTAACCCGGGGCTAGCTTCGCATGGCGGTAATGTGACGCTCGAAGAACTCTTCGACGAAAACATCGCCGTATTAAGGTTCGGTGGTGGGTGTCAGGGATGTGGGATGGTTGATGTAACTCTGAAAGAGGGTGTTGAGAAGACGCTCTTGCAGCAAATCCCGGAATTGAAAGAGGTGCGAGACGTAACCGACCACTCGCAACGTGAGAACGCCTACTTTAAGTAGCTATGCGGGTTAATATCTAAAGTCATTCCTAGTTTTAATACTTAAATTATTGATAATAAGCTATATTTTTAAATAAGCAGCCTCTAATAAGGTGTAGAGGCTGTCTTTAAACGAGGGGTCTTCGGCGTCAAGCGTTGCCATTACCTCCACGAGCACTTCGTTGTCTTCGCGTGCACCCCAAATCTTGCGGTATGTTCCTTCTTGGTAGCCATGATCTTGACGGAAAAAATTAAGCACATTCTTGCTGACATATTGTCGATAAAGTTCCTGCCACCCCAGTTCGCACCCGCTCATAATCTCTGCAAATAAAGCAAGTTCGATTCGACCTGCAGCCGCCGTTCCAATAAGCGCCTGAAGTAAATCCAAAAGTTCAAGATCTCCGAGGGAATACTCTTGACCGTCGAATTGTAGAGATCGCGTCGCGCTCTGCCGCTCAAAGGTCGTTTCAAGGTAAAGCCTCGCTTTGTCTTCGTCGGCTCCGTTACGGAGAAGTATTTCAGAAAGCAAAAAGTGCCAGATATCCACCAGCTCCATTTGGAGCTGGCCAAGATCGCGAGTTTGCTGTTTCCACCATTTCCATCCGTGATGCTCAATTGCTTCGGCCGCTTCGACTACCACAGCCCGAAGGTAAGGATAACGAGCACTAGTCCAGTTGGGGTCGACACGAAAATTCATCGCTGCTTGGAGTTGGAACATAGTTTGGAGTTGAGTTTTACTGAGCATGGCGTAAACGGTCATCCTTACGGGAAGGGTGTAGTCGAGAAAGTAATTGAATTATTCTGGAAAAAATGCGCTATTCGCTATTTTCACCAGTCGATTTTGTCTGATGAAGCAGCGAAGAAAGCATTTCGCAGCGACTAGCGCGCATATCCATATAAGATTGATAAGCGGCCATCGATTCATCATCTGACGTTGAGGCTTGCGCGAGTTCAGCTAGCCAAGTATCAAGCACCTTGATTTCTTGGTTGAGCTGCGCCGTGGCCTCGGCGATGAGGGCATCGTCGATTCCGCTACTTGCGTCATGACTCTTATTCATAACTTGGTTTTAGTCTCTGGTGGTTATCGCGCAATTTCTATCGAATGTCTTGTTGTCGGCAGACTCGGAGGACTTCATAGCTATTTCTTGCTGCTCCCCAGAAAACAACTACATCGGAGTATTTGGAGACTGCCCATGATGAGACGTTCGCACAGTAATATAAACTCGTCAAGAACAGCAATTAACAGGCTAAAAACAGCCTTTAGTAGGTTGTCTAACCACTCCCGTTGTATTTTTTTACAGTTGAGGCTTGACTAGTAAGCCCTGGCTCCCTAGAATTCCGCTCGTTCTGATTTGGCACACCTTGCCACACAGATTGTCCCCTTCGTCTAGAGGCCTAGGACACCTGGTTTTCATCCAGGCAACAGGGGTTCGAAACCCCTAGGGGACGCCAATTCGAAAAGCCCAGCTATGCTGGGCTTTTTTCGTTACGGGATTCTTTTTTTAAGGACTCTCCTTGTAGGATGTTCGTTTAAGGGCTTTAGGAACAGGGAATAGTATTTCGGCTAATCGAAGAGGCATACTCAGAATGACCACTGCTATCGCGATCTCAGATCTCACCAAAATCTATGCGAATGGGTTCGAAGCGCTAAAGGGAATAAGCTTGGAAGTACAGCAGGGTGACTTTTTCGCTCTCCTTGGGCCTAACGGTGCGGGAAAATCAACAACTATAGGCGTTCTGTCTACCTTGGTTCGAAAATCGAGTGGAACCGTTGAGATTTTTGGTAAAAATGTTGATTCACATGTCTACGAAACCAAGCTCGATCTCGGCGTAGTTCCTCAAGAAATCAATTTTAGCCAGTTCGAGCGCGTCAAAGACATCGTCATGACTCAAGCTGGGTATTACGGGATGCCGAGAAAATTGGCGGCAGAGCGCTGTGAAAAATACCTTCGCAAGCTCGATCTCTGGGACAAGCGTAACGACCGCTCTCGGACACTATCTGGAGGCATGAAGCGACGGCTGATGATCGCTCGAGCGCTTGTGCACGAGCCTAAGTTGTTAATTCTTGACGAGCCCACTGCGGGTGTTGACATAGAGCTCCGGAAATCCATGTGGGAATTCCTAACCGAGCTCAACGAATCAGGCACTACAATAATCCTTACTACTCATTATCTCGAAGAAGCAGAACAACTTTGCCGAAACATTGCGATAATCGATCAAGGTCGTATCGTAGAGAATACAAGCATGCGCGCACTGCTCGCAGCGTTAGACAAGCAGACATATATCGTTGATCTCGCTAAGCCTATTGAGACTCTGCCTGATTGGGGTGATGTTCCCGTTACTGCCTCGCTGTTAGATTCTCATTCATTTGAAATTACAGTCGCCGCCTCACTGACGATGAGTGGATTATTTAAGCTCTTCCTCGAGAGAGGAATCGAAGTCAGTGCGCTCCGCAGTAAGAGTAATCGATTAGAGCAATTGTTCTTAGGTCGTCTGACCGATGCAAGGGGAGACGTTGCGAATGTTTAAAAACCATAAATACATTGCATTTGAAACAATAGTCATTAAAGAAGTGCGAAGATTTGTTCGCATCTGGGTGCAAACATTAGTCCCACCCGCAATTACGATCTCACTGTATTTTGTTATTTTTGGTAACCTCGTTGGCCGCCGGATAGGGGATATGGGTGGCTTCGACTACATGGAGTTCATCATTCCAGGCTTGATTATGATGGCCGTTATCCAGAACTCGTACTCTAACGTTGTGTCTTCTTTTTTTAGTCATAAATTCCAGCGCAGCGTGGAGGAAGTCCTCGTCTCTCCAGTTCCTAACGCGATTCTCTTAGGCGGCTTTATCGTCGGGGGTATGGTGAGGGGCTTGTTGGTTGGCGCGATCGTTACTGGTATGGCATTGATGTTCGTCGATCTTCAGATCCAACACCCGATAATTACCATCACGGTAATCCTGCTGACTGCTGTTGTATTCTCCTTAGCGGGTTTTATAAATGCACTTTTCGCCAATAGCTTCGATGATATCTCTATTATCCCGACCTTCGTACTGACGCCACTAATCTATCTTGGTGGAGTATTTTATTCCTCATCGCTGCTCCCCCCATTCTGGCAGACGGTATCTGCCTTAAATCCAATTTTTTATATGGTCAACACCTTCCGATACGGATTTCTAGGTGTGTCCGATGTCTCCGTCGGGCCCGCGTTCGTGATCTTGGTCTTCTTTGGCGTAGTTTTATTTAGCGTTTGTTTGATGCTGCTTAATCGCGGTACTGGTCTGAGGAGTTAGGGTGATGGGGCATTCAGAAAGACCTGGAGACAACCCGCTCGGCCAGACTCTCGCGAGTCCTACGTCGTATGCGCCTGAGATTTTATTCCCAATCGCTCGTGGACCAGCGAGAAAAGCGATCGGACTCTCGGACGAGTTGACGATGCACGGGTTCGACCACTGGCAGGCGTTTGAAATCTCATGGTTAGACATACATGGAAAACCTCGTGTCGCGGTCGCTGACCTCTATTTTGACTGCAATTCACCATCGATTGTCGAATCTAAATCACTAAAACTTTATTTGAATTCGTTTAATCATGAGAGGATTCAATCGACCGAGTTATTGTGTTCGACAATAAAGTCAGATTTAGAAATCGCGAGCGGCAGTGCTGTCGAGGTCGTCGTTCATTCTCTCTATGACTATCGGCTACTCATGACTCAGAATTTCACGCGCGACTTGGACTGTAGAAGCCTGAAGGTCGACCTCGATCAGTTTCCCCTCATAGATGAGATTGCACCCCTTGATGCATCGATGCTTAAAGTTACCCGGTTAGAGGAAAAACTGAGACATGACAATGCTGCTGCCGAGAAGCGCTACGTGAGCGATCTTTTTCGATCAAACTGCCCAGTGACCAATCAGCCGGATTGGGCAAGTATAGAAATCAACGTGAGTGGTATTGAGATCGAGGAATCGAGCCTCCTAAGCTACCTTTGCTCATTCCGGAATCATCAGGGCTATCACGAGGAGTGTGCCGAGCGCATATTCGTTGCGCTCAGCGAAAGGTGTAATCCAGAGTCCCTCAAGGTCTCTATGAACTATTTAAGGCGTGGCGGCTTAGACATCAATGTTTATCGTTCGAGCACTCCCATCGCGTATTCGGAAAAGTTCGGCCGTGATGTAAGACAGTAGATGAAATGCGTGCCTCTGTAATCCGCTACCTTGTAATCTCAGTGCCTCTAAGCTAGAGTGCGCGCCGTAAGTTCCTCCGGTGAGGTGTCCGAGTGGTCGAAGGAGCACGCCTGGAAAGTGTGTAAGTCGAAAGGCTTCGAGGGTTCGAATCCCTCTCTCACCGCCACATTCCCCCCAAAGGTTTCCTAGGGTAGTATCGAGCATAGAAAGTCTCGACTTCTCAAGGAATCGTCATGAAATCCGTTACTCTTACCTCCGCTATACTCGCGTCTGCCGTGGCAGTCATAACTGGCAGCGCGTTCGCTGCAGATTGGCCAAGCTATGGTGGCGACAACGGTTCTCGAAAATATTCAGAGCTTGATCAGATCAATGCCTCGAACGTATCAGAGCTGACGACAGCCTGGATTTGGGAGAGCCCCGATAACGCCACAGTGGTAGAAAACATCGCAAACGAAAACTACAGAGCTGTGCCTGCCGGATTTAAGGCAACGCCGATTGTTATCGATGGAATGATGTATGTACCTTCCTCGTTCGGGAGGGTCGTTGCTATAGACGCAGCGACAGGTGTGGAACAATGGGTTTTCGACACCGAGGCTTGGGCTAGTGGGCGTCCAGCAAACCTAGGTTACAACTCGAGAGGCGTCGGCTATTGGTCTAGCGAGGGCAAGAGTCGTGTGTTCTTTGCAACCAACGATGCCAATCTCTGGTCTATAGATGCACTAACCGGACTTCCAGATGTTAACTTTGGCGACGGAGGTAAGGTCGACCTTTCTCTGGGCCTTGGCCGCGACATAGATAAGCGTCAGTATGGTGTCGTCTCGCCGCCACTTGTAACTAACGATATCGTTGTTGTTAATTCAATAATTAACGATGGTCCAAGCACGAAAGAAATGCCACCAGGGAATGTTAGAGGCTTTAATCCTCATACTGGTGAAGTGGTTTGGATGTTTGAGACGATTCCGCAGGCTGGCGCGTATGGAAACGAGACCTGGGAGAACGGCTCATGGGAATACACAGGAAATACCAATTCTTGGACCATAATGAGCGCAGACGATGAACTTGGCATCGTGTATCTGCCTATTGGCACACCTACAAATGACTGGTACGGAGGTCTTCGTCACGGAGACAATTTATTTGCCGAAAGTCTCGTCGCTGTTAATGCAAAAACGGGGGAGCGCCTCTGGCATTTCCAGATGGTCCATCATGGGGTCTGGGACTACGACCTTCCGGCGGCGCCGACGCTTGTTGACCTCGTTGTAGACGGACGAGCAATTAAAGCGGTCGCCCAGATAACCAAGCAGGGCTACACTTATGTGTTCGATCGGATCACTGGAGAGCCCGTGTGGCCTATCATTGAAACTCCGGTGCCGCAGAGTAATGTGCCTGGAGAAAAGCTGTCTCCAACGCAGCCTATTCCGACCAAACCGCCGGCCTTCGAGCTGCAGGGCGTATCGGATGAGACTCTCGTCGATTTCACTCCTGAACTAAGACAAGAAGCAGAGAGGCTTATAGAGCAGTTTGATTTCGGTCCTTTGTTTACGCCGCCCTCGCTCAGAGGCACGATTAACATACCCGGATGGGGAGGCGGCGGCTGGTGGACGGGGGCAGCTTTCGATCCAGAGAGTGGGTTTTATTACATTCCTAGCGCATCGATCCCAATTGTTGTTCAGTTAGAAAAAGCAGACCCAAGCAAGTCAAACCTTAATTATGTTCGAGGAGGGGCTATGAACGTCGGCGGACCGCAAGGTCTCCCTCTTACCAAGCCTCCCTATGGGCGCATCGTAGCAACTAATCTCAACAGCGGTGAGAACGAATGGGTAATCCCGCATGGAGAGGGTATTCGTCAGAAAATAATTGACATGGGTATACTTGATCCAGGGCCGGTTGGAGGGCCAAGTAGGACGGGACCGCTACTTACCAAGACATTGCTTTTTGTCGCACAGGTAGACAATGGACGGAATCTCCTGCGAGCTTTCGATAAAGCCTCTGGCGCAGTACTTCATGAGATCGAGTTACCGCTTCCACCACAGGGTTCTCCGATGACCTATTCGGTTGCTGGTAAGCAGCTTTTATCCATCGCTATTGGTGGAGGGCCTGATAGCCGATTGTTCACCCTCGCGCTGCCATAGGTGATACCGAGGTGATTGTGATCGACAACTGGATAGCTGAATTGGTTCGCCTAGACTCTCGCCCCAATGGTCTAGAGCATGTTAAGCTTACCGCTGGTATCTCTTGTCGGTCCCTTCGCAATGATAAGTTATAAACCCCGCCAGGCCCGGAAGGGAGCAACGGTAGTAGCTGACTCATGTGCCGTGGTGCGGCTGGCGAGAGGTGCCTCTGAATTCCCCTTTGATTCCGCAGTTGCGTACTCCTACAGAGATGCTCAGCAATCCCTTGCAACCCCTATGGATGGAACTCCGTGAGCTATCAAGTTCTTGCTCGTAAGTACCGACCCACGGTTTTTGCAGAGGTCGCTGGTCAGTCTCATGTTCTCAAATCGCTGATCAACGCACTTGATAACCAGCGCCTTCACCATGCTTACCTGCTTACTGGTACGAGAGGCGTCGGTAAAACGACGCTTGCCCGCATCCTGGCTAGATGCCTCAATTGCGAGGAGGGCATCAGCTCTGAGCCTTGCGGGAAATGCGGTGCATGTAAAGAAATCTCTGAAGGTCGATTTATCGATCTTATCGAAGTAGATGCAGCGTCACGTACGAAGGTGGAAGACACGCGGGAATTGCTGGAGAACGTTCAATATTTGCCAACCCGTGGTCGCTATAAGGTTTACCTCATCGACGAAGTGCACATGCTTTCAACACATAGCTTTAATGCCTTGTTGAAGACGTTAGAAGAGCCGCCCGAGCACGTAAAATTTTTGCTCGCCACGACAGACCCTCAGAAATTGCCCATCACCGTTCTCTCGCGCTGCCTGCAATTTAATCTCAAGAACCTGGCTCCTGCGCGGATAGCGGACTACATAAGCGAGATCTTGGTTAAAGAAAACGTACAGGCTGAAAGCGATGCCCTCTGGCAGATAGCCATGGCTGCTTCGGGGAGTATGCGCGACGCGCTGACGCTCACCGACCAGGCAATATCCTTCTGCGAAGGTAGTGTTCTCACCGAGGGCGTTACTCAAATGCTTGGGGTACCCCCACAACAGCAAATAGTCAAATTGCTGGAAGCGATGGCATCGCGCGACATCAGCCTTGTGGTCGATTTGGTTCAGACCATTGGTGAACAAACACCCGATTACCATCATACACTCGACGCGTTACTTTCGATGTTACACCGCGTCGCGTTGGCGCAAGTTGCCCCCGACGCTGTGGATAACAGCGTCGGAGACCTTGAGAAGGTTTTGAATCTAGCGAGCCTTTTAACTGCAGAAGATGTCCAGCTTTATTATCAAATTGGCATAAAAGGACGAGAAGATCTGAAGCTTGCGGTAGAAATGCGAAGCGCATTCGAAATGGTTCTGCTGCGTATGCTGGTGTTCTCACCAAATTATACTGAGCCTGCCAGAGAGGCAGCGGTAACAGAAAGCGTGACCTCTAGCGCAAGTGAAAAAAAAAAGCCCACGATAACGAAAACTGAGGCTAGTCTCGATCCCGAGACCGGCAACACTGAAAAGGGAAACAACAGCCACTCGACCCTGACGCCTCAGCTTGAATCTGATTCTACTTCCGAAACAGTAATTGATAAAAAAGGGGCAGCGGTCGAAATCACGCCCTCAAATTGGATAAACGTTTTCCAAAACCTTGAGCTAACCGGAATCTCAGCCAACATCATGGCGAATTGCGAGCTGATAACTGCCTCAGATGAAACTCTTACATTTCTTTTAGCGAGAGAACAGAGTGCCGTCTTCAGTGAAGATGCGCCGAGAAAAATAGCACCTGCGTTTGAGAAATACCTTGGGAAGAAGGTTTCGGTTGAGATCACAATAGGAGAAATAACGGGCGAGACTCCTGCTGCACGCAAGATTCGACTAAATCAGGAAATGCAGGCAAAAAGAATACGCGAATTCGAAAATGATTGGCCAGTGTTAGAGTTGAAGCAGAAATTCGGCGGTAGAGTTGTGATCGAGAGCATTGTTGAGGGTGACGCGAAACATTAAGCGGAAGAGAGAAAATGACAGATCTAAATGAGTTAATGAAACAAGCTAAACAAATGCAGGAAAAATTTCAGGCCGCCCAAGATGCAGCTGCCAAAGCCGTGGTCGAGGGTGTCTCGGGCGCAGGTCTTGTGCGTGTCGAAATGACAGGCAAATATCAGGTGAACAATGTAAAACTTGATGAGTCCTTGCTAGAAGAGGAAATTAGCGTAATCGAAGACCTGCTTGCAGCCGCTGTGAATTCTGCGGTGGCGAAAGTAGCGGAAAATAGCCAGGGCTCCTTGAGTGAACTCGCAAGCGGAATTAATTTACCTGAAGGCTTCAAGATGCCTTTTTAGTTTGGATTGCTAAAGCAGCCCTAATTGGTTGCGATTCCATTGTTATATAGGTAACACGGCGTGCCGACACTAATTTGTAGGAAATTGCTTTGAATCTCAGCCCCTTAATTGATGAGCTAATTGATGCGTTTCGCTGTTTGCCAGGTGTGGGGCCAAAGTCTGCTCAACGAATGGCGCTGCAACTCCTTGAGCGAAACAGAGTAGGCGGCGCGCGGTTGAGTAATGCACTTGCGGCAGCTCTCGAAGTGGTTGGAAATTGCTCTGAGTGTCGAACACTGACAGAAGAAAATGTCTGTAGGCTTTGTGCTAGCGATAAACGAGATCACTCTTTGTGTTGTGTTGTCGAGTCCCCAGGAGATATTTTCGCAATCGAGCAGGCAGGTAGTTACAAAGGGCGCTATTTTGTTCTAATGGGACATCTCTCGCCGATAGATGGCATTGGACCTGAACAACTGGGTCTTGAGCAGCTTTTTTCAAAAATAGAATCTGGAACAATAAAAGAGTTAATTATCGCCTGTAATCCAACCGTCGAAGGCGATGCTACGGCTTACTTCATCGCGGAAAGCCTTAAGGAACATAAGGTCGTCGTTTCGAGGATAGCTCACGGTGTCCCAGTCGGTGGTGAACTAGAATACGTTGACGGAGGCACCCTCACACACGCTTTTGCAGGTCGCAAAATCCTTTCGGACAGAACTTATGATTGAAGCGAGTGAGCTCGAGGATTCGACACCAATGGTTTATGTGACTGACACGCAGAGTTTAGCAGCGCTGTGCGAACGTTGGTCACAGCTTGACGCTATAGCCGTTGACACCGAATTTATGAGGACTGACACCTTTTACGCTAAGCTTGGTCTTCTGCAAATAGGTGATGGTCAGTGCAGTTTTTTGCTCGATCCACTGGAGATCGAAGACTGGGCGCCGTTCGAGCGACTGTGTAGGAATGTCGATGTCGAGTTTATTTTTCACTCTTGCAGTGAGGATCTCAGCGTTTTTCTTTCACACTTTGGTTTTCTTCCACAGCGAATTTTTGACACGCAACTCGCCGCTTCTTTTCTTGGCCTTGGGCCGAGTCTTAGCTACGCAGCGCTTGTACTCCTGCGCCTAGATCAAGTGATTGAGAAGGATGTCACCCGTTCTGATTGGTTACAGAGACCGCTTACCGCGGCACAGCAGCGCTACGCTGCTATCGACGTCGTGCATCTAATCGAACTGCGTAATCAGCTACGAGATGAGCTTCGGGAAAAGAATGTCTCAGATTGGTTTGATGCCGAATGCCTTTCATTGATTCAGACAGCGATTGATTACGAGTCAGAAGATAATTGGTCGACGCTCTATCAATCGCTGAGCAATGCATGGCGGCTCAACGAGCGTGGCTTGATCTTGCTCAGAGCGCTCTGTGTTTGGCGAGAAAAAGAAGCAAGGCGTCGGGATAAGCCTAAAAGTTGGATCGTAAAAGATAGTGATCTAGTCGAGGTAGCAACCAGTCTTTCAATTCAAGGTGAGCTTGTGGGGGAGGCAGCCGATAAACAAGCGATGATAGCGGATGGCGCGCTCAGCCGAGTTGATACAAACGTTGTTAGGCGTTACGCATCGGTATTCGCCGAGCTAGCGGCGTCTTGTGACTACACAGCTTCACTTGATGGCGCTATTTTTTCGGCGCCCTTAAGTCCGGAGTTGCGTAAACGGCTAAAAAAACTGCAGGCCGTTGTCGCATCTACTGCCGAGGCGCATGGTATCGCCCCCGAAGTACTTGCACGCAAACGCCATCTGCTCGCTTTTATCCATCTAGTTGATGCTGATCCGACGCAGTCCTCTTGGCCCCGGGAGCTGTCGTTGTGGAAAAAAGATCTTCTGCAAGCTGCCTTCGAAGGCGAATTAGCGGCTCACTAAAGGGATTTGAAAGCACATGAGAGACACGACCGACACCGAGGCAGTTGGCAATGAGTTTTGGCTCAAACCCTTATCACAACTCAATAAAGAGGAATGGGAACGTCTTTGCGATGGATGCGGGCGCTGTTGTCTAAAGAAGCTGATTGATGAGGAAACGGATGAGATCCTTCATACTCGTATAGTCTGCAAGCATCATGACCAAAGCACAGGGGGCTGCGGTTGCTATCAGACAAGAACTGAACTCGTGCCCGATTGCCTTGATGTGCAGGCGATGGATATAGCCGCCGCAACATGGATGCCATCAACGTGCGCTTACAGGTTACGTCATGAAGGCAAGCCACTTTTTAATTGGCATCCACTTATCTCTGGATCGCGAGACGCGATGATCGAGGCTGGTATCGCGCTAGCGGGACGAGCGATTAGTGAAGAGTTTGTGCATCCAAACGGGTATGAAGAACATGTTGTCCGGTGGGTGGAGTAGGGTAAGCGACGCAGGCGGTGTAGGGAGGGTGTATGGCAAATTATGGACTATTTTGGCTAGTTTACTTGCTCGCCTCAACGCTTTTTGTCGTTATCTTCTGGCGCCTAGTTCAATTCAAAAGAATCTTATTGCTTACTTACATGTTGCGAGCGCTCGCCATCGCGCTTATTTTCACCCCGTGGGTTAGTCATGTGGACGGTTCCTACCTTGCGCCAGCGCTCATGGTGCTCGCACTCGATACGATCACTCTTGGAGTAGCAGCGGCGCCGCGCGCGTTTGTACCAATTTTTCTCAGTCTATTATTAAGTTGCGTTGTCGCTGTCCTCGTTTGGGCACGGCATCGTAAGGGTCGTTCCTCTGGCCTACGCAACTGAGTCCCTAACCCCCCATGTCGTGCCGAAAAGATTGCGCCTAGTCCATACAGGTCGATATCGCGTACTGTATTTAGTGGCTAAGCCATTTTACAATGCGTTATGGGCCAAATTTACCGAGCTGAGCATGGATTCAGGAAAAAGAAGAGAGAGTTACGAATGAACTTTACAGGTACAGACAAATACGTCGCAACAGACGAACTACAACTGGCTGTCAATGCGGCTATTGCGCTGGAGAAACCGCTTCTAATCAAGGGTGAACCCGGGACAGGTAAGACTATGCTTGCCGAACAGATCTCTGAGGCACTGGGCATGCCTCTTATCCAATGGCACGTTAAGTCTACTACGAAAGCTCAGCAAGGCCTTTATGAGTACGATGCGGTTTCACGATTACGGGATTCTCAGCTTGGCGATGAAAAGGTTAAAGATATTTCTAACTATATCGTGAAGGGGAAAATGTGGGAGGCATTTGAGGCCGGGCAGCAATCTGTCCTTCTAATCGATGAGATTGACAAAGCTGACATTGAATTCCCAAATGATCTCCTGCTTGAACTCGATAAAATGGAGTTCTTTGTTTATGAGACTCAGCAGCTTGTCAAAGCAAAGAC